>TARA_R110001583_G_scaffold87485_2_pt1 | contig 10252 bp, 3 predicted proteins | sample TARA_R110001583 | Tara Oceans TARA_R110001583 (sample SAMEA4398432) | marine metagenome | biome: Polar Biome; feature: [MES] marine water layer (ENVO:01000295) within the mesopelagic zone...; material: water (ENVO:00002006), including particulate matter (ENVO:01000060) such as...... | reverse complement strand
TCTGAGGATAGAGGAATTAATCCATCTATTTTAAAAATAGTTGATAAAAAAGCTAAATTACCAATACTAGGAGAAATTGAATCATTAAATGTTTCCGTTGCTTGTGGTGCATTTTTATATGAAGCAACGAGGCAGAGATTAAGAGTTAAGAGTTAAGAGTTAAGAGTTTTTTAAAACTATATTTTATTTTCTATATCCAAATTTTCTTCGAGTTCTTCAGGAGGATTAAAGTTTCCTTCTTCATCAAATAATTTTTCGAATTCTTCATTTTTGGTAAAATGGAATTTTTCAAGTTGTGGCCCCATTTTTCTAAAAATTACTGAAAAAACAAACCCAACCAAAAAACCAGATAAATGTCCTTCCCAGGAAATACGCTCTTCAGTAGGAAAAATATACCAAACCATGCCTCCATATAAAAAAACGACTATTAAAGACAATGCTGTTAATCTGTAATATTTTCGAATTATTCCACTAAAAAAAACAAAACTAACCAATAAGTACACTACCCCACTCGCACCAATATGATATGATGGTCTTGCAATTAACCAAGTTAATAATCCTGTTAGAATTAACCCAAAAAATAGTACTTTATAAGCAATTTTGTAATAAAAATAATACAAGCTTGTTAGCATTACTGCTAATGGAATTGAATTATTAAATAAATGATTGGTGTTACTATGAATAAACGGTGAAAAAATAATACCTCTTAATCCTTCTAATGTTTTTGGGTAAATACCGTATTTATTGAAATTAAAAGAAAATTTTATTTCAATAAAATAGATAAGCCAAATTAGAACTATGGCTATAATAGGAACCATTAGCACACTTCTACGGTATTTAAAAGTTTGATCTTCCATAAGGTCTTAAAACATCAAATATAAGTCCAATTTATTATTGTTTAATCGTTTATTTGTTGAATTATTTAATCATCATCGCAAACCAGCCTGTCCAACAGGCAGTCGCAATGAAACAATCTATTGATTTGGAACAAGTACTTTGGTTTTTGTAATTTGTTTTTTTATTAATGTTTAATCATATAATTTGATAATTCTTCATCATTCTAACTTTGAACCTCTACAACTTTTGACTTTCTAGCTTTTCAACTTTACAAATGAGATTGCCAAGTCGTTTTAACAAACTCCTCGCAAAGACAATACAATTCGTAATTAGTAATTCATAATTCGCAATTCATAATTTGCATTTCATAAATCGTAATTCGTATTTTTACAATATGAATGAACCTTTAGCAGAACGAATTCGTCCAAAAACATTAGCCGATTATATTAGTCAACAACATTTAGTTGGTGATAATGGAGCATTAACACAACATATTAAAAGAGGAATAATTCCTTCATTAATTTTATGGGGACCTCCTGGAATTGGTAAAACTACTTTAGCCAATATTATTGCTAAAGAATCTAAACGTCCATTTTATACTTTAAGCGCAATTAGCTCTGGTGTAAAAGATGTTAGAGATGTTATTGCAAAAGCAAAACAAAGCGGAGGATTATTTACTGAAAAAAATCCTATTTTATTTATAGATGAAATTCATAGATTTAGTAAATCACAACAAGATTCATTATTAGGCGCTGTAGAAAAGGGTTGGATTACATTAATTGGTGCAACTACTGAAAATCCTAGCTTTGAGGTTATCCCTGCCCTCCTATCACGCTGTCAGGTTTATATTTTAAATTCGTTCAGCAAATCTGATTTAGAAGAATTATTGGAACGTGCTTTACATAAAGATGAATTCATTTCAATAAAGAAAATTGAAATAAAAGAAACTGAAGCGCTATTAAGAGTTTCAGGTGGAGATGCCAGAAAATTGTTAAATATTTTTGAGTTAGTTGTTAATTCTGAAAATGAACCCATAATTATCACAAATGATTTAGTACTTTCTAAAATTCAAAAAAACACCGTTTTATATGATAAAACTGGTGAGCAACATTACGATATTATTTCTGCATTTATAAAATCAATTAGAGGTAGTGATCCAAATGCCGCTGTTTATTGGTTAGCGAGAATGATTGAAGGAGGCGAAGATGCCAAATTTATAGCAAGAAGATTATTAATTTTAGCATCTGAAGATATTGGAAATGCTAACCCAACCGCTTTGATTATGGCTAATAACACATTTCAAGCTGTAAATATTATTGGCTTTCCAGAGTCTAGAATTATTTTAAGTCAGTGTGTTGTTTACTTAGCAACATCTCCTAAAAGTAATGCTTCTTACGAAGCTATTGGCAACGCTCAAGCATTAGTTCGTGAAACTGGAGATTTATCCATTCCTTTACATTTAAGAAATGCACCAACAAAACTTATGAAAGAGTTAGATTATGGGAAAAATTATAAATATGCTCATAGCTACGAAAACAATTTTATTGAACAAGAATTTTTACCCGATGAAATAAAAGGCACTAAATTATTTAACCCTGGAAATAATGCCCGAGAAAATAATTTAAGAGAATTTTTAAAAAACAGATGGAAAAATAAGTATGGATACTAGCTATTGTTTAATTGTTTACACTTTGTGAGATGGTGCTTTCTTTTAGCCCACAACCAAGAACTAATCATTAACTTTAATTCTAACTCCTTCACTATGACTGCTAAATTCTGGTGCGTACATACTTTGTATGGTTGTAATTCCGTTGCTAAAATTACCAGCATTATTTACACGTAAATCATATTCAAAAACATAAATGCCTTTTGGTAAATACTCCATAAAAAAGTTAGTTGAAGCATCTTTTGTGCTTTCATAATAACCCAAACCATCTTGCCATTTATATTGAGATAAACCGTCTAAAGGTTCTAATCCACTTGCTCGCATATCTTTCATATGCACAAATTCCATTGATCTATCTACTTTTAATTCTATTCTAACAGTTATTAAATTACCTACTTTTAAAGCTGAGGTTTCTGTTATTTCTGTTAGAACTTTTCCAGAATCAGTATTCGATTTCAAGAATAGTTTTTTATTCAGTTTTAATGGCGTCTCTGCTGATGTAATTTTATCTAAATCTTCAAAATATTGCCAATATAAACTTCCCCAAGCAATACCTTTGTCTTTTTTAGAAATAATAACTTTAGCCATTTCTGGAGTAATTTCATTGCCATTCCAAGATGTTTTAAAATAACCAGTTCCAGCTTCAATTTTTACATTTTCCAGTTTTAAAGGTTCAATTTTTTGGTTGCCAACAGTAACCTCAACAGTCTTATTTATAGATAACCAATCACTCCCTTGTAATAGCAATGCATAAACAGCTTCCGTGGTTGCTTTGGTTGTTCTCCAACTATTTGTTTGCTTATTTTTTAATAACCAAACCTTTAATTCATCTACTTTTGCAATATCATTTTCAATTTCAGAAAATACTTCAATTAATAAAGCCTGTGTTTCAATAGGAGCTTGATACCAAAACCAACTTGCTGTATTTTCTTCCCAATACATTCCCATTTCTTCCGAAGAAATACTGTTTTCTTTTAAAGATTTTAATATTTCAGAAGAAATTATTATGTTTCCATTTCTATGTTGAATTAATGCAATCATTCCTTTTGAATACAGGCTAAAATCAGTCCAGTAGTTGGCAGATTGATAGGTGTAATAATTCACTGCTTCTTGAACTTTAGAAGGAATTTCAACTTCCTTATAAAAACTGCGCATATACAAATAATGCAATTGTGTATTTCCTAAATGATTTTTCTCTAAATAATCCTTTTCAGCTTTAATTCCTTTTGATGTTGATTTAGCTCTTTCTTTTATTTTTTTAGCTTCTAGCAAAAGTTTACTATAATCAACCAAAATTTCATCATCTAAAAATTGAACAGCTTTTGTAATCATTTTTTGAGATGCTGAATCTTCGTTCAGAATTATATTTAACTTTTTTAAATGTCCAAAACTGGCTGCAATATGTTGTGTAATATATCTATTTGGATAGTTACTGCCTTTAAACCAAGGAAAACCACCATTGCTAAACTGTAATTCTTTCAGTTTGTTTAATGCAATTTCCTGCTCATTTTTCATTTTATTTAAATCGAACAATAAACCAATTCTTTTTTTCTGCTCCGTTTCGTTTTGTGCATTGCGCAACCAAGGAGTTTCACTAATTATGATGGATTTTAATGCTGAATTTTTTTCTAAATTAGAAGCTAACGCATCGCTATTTTTCCATAAATCAAAAACTTCTTTAATTCTTGGGTTTGAATTTGCAATATGTCTCGCTAACGCATTCGCATAATATCGAGAAAAAGTTTGCTCGGCACATTCGTATGGGTATTCCATTAAATATGGTAAACTTTGAATGGCATACCAAGCTGGATTTGAAGTGATTTCCAATGTTAGTTTGTGATTCTTTAGTGTTCGGTCGCTGAGCGGAGTCGAAGTGATATTTAAAAGTTTATCTAGCGTAAATATTTTGGTTTGATTGCTTCGAACCCACATTGGCAATGTTTCGGTTACCAACATTCGGTTAGATAAAACAGGTAAAACACTTTGTTCTCCATCTGAAAAATCTCCTGCTTTGGCAATAATTTTATATTGTACGGCTTGAATTCCTTCTGGAATATTCAGTTTCCAACTTACACTTGTATTTCCTTTAGCGGCTAGAGTAAAATTTTGCAAGTCATTTCGACTCCGCTCAATGACCGTTTTAGTAATATCTTTACCAGTAATTGCATCAGTTAAAACCAATTGAGCAGTTCCATTTAAGATTTTATCAGTTAAATTTGAAATTTTACTTGAAAAAATAATTTCATCACCTTCACGCAAAAAACGTGGTGGGTTTGGTAAAACCATTAACTCTTTTTGGGTAACGGTAGTTAATGTTTTGGTTGCTGAGGCCAATTCTTTTGTATGTCCCAATAATTGTAATTTCCACTGTGTTAAAGCCTCAGGAACGGTAAAATTAAAACTTACATTTCCTTCTTTATCAGTTTTTAAATGTGGATAGAAAAAAGCAGTTTCATTAAAATTTGTTCTAATTTTAACAGAAGAAAAATCTAGTTTTTCAGGTTTGTCCTCTACATTTTTTGGGTTTTTATAACCTACGGTAACTACTTCATCTAATGATCTGGAGTCATCTAAAGCCATTTCCACTTCTTCAACCATAAATCCTTCGCTTTCTTGAATTTTTTTTGAAGCCATTCCTCTAATCATCATATTTCTATTAGTTCCAAAATTTAACCCAAACCAATTTAATTCATCAAAATGTAGTTGTATTTGACTATAATAAGATCTTTGAAGGTTATTTACATTAAAATAAATCGTTCCAAAACTATTTTGTGCGGTTCTATTTGTACTAGAATAATAAGTTGGATGTTGTATTGGATTGAATTCCCAATTATGTGGTTTAAATTGATCTAAAGAAGCATCGTACATACTTGCCAATAATTCGGCTGCAATTTTTTCGCCTTTAGTTCCTTTAAGTTTAAAACTCCAGGTTTCATTTTGTCCAGGTTGTAATTTATCTCTAAAAGTTATAGTTTCAATTTTTAATTCTTTAATAGGGTAAGGAACGGAAATAGGTAGCGTTCCATTTTCAAATGAGTTGTAATTTACATAACTATAGTTAATTGCAAATCCGCCAAGATCGTTTTCTGTTACTGGAATTTCAAGTTGTTTAATTTCGTTATTTAAATGGATAATTTTGGTTTCAATTATTTCCTCTTCTTTTTCTATATCAATAGTTACTGTTAAATCTTTAGAACTTGAACCAATCTTAAGTAAAACAATTTCATTAGGTTTATAACTTGATTTATGATGAGAAATTGTGAATAATTGGTTATCTGAAACTTCGGTGTCTTTTTCGCTAAAAAAACCAACTATCTGTTTGTCTGTAACTTTTTGTCCAAACGCATCAAAACATACTATTTCAACAAGGTAGCTTCCAGATTGCCATTTTTTAATATTTTTCAACTTTATTTTTGAATCGATTGAAGTATTAAAATCAGCTTCAAAAACGAGTTTGCCTTTTTCCCAATTTAAAACTTCATCTTCATTAGAAAAAGGTTCGTGGGGAAACATATTTTTAAATGCGGAAAAATTGTATAATTGATAGTCTGGAGCATTCCATGGGCGTTTTCTTAAAACAGTTTTTGGAGCTTGTAATTTTGATATTTTTATGATTCCATTTGCCGGATAAAATTGATTATTGAGGTTTTTAGTTTCAACAGTTATAATATTTTCTTTTTTAGTTTTATCAATTTTAGTATCCATATTAATTTTTGCAGTTAAGCTGTGATATCCAACTTTAACAATAGATGTTGCACTTTTGGTTTCTCCATTTAAATCGGTAACATTAGCAGTAATTTCATAGTTAAAAATGGGTAAATTATCTTTCTCAACACTTTTGTCTGCCAATGCTATAAATACAATAATGAAATTTCCTTGAGCATCAGTATTCGTTTCTCCGTGAGTTATTTCCTGAGATTCAGAAGGTGAAAAATAAGGTCTGTACCAATAAAACCATTTTGGATATTGCACTTTTCTATGAACGCTATAGGTAACTTTTGCATCTGTTATATTGCTACCCGCAAAAGCCAAAGCACTTCCATTTATGGTAACACTATCATTTATTTTAAAAGTTTCAGTAACGGGTTTAAAAGTTGTTTCAAATTTTGGTCTTTTGTATTCTTCAACTAAAATTTGAGTTTCAGAATGATTAATTCCATCAACTTCTAAAGTGAAAATTCCATTTAATCCTGTATTTGGTAAAATAAATTCCGAGCTAAACGAACCAAATTCATTTGTTTTTAATTTAATTTCAGTTACAATTTCTTGATTAGCATTATAAAGGGTAATAGTTACTAGTTCATTACTAACAATTTTTGATATTTCTCCTTCTTTTTTAATAAGAATTCCTTTAAAATAAACAACTTGACCTGGTCTGTAAATACTTCTGTCAGTAAATAAAAATGGTTCAATTTTAACTTTTTCTGTTGGTTCCATTTGGTTTCTGGTAGAGAAAAAATAATAATCTCCAAAACTAGCATTGTCATTTTTAGTTTTTATAGATACAACTATATTTCTATGTGTATTAGTTACTGAAAAATGTACTTGTCCGTTTTTATCTGATGTATAATTTCTATTAATAGGATCGTTGTATTTTCCTGTATTGTAATTTTTTAGGTTCACTTTTGCATTTTCCATCGGTTTTCCTGAATTTCTAACAACAACTTGGTAAGTATAATTATTGTTTCCAGTATTTTCAACCAAAGCAATATTGGTTACTTGAATTGTTGAAGTAGCATATATGCTATTTGCATTTAATGTTTCAAACGTTGAAGCATAAATTAAGTAGTTTCCATTATTTAAAGGTGGAATAGCAATTTCAGTACTATGATGTTGATAATCGTTTTCAGTTTTTAATTCTTGTTGAAACGAAATTGCAGTTTCTAATCCTTTTATAAAAGTTACTTTTTCTTCATTATTATAAATTTTAAGAAGTTTATTTTTTTGATCCTCATTTATTTTGAAAATAGTAAAATACAACGTTTCAATATTCTTATAGTTTACTAAAATTTTGCTATGTGTATCAATAGGTATATTTTTTTCTGCAGTAAGATTTAGCGATTTGCTCAAAATTTGCTGTTTTAATAGACTACAATTTTTTGCACCAATACTTTCATGAAACTTACTAATAGCATTTTCACAAGTTGTTAAAGCCTCAACATTTTTAAACTGATTATCAGTATTAGTTTCTGCATTGTATTCATTAGCTTGATTGTGATAGATAGTTGCAATTTCAAAATCTATTAAAGTGGAAGATTCTGAAACTAAAAATTCATCCTTTAAATTTTGAAGAACAGTTAAATAAATAGCCTCTTTTTCAGGAAAAGTTGCATGTTGTTTTACAAACTTTAAACGCTCAATATCAGTAGAAATTAAAGCATCAATATTTTTATTTAAGGAATGAAATGCAATTAAATTTTTAAATATTTTTAATGCATTAAGTTGTAAGGACAAGCTATCTTTTGATATAATTTCAATTTGAGAAAACGCTTTATAGTTTTCCAAATAGCTTTCTTTGTCAAGTTCAAATTTATAACTTGGATTGGTAATTGTGGTTTCGGAGGATTTATAAAATTCCAGCGCATTATTAGTTATAAAATCAAATAATGTAGATCTATATTTTTTAGAATCAGGTTGTAGATTTAAAATATCGTTATAGTTATTTAAATCGGTTTGTTGCAGTATTAGTCCGTTTTTTAAAGAATTTTGAAAATGAATATGAACTTCAGTAAATAATGTTTCTAAATCCCAAGTTCTAAAATCTAAAGAATCTATTTTTCCTGAAGTTTTAGTTCTGTTGTAAAATTTATACCTGTTTTGTTGAAAATATTGCCAGTATAAATTGGCTAGAATACTTTCCAATACATTTTTAGTTGGGGTTTGAGCTTTCTCAATTTCAATTTTAAAAAGATTAATGACTTCTAATTTTGCATCTTCTTCTAATAGTAGGGTATATTTTGATTTGTAAATTAGCGATTTAATTAGTTGAGGTGAATTGCCTTCAATTTTTGCTTTTTTATAGATAGTTTCAACAATCTTAAAAGCCGATTTCGGCAACGATTTTTCTTCAAATTGTTGAACTTCTTTCCACAACTTATCATAATTATCTTGGGTTAATTGCGCTTTTGTAGTAGTTGAAAATAAGAATAATGCCATTAATGTTAATGTAATGTTTTTCATAGATCATATTTTAATACTATAAAGTTAGCAAAAGTTATACCTAAATTTAAATTGAAAATAATTTGTGTAATATATGTTTAATAAGCACAATCTATTATGAAGTTAAAACATATAAAATAGGCTGTCTAAAAAGTATTGAAACCCGCCATTATATGTTTGTAAAATAATAAGGAATTCGTGAATCTTCGATTTCGGAATCTCATCACGTTGATAATCAATTACTATGAGAACCTGAATCAAGTTCAGGTTGACGAATATGTTACTTTTTAGATAGCCTCAAATTTCAATTAAGTATTATAAATTCACATCGCCTATTTATATCGTAATCTTTTTCTTCACAGATGCCTTCTTTAATACAATTATTTAAAGGTTGCGTTTCGCCATATCCAACAGATTTTATATTATTAGTTGAAATCCCTTGACTTAATAAATATTCTCGAACTGATTTAGCACGTTTGTTAGATAAATTTAAATTAAATTCTTCTGAACCACGGGAATCTGTATGGGCTCCAATTTCAATAACCATATCTGGATATTTTTTCAGGATACTTAAAATATTTTCTAATTCTAATGCTGCATCAGTGCGAATATTCCATTTGTTGAAATCAAAATAAATAGGGTTAATTTTTATTTGAATTTTTCCATTTTCTTCAACAATTTTCTTTTCAGCATCTTCATAAGATTCTAATATTAAAAAAATATTTTTACTAATATTACCTTCACTGTCTGTTGAAAAATTCACATCATATGGCGCAAATAACCTTTTAGTTCCTCTAATTTTATAATTTTTATTAGTTGTTATTTCAAAAGAATATCTGGCATCATCACCAACAATCATTTCATCAATTAATTGGTTGTTATTATCAAACAAAGTTACCAAAGAGCCTGGAAGTAATTCTAGGCTATTTTTATTTTGAACCAACCCTTGCACGTAATATTTTTTTAGTTGGGTAAACCTATAAATGTCGTCATCACCAAAACCACCTTCTCTGTTTGATGAGAAGTAACCCGTTTCATTTTCCTCGTTTATTATAAATGCAAAATCATCTAAATTGCTATTTATTGGATTGCCTAAATTTATTGGATTTGAAAAGTTATCATTTAAATACTCACTTTTAAAAATATCCAATCCTCCAAATCCAAATAATCCATCTGAAGCAAAATACAACATATTTTTACTGCTAATAAATGGAAATTGTTCTCTATGTTCTGTGTTTATTTTTGGGCCTAAATTTTTTGGTATTCCATAAGTTTCATTCTCATTAATTTCAACTACAAATAAATCAAAAGAACCAATACTTCCTGGCATATCTGAAGAGAAATATAGTTGTTTTTCATCTGGACTTAAAGCGGGGTGTTCCACTGAATAATTAGTACTATTAAACGGGAGTTCACTAATATTTGTCCAAATACCATCTACTAACTGAGCTTTGAAAATTTTTAAATGAGTAACTTTATTTTTATCTCTTATTTTTTTTCCTTCAATAAAATTATTTCCTGTAAAATATATGGTTTTACCATCTTTAGTAAATACTGTATTTGATTCATGCATTTTTGTATTTATGGAAC
>TARA_R110001583_G_scaffold17482_3_pt1 | contig 10254 bp, 8 predicted proteins | sample TARA_R110001583 | Tara Oceans TARA_R110001583 (sample SAMEA4398432) | marine metagenome | biome: Polar Biome; feature: [MES] marine water layer (ENVO:01000295) within the mesopelagic zone...; material: water (ENVO:00002006), including particulate matter (ENVO:01000060) such as...... | reverse complement strand
TAGCCTGTTACTATCACAGACACAGTTAATTGGGACATAGCCAATAGGTTTAATACTTGATACATTGTTTTACCAACGTTAGCAAAAGCAATACCAGCATGGTGTGGGTAGCGTTTTTGAATCAGTACATGACGGTAGAAACGTTGCATTTCTGGGATAGCAAAAACTGCAATAGAGCCAAATGATTGTGGGTCGATATCCAAGATATCACCTTGTGCAACATAAGCACGAAGCTTAGTATCAGCAGTTGACTGAAGACGGAAAAGTGTCACTTCTCCTGGCTTGATTTGACCTTCAAGCGTACCACGTGTGATATCAGGTTCTTTACCAGGTTCCATCAAACTATGCATGATTTTTTGGAAACGTAGCTGTGAATTTTTCATGCAACTAGATGCTGTGTTACCACAATGGAAGCCCATGAATAAGTCTTTTGCAGTGTAATCACCCATGATTTCAGCATTTGCTTCAACCATATCTGTTGGTACAGAGTTATTAATATCGAGTAATGTTGCAGGCAAGTTCGTAGCACAAGTGATCATGTACTCAGAAAGTGCGCCGTAAATGTCTACTTCACAAGCAACGGGAATACCACGTTCAGCTAGACGCGCATTGACGTAACAAGGAACGAATCCGAAGAATTTTTCAAAGGAAGGCCAACATTTGTTAGCAAACACGCCAAAGGTTGAAGCACCAAGGTTCGCTTTATGGAAATCAAGTAACGCTGCTTCATATTGCGCTAATTTAGGCAGTAGATCAGGATACGGGTTGTTCTCACCTAGCTCTGCTTCCATATCTGCAATGATTGCTGGAATATCTTTATGGCCAGCAGCCTCAAGATATAGATCGTAAAGATCAAGCTCACTGTTTCCCATGATTTCAACACCAAGGTCAAACAATGCTTTAATCGGTGCGTTACAAGCAACGAAATCTTGTGGACGAGGACCAAAGCTGAATATTTTAAGACCCTTAAGACCTAAAATAGTACGCACAACGGGTACAAATTCACCAATCATAGTGGCTACTTCTGAAGGTGTGCCCACAGGATACTCAGGAATATGCGGACGAATATTACGTAAACCAGCACTGTATGACGCATTCAACATACCACAGTATGCGTCACCACGAGCATCAGCAAGACAGGCTGTTGATTCTTCAGCTGCAGAAACGAACATAACAGGGCCATCAAAACGTTGCGCCATTTGTGTTAATGGTCCTTCTGGGCCAAAGTTACCCAGGTAAATAACTAACGAGTTAACGCCAGCTTCTTTTGCTTCTTCTAGCGCTTTAAGCATATCGACTTCATTTTCGATAATAGTATTTAACTCAATAATACTAATTTCTTGTTCAGCACATGATTTGACAACAGCTTGTCGGCGTTGCTCAGAAAGAGTGATAGGAAAACAGTCACGGCTTACAGCCACGATACCTAGTTTTACTTGCGGAATATTGATCATAATGTTGCTCCAAATTGTTGTAATTAATTAATCTGAAGCCACTATGAAGATTTAAAATAGAAAACAAAATTGTGAAAAATAACAACTCGCTTGTGTTTTTTTGTTTTAACAAAACCGATCACAAAAAATCATTGGAATAGTTATCATTCACTCTACAGGTACTGCAGTTGCTACATGTTCATCGAATAAAAAGAACTTTTAATTAACATTTTTTACAAAAATTTAAAGGGTGAAAGTAGTTACTTTATTTTTTATCCCGATCAAAGGTTACTGAACCGGATCGATTCTGAGCATGCTGATAAGAAAAATATGCGAGTATTCCCCATCCTAACGTTTGTAGCCAAAGTAGTTGCCACTGACTTGATATTTGAGAGAATTCCGCGCCCATTTGGTTGACCATCAAAAAACTTTGTATCGCAGGGATACAAGGAAAAAAATTGCTTAGCCAGATCATCGGCTGTGGCATACTTTCCAGTGGCCAAATAAAACCAGCACTGAATATTAAGGGCATAGAGCTGATTAAAACCACAAAGGTCACTAATTCTCTTCTAGGTAAAATAGCACCCAGTAAGATACCAATAAAAGTGCTACTCAATAAAAAAGGAGCGAGTAAGGCAAGTAAAAGTAGCGGTGAAGCGAGCTTATTAATACCATAATACTCAAAGCTAAAACCAAAGTAATAAAGCGCCAATAAATAATATATGCCAACAAAAATGAAACAACGAACAGCCACAATCGATAATGTTGAATGCTTATTCCAATAACCATCGCTATTTTTTTCACTACCTCCTAGCACACCAACACCCATGATTAACGTTTGCTGTAAAATAAGTACAAAAACAGCAGGTACCACATAATTTAGATAGCCCAAAGAAGGGTTAAAGGTAGGTTTCATATTTAATGTCACTTGGTTGTACTGCTGTGTTGCCGACTCCAAGGGAATACCATCGATAACTAACCGAGAGACCTTTGCTTGAGCGGCTATCGTCCCCCCTGCTTTGGCGAGTCCTTCAACAATGGTGCCATACACGAGGAAATAGGAAGCATCACCAGAGTATGAAAGTGTCGGGCTTTTCCCTAATAAAAGGTCGCGGTTAAAATGCTTTGGAATTAATAAAATACCGCGCACATCTCCTTTTAAAAACTGCTCTTTTGCCTGTGCAATAGAGTGTGCTCGTTTGACTATCTTAACCTGTGTTGTTGCATCAACCATACGCTCAAGTTGGCGACTTAATTGACTGTTATCGTTATTAATGACCGTAATTTCTTGTTCTTGTGGGATTTGCTGGGTATAGGGTAATGGATATAAAAATGAATAAAAAACGACACCGCCAAATACCGTTAATACAATAACAGGGTGACTCAATACCGCTTTCAACTCCGCTTTTATTAATTTAAAGAGGCCCATTATTATCTTCCATTTTTCTAAGCTGTTTTTTTATTAGCAACAGCGTGAGCATTAAAGGCAGTAAATAACCTAGCATTGAAGGTAAAAAGCGACTCATTGTTTGCCATGCCGTCGCGCCATAACTGACTTGACTAATTTGCGCTTCAATATAATGACTAATCGGCAATAATGAACGCCAGATTTCTGCAACTTGAGTCATGTCTGTCACAGGAAAAGTCACCCCCATAAAGGCAAAGCTAGGTGCAGAAAATGCCCCCGCAAAACTCATTGCTCTTGTAGGATCAAGTGTTAAAAAGAAAAATAAAGCCCCCATCACCATACAAGCAATAACGGTCACTAACTGAGCAAAAAAAAGTGGCAGTAAACTACCTTCCATTGGCCAATTCAAGATGTAATAAAACCAGATCAAAAAAGCGCCCCCCTGCATAATAAAAAAGGGGAGATAAAAACCTGACATGGTAACAAGTTTCCTCAAGGGATTATTGGTAGCCATTTTCTGCAATCCGTAAAAACGGTAATTGGCGGCTAAAAACAAAATTGTAGAAACCACAATGGAAATTTGCCAAAGTGCTGGCACAATGGCAGAAACAAGAAATTGTGCATAGTTCGAGTTTTTATTAAACAGAGGGGTAATCTGAGTACGAACGCCAACGGCTTTAGACAGAGCAGAAAGTTGATTACTGTTACCCTTTGCCATCTGTTTTAGTGCCGCAATTTGGACATTGAAAGTACCGTGCGCTTGTAAGGCTGCACTATTAATTAATTTCCCAACAAGAATATATTGGCTATTATAAAAAACAGTCACTTGAGGGGGATTTGCAATAGCGATGTCTCTATCGAAATTTCTAGGTATCACCAGATAGCCATATATTTCGTTACCAATAAACGCATTTTTGGCTTCATTAATATCCGTGAAGGTATGATTAACCTTTAAAGTAGAGGTAGCATCAAATTCTCGAATCAGTTGTCTCGATAACGCACTCTGTTGCAGGTCAAGAACACCAATAGGGAGATCTCTTGCTATCCCCTGTGAAAAAATCCACCAAATAGAAAGTGCAAGTAATACAGGGATCCAGGTAAGACTCGATACTAGCCAGCGATCATGCTTAAGCACCTGCCATTGAGATACATTAGACGTACTCATCATTTACAACTCAATCACTACACTCATTCCCACCCTTAATTTATCAGAGAGGTTAAGTGGTTTCGCTTCTATTTCAAATGTCCTCAAGTCAAAACCTTTAGCAGAATCTGTTGAACGCCATGTTGCAAAATCTCCCATGACCGCGACATGTGTAACTTGAAAGGTGATTTTTTTGTCTAATGCAGGTAGATAAGCATCAAATGTTTTACCTTCTGGGAAATTGCTCAGCAGATCTTCTCGTACATTAAAAACCGCCCAAGCATCTTGCATATCAACCACTGTCACAACTGGAAACCCTTGTGGCGCTAATTCACCTATATTCAAGAGAACTTGTGACACTTCACCGTCAAACCAACTTTTAATTTTAGTATCTTGTGCATAGGCTTGTACTTCCGCAACCGCACCGGCGGCCATACGAACTTGTTCCTCGGCGGCTCGTTTGGTTTCGCTTCTCGCTCCCTCTTTTGACATTTGGTACATCTGCAAAGCTGCATTTTGAGTATATTTAGCCGCTTGCCACTGGGTCCATGCTTCATCACGCTTCTGCTCTGCAACCACGCCCTCTCTATACAAATTATCAACACGTTGGTAGGTTTTTTCCATTAACGCAGCAGCCGCTTTAGCTTTATTCCACTCATCTTGTGCCATTTTAGTTTGTTGCGAACGAGCACCATTTTCGGCCTCTAATGCCATCGCGCCAGCAATCTCTTTTCCAGCCATCGCTTGTTCAAGCTTAGCTTCGATTTCCGGGCTATAGATAGTAAAAACAGGATCGCCTTTTGCGACAATATCACCTTCTTTAACCATCACATCTTCAATTCTACCCGCTATTTTAGAAGAGATGCTGTACTGTTGCGCTTCAATTTGTCCCTGTAAATAGACAGGTTTAGGCAGGTAAGCAAGATAAAAGCTGTAAATTATCCAGCCAACCATCATTGCGCCAATTAAGGTAAAAATAACTGGTTTAATATTTTTCATTTTTTAGCCTCTGACTCATTAAATTGCATCGCATTTAACTCATAGTTTGTGAATGTTGACATTTCGCTACTCAAAGCGAGTAATTTATTTAATGCAATCACATAATTAAAGCTAGCCACCTGTTGTTGAGTTTTGATACTTGCCATATAAAGCTCCGCATCGATCACATCAAGTGACGTTGATAAACCTTGGTTAAATGCCTTCTTACGTAGTTTCAAGTTTTCTTGCGCTAAAGTAAGGCTCGTATCTAAACCTTGAAATTCTTCAATCGCTTGCTCCGCTTCAAAATAGGTTTTCTCAACTAATACGGTTAAATCTTGCTTGGCTTGATAACGTAAATGACGGATTTGTAGCTGTGCACTATGAGATGCTTTTACTTTTTCAGATCGCCCACTTCTTTCCATTAAGGGGACATTAATACCGATACCGACGAACCAATCAGGCGCTAATTCACTTGCTAAAGTATCATCTTCATAGAGCACATAATCACCGTAAAGGAACACCTCAGGGTAATACTTACCTTTTTCCGCTTGTATTGAACTATCAGCCTGCTTTTCTTTCGCATTTAAAATATCTAGACCAGGATAAGTAGCAAGCGTCTGCTCGGTAAACGCTGAGATAGGAGGCAATGTGCGATTAATAAAGAGTTTACTTTGTGGAGTAACGTCACTGGATTGATTAAGTATTTTGGTGAGAGCAGAGGAAGCAATATAAAGGTCTTTCTGTAATTTTTTTCTATCAACGACCGCTTTGGCAAGAGATGCTTCAGCCTGTAAACGTTCTACTTTAGCAATTTGCCCCTGTTGCTCCAGCTTAAGTGCAAAATCGCGATGCTCTTTTAAGCCTTGCTCCACTGATAGACGTGTTTCTAATACCTCGTTAGCCAGTACAACACTGAAATAATATTTAGCAAGATCTTCAAAACGGGCTTGCGTCTCCATTTCTAACTGTGCAACGGCTTCTTCGGTTCGTCCAGCGGCATAATCTTGAGCAGCGCTAATTCTTCCCCCCGTAAAAATAGGCCAAATAGCGCGAATCGATGAGTTGAACATATCTTTTTCAGCGATGGTTGAGGTTGCACCAGTAATATCTGAAAAATTAACTCCTAACTGAGCTAAAGAGGGAGCGAGACCAACAAGTGCTGATTGACTTGAGCTATCCAAACTCCCCAAAATCTGTTCACCAGATAATGTGACATCATCATCTAAACGAGTGTAATTGGCCCCCAGCGTAATAGAAGGCAGAGATAAAGCATCGTCCGCTTTTTCTAACTGTTGATAACGCATCACATTCGCTCGTTGAGCAGCGATGGAGTTGTTTTTTTTCTGAAGTAACGTCCATGCATCAGCAAAACGAATCGTTTGGGCATTCACAGACAATGCCATTAGCAATGAGATAGCAATAATGACCATGTTTGTTTTTTGTTTTTTTAGCATGATAAAAAATTCAGTTATTGATTAAATAAAATAGATATGACTCACCTTACACCTATCTATGATAACGCGCATCAAACTTAGACAAGTATTTAGGCTAATTTTTTATGTAATCGTTTAATCTTAAGGGTTTTATTGCTTGCATCAATTGGCTTAAAATACTGACTGTTAGGCGCTTCAGGCCTAATACCAATTCCACTAATATAGTGTTCAAATTTTACGTAGGAAAAAGAGAGGTGTTGGAGACGCATGATTGAGTAATAGCAGGCTATTGCAATTGAATGCAGCGTATACCCATGCTACCTCAAGGTGCCTTGCTGACTTTGCATCTTGAGGTAACATGGGTATATAAGTGCCTAATCTATCTTGTTGGTTAAAATAATTAACTGAGATCGATTTAATCTCTATAAATGAAATCGATCTCAGATTTTTTTGTTCACGTTATTTTTTAAACAATATTTGATTTAAATTACCAGCCTTTCACTATCCCACCTTTAAATATTTCCGTTGCTGCTTGAAATACTTCATCAGATTGATACGCTTTAACAAAGTTTTTTACATTTTCAGATGAAACATTGTCTTCACGAGCAACGATTAAATTAACATATGGCGACTCTTTATTTTCTACAAAAAGACCATCTTGTTCAGGAGAAAGATTAATCGAACTTGCATAAGTCGTGTTAATGATTGATAGACTTACATCATCAAGCGAACGAGGTAGTTGCGCTGCTTCTAGTTCAACAATTTTCAAGTTTTTGTCACTACTGATAATGTCCAGTACTGTCGCTTCAAGACCAACACCTTCTTTTAATGTTAACAAACCTTGCTTCTGTAATAAAATTAAAGAGCGTCCTAGATTAGTTGGATCACTTGGCACCGACACTTGATCGCCATCTTTTAATTCATCTAATGATTTAATTTTACTTGAGTAACCAGCAATTGGATAAACGAGTGTGTTACCTGCAACAGCAAATTTATAACCACGATCTTTAATTTGCTGATCCAGGTAAGGTTTATGCTGAAATGCGTTTGCATCAATTGAACCTTCATCCAATGCGGCATTAGGAGTTATGTAATCAGAGAATGTAACCAGTTTTACTTCTAGGCCATATTTCTCTTTTGCGACTTTTGCTGCGATTTCTGCTACTTGTGCTTCCGCACCAGCGATAACACCAATCGTTACTTTATTATTGTCTACCGCAACGACTTCTTTTTCGCCACAACCAAATAATGCAACTGTTGATGCTAAACCTAGAATCGCTAAGACTTTTTTAAGATTAATATTCATATGTTTCCCTTTTAAATGTAATTTTTAAGTATGTGAATTTTATTATTATTATTTATCGGTGATCAAAACGTTTAACGAGATGATCACCAAATGATTGAATAATTTGAACCATGATTACCAATAGCACGACGGTTATCATCATCACCGTGCCATCAAAACGTTGGTAGCCGTAACGTATTCCTACATCACCTAAACCACCACCACCTACTGTTCCAGCCATTGCTGAGTAACCAACAAGTGTGACTAAGGTAATCGTGGCCGCGTTGATAATGCCGGGTAGCGCCTCTGGTAAAAGTACTTTATTAATAATTTGAATTGGCTTAGCCCCCATTGCTTGTGCTGCTTCGACTAATCCAGAAGGCACTTCTAATAAGGCACCTTCTACAAGTCGAGCAATAAAAGGAATGGCACCAATCGTAAGTGGTACAACTGCAGCAGCGGTACCAATGGAAGTACCCACAATAAATCGCGTTACTGGAATAAGTGCCACTAATAAAATAATGAAGGGGATTGAACGCCCGATATTAACAATCATTCCTAAGCTTTTATTCAGAGCAGTATTTTCTAATAAACCGTTCTTTTTACTTAAATGCAATAACACACCTAAAGGAATACCGACAATAAAACCGATTAATCCAGAACTAAATACCATCACTAGCGTTTGGCCTAGTGAATCGATAAGTAGCTCAATCAGGCGAGTGTTTTCAGCCCACCAAGTAGTAATGGTATTAAACGACATAACCTAGCACCTCTATTTCAACTTTTTGTTCTTTTAAGTATTGCATCGCTTGCTCTACTGAAGACGCACTACCAAAGAGCTCTGCAAGCATTAACCCAAATTTAACACCACCGACATAATCCATATTTGAACTTAAGATACTAATATCGATATTAAACTCTCGCGCAACATGACTAATAACAGGAGCATCAACAGTGGCACCGGTGAATTCGAGACGCACTAAAGGATAGCTATTTTCAACACGCGTTGCATGTAGACGCGTTTTATAATCTGTAGGAATAGAAAGATCTAATGTAGAGCGTATAAATTCGCGAGCAAGTTCAGTTTTAGGATGAGCAAACATATCCCCTACTTTGCCATTTTCAACCAATTTACCATCACCGATGATAGCAACTTCTTGACAGATATCTTTTACCACAGCCATCTCATGAGTGATTAACAGGATAGTTAAGTTGAGCTCTTTATTGATTTTTCTTAAAAGTTCTAAAATAGATAATGTTGTAGCAGGATCTAATGCACTTGTTGCTTCATCACATAATAAGACTTTTGGGTCAGAGGCTAGCGCCCGAGCAATTGCGACGCGTTGTTTTTGACCACCGCTTAAGTTACTTGGGTATACATCACGTTTATCTGATAAACCAACAAGTTCTAATAGCGCTTCTACTTTACTTTTAATTTCGTTTTTCGAAATGCCTGCCAACTCTAACGGAAGAGCAACATTATTAAAAACTGTCCGTGAAGAAAGTAGATTGAAATGTTGGAAAATCATGCCAATTTTGCGTCTAGTTAGCGTTAACGCTTGCTCAGAAAGTTTTGTTAAATCGATACCATCAACAATAATCTCACCGTCAGTAGGACGTTCTAACAAATTAACACAACGTATTAGTGTACTTTTACCCGCGCCAGAGGATCCAATCACACCAAAGATGCAGCCTTGTGGAATAGAAAGGTTGATATCAGAAAGAGCATTGATCGCTTTTTTCCCCTGATAAAAGACCTTATTCACATTTTTTATTTCTATCATCAAACTTCCTGAAATTAAATAACGGTTTGTTTTAACCAATCACTAGAAATATGTGAACTAGATCATAAACAAAAAACAATAGTAAGACATCTAGACGTCTAAATCAAACGGTAATTTCAACTAATTATTCTCTTTAAGGTGTTTTACCAAATCCGTTAATTAAATGATCAAATATTACGCAGGAAAATGAACGAGTTTAAGGCAGAAATTGCCGTAACTGGTTGCTCCCTTTACAAAATTTTCAACGCAGAAATAGTTTATTTTAACCAGTAAGATGGATCAGTAAGTTAGTAGAATTAGTATTATGAAGAATTGGTTGCGAAAGTTGGATTTGAACCAACGGCCTTTGCCAGGGGTTACAAATAGTTGAGCACGATGTGCTTTTTCTGAATGGTAATTTATTTATTGGGGATTTTCTATCTTAGGAATTGGTTGCGATAGCTGGATTTGAACCAATGACCTTTGCCAGTCTTTATAAAGAGTTAAGCCCGATGAGCTTTTCTTATAAAGAATTGGTTGCGAGAGCTGGATTTGAACCAACGACCTTCGGGTTATGAGCCCGACGAGCTACCAAACTGCTCCATCTCGCGTCCGTAATTGTTACTTCTTTTTCTAAATCTTATTCTAATCTTTTGCAATCAAAATTGGTTGCGAGAGCCGGATTTGAACCGACGACCTTCGGGTTATGAGCCCGACGAGCTACCAAACTGCTCCATCTCGCGTCCGTAATTGTTACTTCTTTTTCTAAATCTTATTCTAATCTTTTGCAATCAAAATTGGTTGCGA
>TARA_R110001583_G_scaffold38874_12_pt1 | contig 10256 bp, 12 predicted proteins | sample TARA_R110001583 | Tara Oceans TARA_R110001583 (sample SAMEA4398432) | marine metagenome | biome: Polar Biome; feature: [MES] marine water layer (ENVO:01000295) within the mesopelagic zone...; material: water (ENVO:00002006), including particulate matter (ENVO:01000060) such... | reverse complement strand
TGATTTGATCCGCGAATATGTTGAATTTAAAAAATAGGAGATAGTATGAGCGTCAAAGATGATATTAAAGAGTTAGTAGAACAACTGATGAGGATTGATGGCGAAAAGCAGCTTTTAAATGAAGAGCAAAAACAGCTTTTTGACGACTATAAAGTCAAGCTAGATATCAAAGCGGTAAAAGCCGCTATTCGAATTGCTAAGATTAAAACCAAAGTAGAAGTTTCAGACGATAGTCTTGATGAAATGGTGGAAGCTGCTGAGTCGAGGCTTGGATAATGAAAAACATTAAAATGTCAAAAGTTAGGGAAGTTAAAACTCCCACTCGTGGAACGCCTGGTTCTGCTGGACTAGATTTTTATGTTCCAGATGGAATCTCGGCTAGTGTACCACCATCTGGTGATGTTTGTATTCCATCAGGCATTAGAGTTGATGTTCCAAAAGGTCACGCTTTTATAGCTCACAACAAGAGTGGCATAGCTCTTAATAAAAAGCTTTCAGTAGGTGCTTGCGTAGTTGATGAAGACTACCAAGGAGAAATTCATCTTCACTTAGTTAATATGGGTGAAGATACAGTGCATTTAGAGGGAGGAGAAAAAATTGTTCAGTTTGTACTTCTTCCAGTAAAATATCCTTTAGTAAAAATCGTTCCAGATAAAGAACTTTTCTATTCAACAACAACGCGTGGCGACGGTGGTTTCGGCAGCACAGGAGCTTAAGTGAATTCATTTACAGAAATTGCATCAAATCTTTCAAAAAATGCCAAAATTGGTATTGACGGACTTGAGCGAAATATTCCAACTAGAAAGCACAGCCATAATGCTGCTTGGGTTTGGTTATACAAAAACATGCTACATTCTGCTGGGTGGACAGATGTAACAATCTTGGGGAATCACGACACGTACGAAGGTTATGATGCAATGATTTTTTATCCTGGGATTTCTTATGCTGGTACTATTAATTTCTTCTTTGGCGTTGATGACAATGTAGTCCGAAGATTTTCTAGAATTCAAGATTTTGAAGGGCCCACTTTTATAATGAATCATGAAATGCCTCTTATTGGTAATACAATTAAAGGCAGGCTTCACAATAAATCTACTAGTACTAAAGTGGGTCAACTTAAACTTGATAAGCTGGATGAAATCTGTAAAAATACTTTGGGGTTTAATAATGTTGAAAAATCTAAAAAGCTCTGCTTTGGAGATAGCCATTGCTTCTCTACTTGGCAGCCCGGTTATTCTGTATGTCGAAATGATGGCCTTACTCTTTTTTCTACTTTGCGTGATGGAGTAAAACAAACAATTGAAGAAAATTCTGGCATTTCTACCAATGATTTAACCCACCTTACTTTTTATATGGGCAACATTGATATTAGACATCATTTAATGCGTCAAGAAAATCCATTCGAAAAAGTTCACGCGATGGGAATTGAGTTAGGACACCAGTTAAAGTCTCTTAACGTTCCAAACGTAACTATAGTCCACGCATTGCCAATTGAAAATATATCTCGAAAATTGCCAAAAACCGGATATTATAAAAAGACTCCGTACTTTGGAACTTGGGAAGAAAGAACAAAACTAGTCAATACATTTAACACAGCTGTTGATAAAATATCTATAGAGAATAAACACCAAACATTCGTTTGGCCAGAAACTTTTTTAAATGAAAATGGGGAGTTAGATTTTGAATATATGGAACGACCCAAAAGCGTGCACTTAAGCCCAATGTCTTACTTATGGGATTTATTTAACAATGCACCAAACCCACGACATAATAAAGAATAATTCTAAATTTAGGAGAAGAATTAAATGAGTAAAAAGCAAAATATCAGAGTAGCAATTGTAGGTGTTGGGAACTGCGCTAATTCCTTATATCAAGGATTGACATACTATGCTGGATACACAGCTGGTCAAGAACGCGATGGAGTAATGAAGAGTCGCATTGGTGGCTATTCAGTTGCTAACATTGAAGTTGTTGCAGCTTTTGATGTTGACAGACGAAAAGTTGGGAAGTGTTTTAGAGAAGCGATGAACGCTGAGCCAAACTGTACTCCAACATATGAAAAAAATGTTCCAGATGGTCCAATAGTTCAGATGAGTCCAATAATGGATGGTGTGCCTGAGTTGATGAGTGATTATCCAGAGGCAGAAGCTTTTCGAGTGGCTGATTTAGAACCCGTAGATGTCGTTCAGGTATTAACAGACCGCAAGGTTGATATTCTTATCAACTATCTTCCTGTTGGTTCTCAGAAGGCTACTGAGTGGTATGCTGAGAAATGCTTAGAAGCTGGAGTATCTCTTCTTAACTGCATTCCTGTTTTTATTGCTTCTAATCCAGTTTGGGAACAAAAGTTTATTGATGCTGGTATTCCATTAATTGGAGATGATATGAAGTCTCAGTTTGGGGCTTCTATTCTTTCTCAAATGCTTCAAGAATTAGCTTTTGCTCGTGGGCTTAATGTTAAAGCCCACATTCAGCGAAATGTTGGCGGAAACACAGATTTCTTAAACATGGTTGACCAGTCTAGACTAAAGTATAAAAAGGTCTCCAAGGAAAATGTAATCAGGTCTCAGCATACAATTCGTGGTGTAGACCCAGATGAATCTTTCTTGCACGCAGGACCCTCTGAATATATTCGCTATTATAAAGATAATAAGGTCGCAAATTTTCGTGTTGAAATGGAGGGCTTTCTTGGCGCTCCAGTGATTTTAGACGCCCAACTTTCAGTTATTGATTCTCCAAATAGTGGAGGAGTTGTTATTGATGCAGTTCGTTATCTTAAGGTAGCAAGAGAAATGGGAATTGTTGGAGCTCTTCGGGGTCCTTCAGCTTCTACACAAAAGACTCCACCACAGCAACTTATGTTTAGTGAAACGCTTTATGAATGCGATGCTCTTTCAGGCAGGCAACTCACTAGATTCACTAAGCGTCAAACAGAGGAATATAGCGCTGAAGAACTATACAAATTATGCCCATCACATAACAAAAAGGTAGATTAAATGGCGAGAATTCATGAACAGCAAGGAATGCGGTTTAATCCAGCTATTCCAGCATTCGAAGAATGTGAAATTAAATTTAATCCTCGAAAAGGAATGTGGTATCGTCCAGAAACTTTCGATTTGAGTTCTATTAAAGAATGTATAGACAACTATACATGTATTCCGGTAGAGGGAAAAACTGTTTTAGACCTTGGGGCTAATATTGGCGGTTTTGCTAAGATGTGCATTGATGGAGGAGCAAAAGAAATTATTGCTCTTGAACCATGTCCACACAATTTCCAAATTTTAGAAATTAACGCACCTTCTGCTCAATGTATTAATGCTGCAGTTTGTGAAAAAGATGAAAAAGAAGTAGTTTTTCATTATGCTAAATCTAAAAGAAATTCGGTATCTTCTTCAACTCTTAAGCGAAGAAATGCTTCAAGTACCACTATTGCTGTACCGGGTCTCTCTTTTAGTAACTTGCTAGAAAAATATAGGCCGCAAATTTTAAAGATTGATATTGAAGGAAAAGAATATGATATTCTAGATTCAATCCCATCAATCCCAGACTTTGTAGAAGTTGTAGGTATCGAGTTTCATAATACTAGATCACCTTTTGATCAATACCCTTCTTTGTTTTTTCCAGAATCAGTTTGGCATAAAGTCGAACATCCGATTTTAATGTATGGAACAACGAAAGTTTTGGATTACACTTTCTTCAGGAAATAACGAAAATGCTGCCAGAAAATTTTAAAGTTTTAGGAGCTCAACGGTTTATGAGGAAAGAAAAATGACCTATATGAAAGTAAATGGTTTTGATATTGATGGAGTGATTCATTTGGGAAATGGAGTATGTGGTATCCATCCTGGTCCAGGTGATGTGATTATTACAGGCCGGAGTTTTGAAGAAGCTCCAGAGACTCTTGCGTTTCTCCGTAAGAATGGAATTCACAACCCAGTATTTTTTAACCAATGTCACTATGAAGATAAATCTAGGACGGGCTCTGGATTTCACAAAGCAGAAACGATTAAGCTGCTCTGGCGAGCTGGACTAACTATTGAATATTTTTTCGAAGATGATGAAGTTCAAAAGACTGAGATTGAAAGAAATTTAGGGGAAATCAAAGATGTTTGGAAAATGCCAACTGAAGTAATTCATGTCAATAATCCTCACGTAAAAAAAGAAAATTGTAGACACTTAGAGGATTTACCATGAGTAATGCAGAACTACTTAAATTAAGTGATCAAGAACTGTTTGACGAAATCCCTGCCCAAAAGCGAAAAGATTTCACAGCATTTATCAAAGAGCTGAATAGAAGAGAGTTTTTAGTTCGATTTGATAAATCTTGCACGTTTAATACTTTTGAGCATCTTCCTGGCACAGCTAAATTATTTAAAGATGGATTTATTGTAGACGGTCGCTCTGTTCCGTATTTCCATCCCAACCGTAGTTTTCATGATGAAATTATTTGGCTAAACGAGAACATCTTTTATAACCCTAAAGCTAAGTTTGAAGATAAACTTATTAATGCCGCAATTGTGAAATTTTACGGGCCATCTAATACTCTTAAACTAATAATAAAGGGTACTGGCGATGATTTCTTAGTATATGATAAATTTATCAATGATTATGAATATTTGAAAACTGTTTGTCTTAATATTGAAAATGCAGTTAAGAATAAACAGAAAATTTATGGAACTACTGAATTAAGAACTAGTTTGCAAACTGCTTCAAGAAATTATGCTAGAAGTGTTGGATCTCCAATTGATAAACTAGAAAGAATTTCTGCTCTTGATAGAGCAAATAGAAAGACAAGACCCTCTGATATATTATTTTGGTTTACTTTGCTTGGACCACAGTGGGTAGATTTTTATAAGCAATCTCCAACTATGAAAGAGTCTTTTGAGTTTTTAAATTCTTATCGTGGCATAGGAAATTATTATGGTTACCACTTTAGCTGTAATTTAGCTCGTATGCCAGAAGTTGGAAACTTGATTTTTGAAGGCAAAGAGGGAAACATAGATGAAGATGACGATTATGTGGTGGCCGGTGTTGGTGCTATGCATGCAATTAATTGGCTTTATGAGCACCGCAATCATTCAATCAATGATAAAGTTGGAAAAAAGTTAATAAATGCAATACGCCGCCACCAAAACAGTTTTTTCGATTTAAAAAAGTCGGATAATTCTGATTACTATATGAAGAAAGTATCAGAACTTGGATATTTTACAAATTTTGGGTGTGAGATTTCTTGTTGTCAGTTTGGAGTTTACAGAAAACTTAGAGAAGATAAAAAACTGGCTAATAGAAGAGCATCTGCACCCATATCAAAAGAGGAAGTTAAAATGATTATTACACCAAAGTCGATAATGCAAAAGCTCGGTTTTATGAAAGAAGAAGAAACTATTTCAATTAATGAAGGGCTGAAAGATAAAACTAGCAGTCCGCCAGATATTTCAATTGTTTCTTCTCCTGAACCAGAAGAACTAAAATTCTCAGCCACTGATAAAGAAGTAGAAATTCTTTCTATCATGTCTGGACTTGGAGGCTCTTGCAAGCACTCAGATATAGCTAATGCAATCAAACAGCAAGGCCTGAGCTACTATAAGCAAGAGGGTACTTGGAAAGAGAGCTGGATGATTCTTCAAAAGCTTATTAAGAAGGGTGCAGTTATTAAGGATAATAAAACTTACCGGAGAATTTAATGCCGCTATTTGAAAGGGATGGAAGAAAAATTTATTTTATTCATATCCCTAAGTGCGCTGGAAGTTCTTTAAAAAATTTGCTATTTGCTGAGGGATGGTCTCTAGTAGAAGAACCCTGGAATCATCTTCATATTCCATATAGTTTCTGGAAAAATATAGAACCAATCGTTAATTGCGATTTTAAATTCACGATCGTAAGAAATCCCTTAACGAGGTTAAGCTCTTTTGTGAACTTGCACCTTTCGCATCAGTTCAGTGTCGGATGGGAAATTTATTTCGATATGCAGCGAGGAAATATCCCGATAAATAAAGACTATCTTTTAGAGATGTGGGATCGGTTCGATATACATGTAGTAGATGAAAATAACCATAAAATTTCTTTAAAAGATATTCCCTGGGAGGCCGTGCAGGTGATGGTTGAAGAATGGAAAGAAAAATTCAACGCAGCGCCATCGCCAATCGCCAATGAAATAGCCCGATCATATATTATCAAGTTAGTGGAATTTCGGTATAATAAGAACTGGAGTGATGTAACCGCTGAAGATTTAATATCCATGGTTTTTGAAGACTGCAACCCTCACACAGATTCAGTTGGAGGAACACCTCTTCCAGCGATTCGATATATCGATCCAGATGTTCACGTTTTTAAAATTGAGGATATTTCTAGTTTGCTACAGAAATTATATGATGAAAACATTATATCTCACGAAGTATTAAAACTCGAAGCTTTTCCTCAAGAAAATATAAGGCCCATTGATTTCTTAATAAACAAGCCGTTGTTTTTTACTAAACCAGAAATTGAAAAAGAATTTTATAGATTATATTATGAAGATTTTAAATTATTTGGATACGATACTCCTAAAGATAGCAGGAATACCTGCATTGAGGCTTAAATGAAAAATTTACGATGGGGAACTATTATTCCTCTTATTGGTGGTAGCGCTATTGGCTGCTATAACGCAACAAAAAAGAAGCCAGAATACCATTTAAGTTATTCAGCTTTTGCAGCAAATGAAAAATATATTATGGACTACTGGAAAGATGTTCCCCGTATAGTCTTGGACGAAGGTGGAAAAATTCCAGCTGGCGAGATTGATTTTATCAATTCAGTATGTCCGTGTGCAGGCTTAAGCCAGCTCAATACTTCCCGTAGTATAGAAAAGCGTGAAGAAAAAAATTACTGGATGTACGAATCTTCTAAGAGAGTTCTTGGAGAAGTCCGTCCAAAAGTTTATTGGGGTGAAAATGCTCCCGGCCTTTTTACTAATTCAGGCGCGTACGTGCGAGACAAATTAAAAAACCTTGCGCTTGAGCATGGATATACTTTTTCTTTATATAAAACAGACACTCAAAGACATGGCATACCACAACGCAGAGTTAGAACTTTTTATTTTTTCTGGAAAGATAGCAATCCGCCAATATTAAACTATTTTAATAAGCCTATGCCAAGTTTTGCTGACTATATTCAAGAAATACCAAAATCAGCATCTCTGCAAGACAAATTTAATATAGAAGGAAAAATTTCTGACAATTTTGATTCGTATGCTTTTATTCTACAACACTTGAATATTAGCCATGATTCTTTTGTTAAAAATAACGATGGTGGATCAATACACTCGGTTTATTCTTATTTAGCTGAAAATGAATTGCTAAAAGAATGCATTGACTGGATTGATAAGCAAGGCAAAGAAGAAACAGCAGAACACCGTAGAATAAAATCTATTTATAAAAAAGTTCAATCTGGCGGGCGTTTTATGGATGCTTCTCCTGGCTACTATTATAATAGGACAAATGCTATTGTTGGAAGAACGCTAACTCATCTTATCCACCCAGAAGAAAATAGAGGAATGTCTATAAGGGAACTTTTGCATATGATGGGATTGCCTCATGATTTTGAAATGGCTGATAGGAGGCAGCTTAATGTAATAGCCCAAAATGTTCCAACTTGTACTGCCCGCGATATGACAACCCAAGTTGTAGAATATTTAAAAGGTAATTTAGCATTAGCAGAAAATAATTTTCTAATGCAGAATAACTTGAAGGAGGAAATTACATTATGCGAGCCCTTGTAACCGGAGGATGCGGATTTATTGGATCGTGTCTTTCTAAAAAATTAATAGATTTAGGTTGGAAAGTTGAAATTGCAGACGATATGTCTAATGGGGATTATGCTTTTTTAGGAGACTATGCTTTTAGAGCTGTGCCAGTTCAAATGGGTCATATTTTTGAACAGCAGAGTTTGGTAGAAAAGCCTGGAGAAATTATAGTTCTCACAGGAGATTTTGTAAGCAATGAAGTTATTAGAAGAATAGTAAATAAAAGATACGATGTAATATTTCACTTAGCTGCAAACCCTAGAGTAGAATATTCAGTTCAAAACCCAGTAGAAACTACTCAAGAAAACTTAATGAAAACAATAAAGCTTTTTACTCACTCTATTGGAAATGTAGAAAGAATCGTTTTTTCTTCTAGTTGCTCTATTTATGGAGAACCATGGTCTCTTCCAACCGTTGAAGCTCATGGTAAAAATCCAAATAGCCCATACGCTCTTCAAAAATTATGCGTTGAAGAGTATGCTCGGCTTTATTCTAAAGTTTACGGATTAGATATTGCTTGCCTAAGATATTTTAATGTTTATGGCCCTAACCAGTTTGGTGATTCTCCTTATTCTACTGCAATTGTTTCCTGGTGCGATAAAGTAAAGAAGGGTCTTCCACTTCGTAGTGATGGTGATGGTACGCAGACAAGAGATATGGTTTTTGTAGAAGATGTAGCTGATGCTAATATTTTAGCAGCTACTCGAGAAGAAAAATTTAGCGGAGCGTGTTTTAATATTGGCACTGGCAAATCTTATTCTAATAATGAAATATTAGCAATCTTTAAAGAAAAATTCAGTAACATTGAAATTGTAAATGCTCCTAGTAGAGCTGGAGATGTGAAGCATACTTTAGCTTCTACTCGTAAAGCTGAATTAGAGCTTGAATTTACCCCTAAGCACTCTTTACAAGAAGGGCTTAATAAAACTTTTACTTGGTGGAAATTAAATGAAAAGTGAATTCACAATGTTTGTTGGTCCAATGTTTGGAGGCAAAACAACAAAGCTTCTAAGCGCAATTGATAGATACAAATATCAAGGTCGAACAATACTAGCATTTAAGCCGGATGTCGATGAAAGATATTCTAGAGAAGAAATTGTTACTCACTGGGGCCATAAATTAGATGCATCAAGAATTTCTGATGGCGCAGCTATTAGCAGAAAAGTTTATGAACTTGGGCAAAAACACTGCGTTGTTGCTGTTGATGAAGCTTTTATGATTCCAGGCTGTGGTGAACATCTTGTTAGTCTTTTTAAGCTCGGTCATACAGTTTTGGTATCGTCTCTTCAACTTTCATCTGACTTTACACCATATGAAGAAATGCAGGTAATGATGCCTTTTGCAACAAAAATAGAAGTTTGTCCAGCCGTATGTTCTAGTTGCGGATCTGATGCTCACTATACATTAAAAACAGGCGGGAGATCAGATCATAGAATCGAGGTTGGTGGCCCTGAAATGTACCAACCAAAATGTTTTTTACACTTCTACCCACAAGGGTCAGAACAAATTTAAGTTTTTTGTTAAAATAATTAATGGATGATATTATGAATGATGAAGCAAAAACGTGTTGGCAAAGTAGATCTACTAAAAGTGAAACGCCTTGGGGATATGAAATTGTCTGGGCATCTCTTTTGGGTGTACATGGGAAAGTATTGTTCCTTAACAAAGGTCACTCTACAAGCTTAAAATACTATCATCAAAAAGATGAAGTCCTCTTAATTAGAAGAGGTAGAGTTCGAATACTATGGGGAGATGAAAATTCAAACCACAGTCAATATCCAAGCGAGTTTAACAGTGTTAATTTAAAAGAAGGCGATTCTTTTTGCATACAGTCTGGCTGTCCATATCGAATAACTGCTAATGAAGATTCAGAAGTCTTTGAGATTGGTAGTTCATCCTACAATACTTCTAAAGTAATACTATTCGATGATTATGGACGAGTTACTGAAACCTAATTCAAGAGATTTAAAATGCCTATTATAGAACCATCAATTATTGATTGCGTAATATATCATGCAGATTGCACTGACGGATTTGGAGCAGCGTATTCTGCTTGGAAACTGTTGGGAAATCGTGCTGAATATTTTGCTTGTAAGCATGGAAACCCACCTCCCGATATCAAGGGAAGAAATGTTGCTATTCTCGATTTTTCATTTAGTAATGCCACTACTAAGAAAATGATTGGAGAAGCTGCTGGATTAATTGTGATCGATCACCATAAGTCTGCAGTTGTAGAACTTCATGATATCAGTAACGCTATTTTTGACATGAAGCATTCTGGTGCTAGATTAGCTTGGGATTTTTTCCATCCTGGCAAAGAGCCACCCAAATTCATCAACTATATAGAAGATCGAGACTTATGGAATTGGGAATTGCCATATTCTAAAGAGTTTTCTGCTGCTTTTGATATGGTTCCTTTTGAATTTGAAGAATTTGAAAAATTTGAAGACGACTCTGTTTTTGACGATGCTGTTAA
>TARA_R110001583_G_scaffold193987_1_pt1 | contig 10257 bp, 9 predicted proteins | sample TARA_R110001583 | Tara Oceans TARA_R110001583 (sample SAMEA4398432) | marine metagenome | biome: Polar Biome; feature: [MES] marine water layer (ENVO:01000295) within the mesopelagic zone...; material: water (ENVO:00002006), including particulate matter (ENVO:01000060) such as...... | reverse complement strand
CGTCATCTTGACCGAAGCCCGCGAAGAGACCCGCTCGCTGGTAGCAAAGCCAGCAGTTTAGTCCTCACTAAACCATTAGTAATCGTTAACAACGGCGCCCTTTGGGCGCCGTTGTTGTTTTTGTGCGGGCATAAGTTATCTACTCAGCCTTACTCATGTTGCGGGCGAACTAAAACACGCTTCTCATCCTACGACTAATTTTTCTTAATGGCTTTCATACGCCACGTTGGCTTAACAGCAAATTTACAAACGGCCAACCAATAACGGGGAGAGGGTAGGCCTGAAAATCTGAGAGCGCCTGGCACATCTATTGGGTAGCACGCTTAGCTTCTAAAAATAAATTAATACTCATCATCCCTCCCTACTCAATCAGCGAAGTCTGCAGGAAATAATTATTTTGTCGTAATACCTCTATTAGAGAAAACTCGGATGGCTAATGATGAATTTTGCCTCAATATGGAGCAAATAAAATCTCAATATGAATACAATATTCTTTTCTAATGCAAACAATCAAACTCAAATAACTGTTTTAAATATTTTTTTTAAAAAATGGACTGACTTTTGCAGAATATTAACAGTATTCCGGAAATTGCTACCTTTTTGATCAATAGACTATTGATGCCTTCACCACGTTCTTAAACAAAAAAGTTGGAGAAACATGCATGAATATTTCTAAAAAAGTTGCCGCGATGGCAGGTGCAGCCTGCCTATCGGCGATCACATCATCGGCTACGGCTTCCGAACCAATAATAATCGGCGTCCCGACGGGTCTAAGTGGAGCAAACAGCACCGTAGCCCCCGCAGTGGTTCAGTCCTCTGAACTGGCGGTAGCGGAGATAAATGACAGCGGTGGTATTTTAGGACGCCAAGTAGTTTTGGAAATTGCAGATGATGGCAGTGGTGCTTCCGGTGCTCAACGCGCTTTTGACGACCTGATCAGTAACCGAAATGCTGACGCTATAATCACTATGGAAACCAGTGCCGCTCGGAATGCTGGCATTCCCATCGTCGAACGACATCAAGTGCCTTACATATATACCTCGCTATACGAAGGTCGTTCCTGCAGCCCTTACCTGTATGCCAACGGTGCTGTACCAGAGCAGATGGTAGGTCCTATCGTGGACTATTTCATGGATGAAGAAGGTTCAGAACGCTTCTTCCTAGTAGGCAGTGACTACGCTTTTGGGCGAGGCATGCTTGAGTTTACGCGCAGTTATATTGAAGAGCGTGGAGGAGAAGTTGTCGCTGAGGAGTATCAACCTATGGACGCAACCGACTGGACATCCATCATCAGTCAGATGCGTCGTAATAATCCCGATGCAGTCATCATGTCCACCGCCGGAGGAGCACCAAATGTTACCTTGCAGCGCCAGTACAAGGCGGCAGGTATGCAAGCATTGGTGGGCAATCTGAGCGTAGATGAGTTAACCGCACAGAGTATGGGCGAGGACGCTGAGGGAATCTATATTTCAGCCTCTTATCTTACGGCCATTGATAGCGCGGCTAATAGAGACTTCCTTGAGCGTATAGAAACTCACTTCGGGAGCGATCTTCGCACCCCAAACGACCTTTCTGTACCACAGTACGATGCCATTTATCTCTACAAAGCCGCTGTAGAAATGGCTGGCACCACGGATGCTGACGCGGTTATCGAAGCACTGGCGGAAGTCTCATATGACGGTCCTCGTGGGACCGTGCAGATGAACGCTCAACGCCATGCGCCACTCACTATGCATCTCGGCCGGGTCCAAGGTGACGGTAGTGTAGAAGTGGTAGAAATATTCGAGGGCGTAGATCCCGGCGAGCAGTGCCCGACCAGCTAATCACGCTTTAGCCCACGCGACCGTCACAACCAGCTAACCCCGAGGTTTGGGTGACTGTGTGGTGGTCGCCAGCAAGGAACAAAAAAAGTGAATTATCTGTTTCTTGATATCATTACCACCGCAGCGATCCTCTTCATTATATCTTCTGGTTTACTCATTATCTTTGGTGTGATGAAAGTCATTAATTTCGCACATGGTGTATTCCTCACCATTGGCGGTTATTCATCATTGGTGGTGACTCGATTCGACTGGGACCCTTGGTTTAGCATGCCGTTGGCCTTTGTGGTCGGTTGCCTACTCGGCGCATTCATAGAGCGCGCTATACTGCGTTTTCTTTACCATCGCCCCTTAGATGCCATCTTGGCGACTTGGGGACTTGGTATCGTTCTAGGACAGTTGATCATCATCGCCTTCGGTCGCGAGGTGCAGTTTGCCGATAGACCAGTGTCTGGGGCCGTGGAGCTGCTAGGCGCTTTTTATTCGCAATACCGACTACTCTTGATTATCTTCGCAGTGCTGGTAGCTGCAGCCATGTGGCTGCTTCTGAAGGGTACTCGCATTGGTTTGCAAACCCGCGCTGTCATCATGAATGAACCCTTGGCGCGTGGTCTGGGAATCAATAGCTCGCGTGTACGCCTGATCACTTTTTCATTTGGGGCTGGCCTGGCCTGTCTAGCGGGTGCTTTTATAACGCCATTGTCCAGCGTAGACCCCAACATGGGGCTGCCATGGCTAGTTAGCGCCTTTATGCTGGTTCTGGTATCCGGCAATTCATTCCTTGCCTTGGCTATTGCCTGCCTAGTGCTTGGGGGCGCCCAAGTGCTGGCAAGTACCTACATCAACCCAATCATAGGTGGTTTGACAATCGCCGTCCTGGCCGCCCTCCTGTTAAGGCTTCGTCCCAAGGGGTTTGCATATGACTAGGTTTATCGGCGGCGTTGAAGCCGACCACGGTTATCTTGTTCTGCCACTTCATGTTCGCTTCAGAGCAGTGTGTATATTGACGGCCCTGGCCTTGATAGTCGTTCTCATCGGCCCGTTTGTTCTGGATCCCTATACTCAGAGTGTCCTGGTAAGAGCTTTCCTGCTAGCAGTGACTGCCTTAACCGTAGATCTGCTATGGGGCACAACCGGGATCCTGACTTTCGCTCAAGGCGCGTTTTTCGGCATCGGCGCCTATGCAGCCGGACTCATGTTTACCCATGTCGGCTACACAGCAGGGACAGTATTGTTTGCCTTGTTGGCGGCAATTACCGTATCTATGCTGGTTGCTGCCTTTGTAGGCTGGCTAGCCTTCTGGCAAGGTGCAACCTCACTTTATGTGGCGGTAGTCACACTTGTATTGCCGATAGTCGTGGTGCAGTTAATCTATTCTGGAGGCTCTTTCACCGGCTCCAGTAGCGGGCTAGTAGGTTTTGATGCGCCATCATTATCCATGAGTGGCTGGTTCTGGTTTACCGGTACCCTGATGGTTTTGCTGACGGCTTGCGCCTGGGTTTTCATCCGCAGTGATTACGGCCGCATGCTAAATGCAATACGTGATAACGAAACACGCAACCGTTACCTAGGCATCCCAACAAGTCACATAAAGATCACTCTGATGATGGCCATGGCTGCGCTGGCTTCAATGGCAGGTTTCATTTATGCCTGTGTGGGCACTATTGTTGCGCCAGAACATGCCGGCTTCGTCTTTGGTACCGAATTGGTGATCTACGTCGCCCTAGGTGGACGCGGCACGGTCCTGGGGCCCGTCATAGGCACTATTGGGCTGGAGTGGGCTAGTGCCTATATCAGTAGCATTCTACCGTTTGTATGGACCATCATCATCGGGACCATATTCGTTGTAGTTATCGTAATTATGCCAGAAGGGCTGCTTCCTCCAATCTGGCGGACACTGTCGAAAAAGCTACCATCTCGTTTGGCTAAAGCTGCTAAAGGTAAGGGAGCAATCACATTCTACCCGCTTGCTGAGAGTGACATTAAGACCTTTCCAGCCAACATGAGCCAGCCCGCACTTGATTTGAGCAGTGTTACCAAGCGCTACGGACACTTGAAGGTATTGCAGGGCATCGATATTGCCGTAATGCCGGGAGAGCTTGTGGGTATTGTAGGCCCCAATGGCGCAGGTAAGACAACACTAATGCGCTGTATCAGCGATGGGCTGGAGCGCAGCAGTGGAGTCATCAAGGTCAACGGCAAGGATATTGGCCAAAAATCACCCGCAGCCATTACGACACTGGGGCTTGGGCGAAGCTTCCAAAATACTAGCTTATTTGAAAGTCTTAGCGTGTCCGAGTGTTTGCGTCTTGCTCGCTACCGACATTGGCAGCCATCAAAAACTGATACGGCAGACCGCATCGGGCTACCCACCGCTGCGATGGAGGTTTTAGAGAGCACTGGATTGACTTCACAGCTGGACGGAAAAGTAAACAACCTCCCTCACGGCATGAAGCGTGCCTTAGAGCTGACGATGGTACTTTCTTTAGAGCCAAACGTACTGCTGCTTGATGAGCCTACGGCCGGACTGACAAAAGCAGACCGCCTCATGATTGGCAACATTCTTACGGATTTACAGACTAGACTCGGTCTCGCTATCGTGCTAATTGAACACGATTTTGATTTCGTCAAACAGGTCTGCTCGCGGCTAGTAGTGCTTCACCGCGGGGAACTGGTCTTAGATGGCGAGGTTCAGGAGGTAGTCAACTCTGACCTAGTACAAGAGATTTATTCGGGGCATGTCGAATGAGCGAAAATACGAAGAAATCCGATAAAGCTACTGTCCTGGAGTGCCGTCAACTGAGTAGCGGCTACGATGATGCGACTGTCATCGACAATATCAACATTCAAATCACCGAGGGCCAAGTCTTCGGCATTCTAGGCAAGAATGGCATGGGCAAAAGCACCTTGCTAAAGACCATTATGGGCTTTCTTAAACCCATAAATGGGGAAATCTATTATGCTGATCAGCCCATAGGCGGCTTAGAGCCTCAAGTGCTCGCAAGGCGTGGCATCGCCTACATTCCTCAGGAAGCCGCCATTTTCCAGGATCTGACCGTAGAGGAAAATCTCCGCCTTGGCCTGCCGAGTGATCGCTTGCTGCCAAGCGGTATGGAAAAGGTTGCTGCCTATTTCCCTATTATCCCCCAACGACGCAAGCAATTTGCAGGCACCTTAAGTGGTGGCGAGCAAAAGATGTTGCTGATGGCCCGGGCACTCATGAGCGATCCCAAGCTGATGCTGGTAGACGAGATCAGCGAGGGGCTGCAACCCACTATGGTGGAGAATATCACGCAGGTTCTCGGACAGGTGGCGGCGAAAGAAAATACTAGCGTTCTTTTAGTGGAGCAGAATGTACGATTGGTCACTCGCGTTGCTCATTCGGTGGCGTTACTGGAGATTGGCCGCATCGTGCAAGAAATGCAGCTAGATGATGGGGCTGACAACGAGCTAGCACTGACCGAGATGATGCGCGTCTGATCACCCCCACATCGAAAGGAGACTCGTTAATGAATACTCTACGCATCTTTTCCCATCTCCTGCCGGACGACGGCCTCCTAGGCCGTAACGAATCAATTAACGAAGACCCACTACCCCTACGTGTAATTCAAAAAGCTAGGGATATTGGCGCTATTGACTACATCCCTGTTCGTCTACTTCAGCTTTTAGGCTGCCAAGAAAAGGCGGAGCGAAAGGTATCAATACCTAATGCGATGTTCTAGTGTTCACCGAGAGTAATTAAACATCTTAAAGTTTTCATAGGCAGCTATCTGAAATCTCGGCATATAATTTAGCGAAACTTATATGCGCATATTACTCTTTAATAATAACATTATTTACATCAAGGACTGGACGCATGAGCCTCGTAGCCGACCCACTAAAACAAATACTTTCACCCCTAAAGATGGCTCAACTGCATAACAACAACTCTGCAATTTTAATTGTTGATATGCAGTATTTAGACGCTCACCCTGAATATGGGCTTATCCAAATTGCAAAACAGCATGGAATTGACACAAAATATTATGAAGACCGCCTCAAGGTAGCCATTAAAAACATACAACTCTTACTGAAAGCATGTCGCGAAAATGGCCTGGAAGTAATTTATTGTACCATTGAATCTATGACAAAGGACGGGCGTGACAGAAGCAAAGAACATAAAAAAGCAAACCTTCATGCTAGCCCCAACTCTAAAGAGGGTGAAGTGATTGAAGAATTAAGACCGATGCATGATGAAATGGTTTTCAAGAAGACCTGCTCAGGGGTCTTTAATGGTTCAAATATAGACCAGAAATTAAGAAATCTCAAAATAGATAACTTAATTATAACTGGTGTACTAACCAACCAGTGTGTTGATACTGCTGTCAGAGATGCAGCCGACCGTGGATATGACGTGGTACTGGTTACGGATGCCTGTGCAGCTTTCCACGAGTCGTTGCATCAAGCATCTGTGGAGATACTAGAAGGCATTTACTGCTGTGTTGAATCAACTAAAAAGGTGGTTGATCACATATATCAGATTAACCGATGAACTTATGTTTTCTCTTTCCTACAACTGACTTTGCGAAAACATAAATTGATACAAGTGATGCATTACTTATAGTTCGAAAATTATTCGCCGAGATGATGCGGATCCCAACTTTCAAACGCCACTATGGAAGCTTGCTTATGGACACTGTACGTACTCTTGCCGGAATTCAACTAGACGACGAGCGCTTAGAGCATGTTATAAACGCTTACCGACCAATCCTGAACGAGATTGAAAAACTGCGCACGCTTAATCTCAATTCAACCTACCCAGCTGTCCATTTTAGCCCACTAGCCGCCTATAGCGCAGAGGATAAAAACAATGAGTAACTCTCCTAGCTACTGGCCGTTGCACCAACAAGTGGCGGCAATAGCCAGCGGCGACCTCTCCGCACGTGATCTTGTCCTTGCCTACACCGAGCGTCTTGAAGCTTATGACAGTCAGTTAGCAACCCATGTAACTCTTAGCAACTCCGCACTGGAAGAAGCCGCGGCAATCGACAAAGCGCTCGCCAGGGGGGAAAAGCTCGGCCCCTTGGCAGGCGCCTGTATTTCAGTCAAAGATAACTACCTGACTCATAATATGCCCACACGGGCAGGCACTGACGTCGCTGAGATATCTTTTCCTGAGACAGACAGCCATGTGGTGGCTAAGCTGCGCAAAGCTGGGGCCATCATCCTGGGTAAGACTCGGATGCACGAGTTCGCATGGGGTAATATCACTCCACCAACCCGAAACCCTTGGAATACTCAGTGCGTTCCCGGAGGTTCCAGTGGCGGCTCTGCCGCAGCCGTAGCAGCTGGGCTCTGTAGCGCGGCCATGGGCAGCGACACCGGTGGTTCAGTGCGCATTCCTGCCACTCTATGCGGCACTGTGGGGCTCAAGCCTACCTTCGGATTAGTTGGTCGAACGGGGATTGTTCCGCATAGCTGGTCATTAGACCATGCCGGACCTCTAACCCGAACGGTAACCGATGCAGCCCTGATTCTCGAAGCGTTGGTGGGAAGTGATGCCGATGACCCTGCCTCATTGAGTGCTCCAGAGATCAGATATCAACCGTCAGCTAACCCCACAATAAAAGGCTTTCGCATAGGAGTGATCCGCAATCATTTCTCGGAGCGCATCTCCGCTGACGTGGCAGACAACTTTGCCACGGTACAAGAGTGGCTAAAACACAAGGGGGTGGAGATTCAGGAATTCGATGTCCCTAATCTAGACTATGGCTTGGGAGCAATTTTCGCCATCGAATTAGCGTCATCCTCAGCTTATCATGAACAGGCGTTACAGAGTGGCTTGACAAGCGGCTTCCAAAGTGACGTACGAGATCTAGTAGAAATGGGTAGACTGGTTTCCGCTGTGGATTACCTACATGCGGAACAGCTACGCTCTGAGCTATGTAAGGATTTCGCAAGAATCTTCAATACGGTGGATTTGGTAATCTCTCCAACTAGCCCAATCACCGCATGGAACTCAGGCCAATGGGAATTAGATATTGAAGGTTCCCTAGAAAGTGTCCTCGCCGCTTCATGGCGCTTTACCTACCCCTTCAACCTAACCGGCATGCCGGCAATTAGTGTGCCTTCGGGGTTTGACGGAAAGGGTCTACCAATAGGGCTACAGATTGCAGGCCCTCCCCTGTCCGAACGAAAAGTGCTTACATTTGCCGCTGCTTTTGAGGCAGAGCACCCACATGCTGAAGATAAGCCAGTTGGGTTCAATTAAATTTAGCCAAACGGGAAAAATAAATGAGCAACGGTCGAAATAACAGACAGGAATCCTTGGTAAGAGTTGCCTGCATACAGATGGAGCCTCATGTAGGGGATATCTCAGGCAACATAAATAAAAGTATCGCACTTATTGAGGAGGCCGTAGTTAATCAGGGAGCCAGACTTATTGTACTGCCTGAATTAGCCAATTCAGGGTATGTATTCAAATCGAGAGAGGAAGCCTTTTCATGCGCAGAAGTAGTCGGTACTGGCCCTGCGTCAGTCGCCTGGATGAAATTATGTAAAGAGCATAACTGCTGGATTATCGCAGGCATGGCAGAACGAGATGGAGACAGACTTTACAATGCCTCTGTGTGCTTCGGCCCAAATGGCCATGTAGGCACCTTCCGCAAGATGCATCTTTGGAATGAAGAGAATCTATTTTTTGAACCTGGCAATCTAGGTTTCCCCGTTTGGCATACCCCCTTGGGACGCCTCGCCAGCTGCATTTGCTACGACCTCTGGTTCCCTGAAAGTTCTCGGATCGCGGCCCTCCAGGGTGCAGACATCATATGCATTCCTACCAACTGGGTACCGATTCCCGGCCAGGATCCAGACCGGGAAGCCATGGCGAACATTCTGTGTATGGCATCAGCACATAGCAACTCTGTTTTCATCGCTGCAGCGGATAGAGTCGGTACCGAGCGCGGGCAACCATTCATTGGCCAAAGCCTGATTGTCAGCTATACGGGTTGGCCAATTGGCGGCCCAGCCAGCCCGGACAAAGAGGAAATAATATATGCCGATCTGAACCTTGCTGACGCCCGGCGAAAGCGAAACTGGAACGAATACAACCAACCCCTCAGGGACCGTAGAGACGATTTTTATGGCAGGATGCTGGGAAGTCAGCACCCTGTTGGCTGGCATTAGTTTCACTGTAACAAATAGTCATCGCGAATAATCACTGTAAATGGCGTTCAGATTTATAGCTATTGAATTTGCATTTTGCATTCCAGGGCTACTTTGTTGGCTGAACGACTCATGCTGCCCACCCAGTGATTGGCTTTCAGAAAACTTTGCCAATATCCGCTGCTGAATTGGCTTCCTTGATCCGAATGTACCATCACAGATCCTTGTGGTTTGCGTCGCCAGACTGCTGATAACAAAGTATCAAGCACCAACTCCGTGGTCATACGAGACTTCATCGACCAGCCAACCACTTGACGAGAAAACAGATCGATAACTACCGCTAAGTAAAGCCAGCCTTCGTAGGTTCGGAGGTACGTAATGTCCGTCACGCAAGCAACATTTGGCACTGTTACTATAAACTGACGATCTAAATGGTTGGGTGATACAACAGCCGGTTTTAAACCACCATAGCAGCCAGGGCGTCGTTGATAGCCTGTATGAGAACGTAGGCCTTCCCTACTCATTAGACGGGCCACACGGTGTTTGTCACAGGTTTCACCAGCCTCACGCAAATCTTGATGGATCTTGCGATAGCCCTGTATACACCACCGCTCTCAAGCCAGGAATGCTTGATCAATCCCTGCAGGCGCTTATCTTCCCGAGCTCGATTAGAAATCGCTTTTTACACCATGAGTAGTAACCGCTGGGATGCACAGCCATCATCTGACACAAGCGACGTTCCGGATATTGGCTCGCATGCTTTTGAATAAACGCGTACCTCAGTCGGATTCCCTGGCGAAGTTCTGGGCGGCATTCCGACGGTAGCCTTTTTTAATATATCTCGCTCTTCTGATATGCGTACTAGCTCAGCCTTCAAAAGACGATTTTCCGCTGGAGATCGTCATCTTCTTGCTGCTGCTCTACCGGCTTATTGTAGCGTTTGATCCAGTGTTACAAGCTGTGGCCTGTCACGCCTAAACGCTCAGAGACTGCTGCAATGCGATGGCCGCGCTATTCCCCCTGTTTAACGGCTTCGAATTTGAATTCTTCAGTGTAACGGGGACGGTTCATATCAAGCTCAAAGTGGTGGGGGAAGGATCTTTTAGCTCGTGCCAATAAAAGTAAAGCGCTTGTAAAAGCCAGTGCTTTTTCAGCAGTCTTGACGGCGCCCTAGGGCGCCGTTGTTGTTTCGATTGTGCGGGTGAGGATTAGCTCATCTTCATCAACGTACGTGCGACCTGTAAAAGCTTCTTATCCTGCCAGCGGTCGGCGATTATCTGGACACCGACCGGCA
>TARA_R110001583_G_scaffold2560_4_pt1 | contig 10263 bp, 10 predicted proteins | sample TARA_R110001583 | Tara Oceans TARA_R110001583 (sample SAMEA4398432) | marine metagenome | biome: Polar Biome; feature: [MES] marine water layer (ENVO:01000295) within the mesopelagic zone...; material: water (ENVO:00002006), including particulate matter (ENVO:01000060) such as...... | reverse complement strand
TATTTACTGATAATGTTGATCCGTCATTTTGTAGTTTATCTAGTAGTCCCATATTTTGTATTTAATTTTATTATTATTTTTTATGGATCTGTTATTACATTTAGACTATAAGGTAAATTAGTAGCTTGAAAACCAAGAGGGTTACCATGATTAGAGAATTGAGGAATAGCTCCATTTAAATCTAAAGTAGAGGGGTTTGGAGGTGAATTATTAGGAATGCCATCATCATATACAAATACATGATTTATATAAAAATTTACTAAATTACCACCACTTCCAGGGCCCAATAACCCAGTTAAAGAAAATCCAGGGGCACCTTGAGGTGAGGCATGTAATAGTGATGCTCCAAAAGAGGGATTATCGGGACCTACATTATGTAATTGGTTATGTATTCCAAATTTACTTAAAGTTGTCATTGATGGAACAACATTCTGTACCCCATCTCTATATTCAAAAAATCCTGGGAGATTGGTATTTAAGTTATTATTACCAAAAGAAGCTCCTGGTCCACCACCTGATGTAGCATGTAATTTGGATTGGTCTGTAGATAATGGGTTTGTTGGTGGGGCTTGTCCATTATTTACTGATAATGTTGATCCGTCATTTTGTAGTTTATCTAGTAATCCCATATTTTATTATATTGGTAAATTATTAATATAAGGTAAAGCTTGAGTTGAAGCTCCAGGAACAGGATTATTATGATTTGATGTTGCAGGAATAACTCCATTTAAATCTATTTGAGATGGGAGGGGTACTGTATTTGGTACACCATCATCATAAGTCAGGTTAGCGTTAGATTGAGCTTCATTAAGCCACATCCCATTTAAAGAATATCCAGGATTTCCAGCAGGTGTAGCATGCAATTTTGACTGCATTATTAAGGAGTTTCCGACACCTACTCCTATAAAGTTAGTTCGATCTAATGATGATGGGAATGGTAAAGTATTATTTACCCCATCATTATAATCTGCAAATCCAGGGACAGATGAAAAGGGAGCATCTAAAGAATGTCCAGGTAATCCTGTGGGAGTTGCATGTAGGATAGATTGATTTGTAGATAGTGGATTAACTGCAGGAGTATTTCCACCTAAGGATAAATCATTTAAACTATTAATAACAGCTGCATTAGAGTTACTAAGATTAGAACTATAGTCTACGGTATTAAAATCTGTTGTTGATAAAGTAGAGTCACCGTTTGTTAACATCTGTTTTAGTCCCATAATATTATTGTATTTTATTATAAATATTATAAATTATTAAAATTTAGCTTAATTAATTTCAAAATCATTTTTACCAGTTTCAACCCCAACAGTATTTGGGTTATTACCTATGGTAGCTTCTATTATTTGTGTACTACCTACACCTACATTAATAGGTCGACTAGCCATTGCTTCAACTTTAGCACCCAAACTATTAATAGCTGCTACAACAGATGACATATCGGAACCAATACTCATTGCCCCAGCTCCTCCCATCTTAGTAGCTCCACCACCTTCAGAAGAAACATCATTACCTTTACTGAATAAATCTGTTCCAGCGACAATATCATCTTTATCATTTAATGCAATTGCTCCTTCAGGTCCCATTAAAGTACGGTTTCCGTATCCACTTTTTCCACCTCCGGGAGAAAATAAATCATCAGCCATTGCTAAATAAGTTAAACCACTAGCTATTATACCACCTACTAAAGCTGCACCTATTATTCCAGCACTTCCAGCCATTTTAAAGGCTCCACCTACTATACTTGAACGAGCTTCACTTTTAGAAAGCTTATTTAATAATCTCATCCCTCTTAGTCCATCTTTCAAACCTTTTCCAAAAGTAGCGATTCCTTTTACTAATTTCATTGTCATAATACCCCCTAAAACAACAAATACACTTTTCCAACCACCGAGAGTATGGAAAACTTCTCTAGCTTTATCAAGATAACTCTGGATTTGTTTACCTAAGTCCGCCATTGATTTTACACTAGCTACTAATTCTTGTTGTTCCTTTTCTTTAGATGCTGTGATACCTTCTTGTATAGATTTTTGTTCAAATTGTTTAGCTAATGATTCATTACCTAACTGATTTAAATATTCTTGCTTTTCAGTTTCAGAATCTAATGCCATAAGTTTTTCATAAGCATCTTCTACAGAATTTGCAGATACTGCTTGTAAAGCTTCTTGTTCCATTAAAGATGCTGCTAAATCCTCTCTAGTCATACCAACAGCTTTAGCTATTGCTTCTTGTTGGATACGATTCATGCCACTAAACTCAGCTGCTGATCCTACATTTTTAGCTATCTCTGAAGCTAAGGTGGCTAAGTCATTGTCTAAGGCTGCTTGTCTAGCTTTTTCAAGATTTAAATCTCTACCAATTAATAATTCAGCTTCAAGCTCGCTTGCAATAGATTCTTCAAAATTTAATATACTTCCTGCTATACCATCTACTTTATCTAAACTAGTTCCTAGTGCTTTGGCAGCAGCTAGTGCTTCTCCTAATCCTTGAGCACCTCCCTTAATTGATAATTGAGTGGCTTTAGATGTTTTTGAAATTGCTTTCATAGCATCTTTTTCATTTAGCATTAACTTACTTTGAAGACCACGAACCTTATATCCTGCCATCAATTCTTTAACACTACTTTTAACTTCTTTTCCAGTACCTAAAGAAAATTTTAATATACCTTGTGTTTCATCAGAAGAAAGCCCAGCAAATTTTTCAAATTCAGCCATTAAGCCTATACCTTCCTGTAATCCTTTATTTAAATCTTGAATACCAACACTAGTTCCTAATGAATTTTGAAGTGCTACGTTTGTTTTTGTTATTTCCTTGAATGTAACACTTAATTCTTTTGCATTGCCATCTATATCAACCATAGTTTTGCTGATTTTCATGGCAGCTCTATTAGTTGCTTCAGCTTCAGCATAAGTCATATTCATGCTTTTAGCTGTATCTCCTATAATAGTATCAAATTCTAAAAACCCTCCTACCATAAACTGAATAAGTTGGTTTATTAATTGAAGAGGGTTTAATAGATTGGCAAAAGGGATATCTATCTTATCTAGAGCTTTGCCTAAACCTTCCATACCCTTGGAGGTTTTAGCAGCTCTTTTTAGCTTATTTTGTATACCATCAAGTGATTTACCTTGCTTATCTAAAAGTTTTTCCCCATTTTCTAAGGCAACATTTGCATCGTCAATTAAACTTTCTTCAAGACTTATATTACTGTTTATAGATTTTTGTTTTTGTAATTGCTTATCTAGAAACTTTTGTTGGGTGTTAGAACGATGCATAACACTTGATAGTCTTTTTACTTCACTATCTATTAAGTGTTTTTGATTTTTTAATTCTTCTAATCCCTCTAATTTTTGATCTCTTGAAACTTTTAAAAATGCAGTTTTTGATTTTAATAAATCTCTTTCTTTTTCTAACTTTGAAGCTAATGCACTTAATTCGTCTGATGAGAGTTGGGTAATTTCTTTAGAATTACTTAAATAGTCAGAAGAAATTTTAGCTATCTCAGATAATGAAGAATTAGTATCTTTTAAATTTGATGCAAAATCCCCAGAAGTATCATTTACTCCCTCTAAAGAAACTTTAATATTGTCTAAAATTCCTTTTAATTCTTTAGCATCATTTTTAATACCCATAGTGTGTTTGTTTATTATAAATATTTAAAGTTCAAACTTTTATTTATATTTAATAGGTGAAGTAGGTGATTTGAAATTAGGTGGGTATACCTTTTTAGGGTTATTTGGATTGGACACTGGTGGTGAGAGGGTTTGGGTGTTTGGGTTTTGTGTTTTTTCAATTTCTTCTTGTTCCTCTTTATAGTGGGCTTGCATTTCAGAAAATATAAAATTTCGTAGGTATATAGGAAGGCTATAAACTGTATGCCAGTCATAGCCTCCTTTTCCATGAAAACAAATTTGATGAATTTGTCTATATAAACTTAATTTTCTAGTTTTAGCACTAATCAATGTCAGGCCAAAAAAAGCTAAGCCCAATTGGGATATTGACTCCAGACGAATCTGTGGTGGGAAAAAAAGTCAGATCTACATCTGGTTGGGAATTTTTTATATGTTTACGGAGAGTTTTTGAATCTCTTGCTAATAGCCTTTTGTCTACAAATTTTCGAATTGTAGAAATGTCTCTATCACCATCAACGGAGGTAATCATAAACTTTAACCTAGTAGATAGTTCAGCTGAACTTTCTTTATTTAATCGTTTTAATCCTTCTAATTCACGAGTTATATTTTTTTCGTCTTTATTAGTTAGTAACTTATAAGTTATACCCATTTTAGAATAAGGAAGAGTATATGGGAATTCATTTAAACCTTGAGTAAAATTTGAATCATCTATAGATTTATTTTCTAATTGACCTAAATCAACTGTATGTTCTTCTCCTTCATATTCAAATGTATAATCAGGACCATATCCTAATACACGGGCTGCTACCATAATAGCATTTTTATCTCCAACTATTAAATCATCATAATCAATTTCAGTTACAATTAACGATTTTAACAATTTATCAATTGCTGTACCTTTTTTAATATAAGACTGATTCATAAGGATATCTTCTTCCTTAGCTGTCATATATTTCATTTCAATAGTACCAGAAGATAATGGGCTTTCTTTTGGGTATATTAACCCTTTTGATGGTAATTCAACTTTTTCAGTTGGTGTTGTAAATTCACTCATAATTTTTATTAAAAATAACTTAATTGTTTGATATACATATATTAAATTTGTGAAATGTCGTTTTTTCCTACAAGAAAAAGTTTAACTCCCGGGACTTTTTGTATTTGATTAGCTATTTCTAACATTTTTGATCTATCAAATCCACCACTTTTTATAAAAGGGTAACCATCTACTTTTACACTTAATATAGCTTTAAAATTATTTAAATCTTGTTCACTATATGAAAGTGGCTCTTCTGAAGAGATTACTGTTATGCCTGGGATGGCTCTAATATCAGAATAAATTTCATTTTGGGGGCGTTCTTTAATATTAGTAGTTAAAGTACCTACCATTTTAAATTTATCTTGATAATCTTCGTTTATAGATTTTTTTAATTCTTTTTTTATTAGCGTACGTAAATTATTATATTTCATTTTTGTGTATATATTGTTAATATAATGATATTTAATTGGATAACCAAGGAAAAATAAAAGCTCCACGTATTAAGTGAAGCTTTTAAATATACTTTTAAACCTAATTTTAGTAATTTAATATACAGTAATCTGGTTGAACTTCAACTGAAATGTTAACAACTGTGCCATCATCATCCCAGTTATAATCACCAAAGTTTACACTTGTAATTACAGCACCTTTAATTTGCCATTCTCCAACCATATCCCCTACAGGACCTAATGCGTTAAGAGTAATATCTTTCTTGTAGAAATCAGAATAACCATCTCTACCCGTTACTGACTCATGTCCTAAACGTACCCATTCCATCACTGCTTGTGCTCCAGAAGGTGTAATTGATTCATATAACGTAAAAGTAATTGGTTGCCATATTGTTTTCCCTTTTACATAACGTTGAACATTAATGTGGTTAAGAGGAACAGCTGTTTGGCTTAAGGAAATAGCAGATACTCCTTTAACTAAATATCCAGGCACACCATCAATTACCGATACAAAAAATCGATTGGATTGTTTTGGTTCAAATGGAGTGAAGAACATATCTCCTTGTGATAAAATAGGCATATTATTTTGTTTTTAGTGTTGTTTTATTATAAATATTTAATTTTTTATTTTTTTTAACTTGGGAATTCAGCCCCTGTTGGTTCTAGAATAAAATCTAAAGATATAAATTCAGCTGTTCTTGTAGGTTGAATATAAATTTGACCTATTAACTGGTTTCTATCTATTACATCAGGTGTATTTACAGAATCATCCATTATTACTTTAAAAGCAAACAAACCTTGTTTTTGTTGGATACTCTCTAAATATGGATTAATTCTTGCTAAAAATGACCCTCTAGTTATTATTGAATTTTGTTCAAATACTACTTGTTCTGCAATTTGACCAATGAAACTTTTAAGTTCAATTAGTAAACGTCTTACATTTATTCTATCAAGTGCCGAAGGTTCTTTTTGAAGTGTTTTTTGTCCATATACTACAACTCCTTGTCTTGGTAATGTAGCTATTGGGTTAATATTAGCTGTATATAAAGTATCTCTATTTGCAGCTGTTAATTTATATTCTGCACTTAGGACAGTATTTAATCCTCCTCTATTAATACCTGCAGGAGCAAACCATGGGGCAGCAACTCTATCATTAAAAGCATAAACTCCAGGAATTAATGTTGAAGCAGGAACAAATACTCTTTTACCTGTTGCTGGATCTGAAATTCTAAGCCAAGGCCAATATGTAGCACAATATGAAGAATCTCTTGTAGCAGCTTTAGCAACTGCTGTTGTTACAGTACTACCATGATTAACTGTGTCATATACAAATAAATTATCTCCTCTATTTTGTGTATTAGTTATAACTTTTGTTATTTGAGCTGCTTGTGTTTCATCCGTTAATCCGGGTGTTGATAATACATTAAATTGATAATCATCTGTATTACTCAATAAAGTAACCATATTATCATAATTACCAGCAATTACTCCTTGTGTATCTACACCACCAAATGCAGTAGCTTCAGAATTTATTTTATCATAGAATCTACCAGGTTGGGCTACAAAAGGTTTTCCTGTAGCTGCACCAAAAGATCCTCTTCCTAGATAACTAGCACTTGCGGCTGTAGGAAGAGATCCTGTAAATTCTGGTTTCATTGACCCAGTAGCATCTAATGCGTTTGGTGTTGAGGTAAGTACTTGTTTTACTCTAACAAATCTAGATTGGTTGGGATATTCCCCAGTAGTTGTCATTTGGTTATTTACTGAGTCGTATGTTAATTTTTGGTCTCCAATTACTTTAGCAACATATTTATCAGAATTAGGATCCATGCTCATACCATTGAAGGATTCTAAAACAATTTTTTTATTAGTAATATCATCACCTCTTCTAATAGTTAAATCAAATTTACCTACTGAAGTGTTTGAACTATTAATTTCCCATCTTATATTATCTTTACTTCCAGAAACAAGTCCACCACCAGTTAATTCAGGTTCAGTACTAGAAGTATTATTCATGATAACTCCCTCAGAAATAGTTTCTAAAGAAAATGCTTCAGTACCCTGACCATTCAGAATAGCTGAAGATGTTGCTGATGTATAAGATCCACTAGCTATTCTAGCTACTAATAATGATTCACCACCATAATTAAAATAATTAAATGCTGAAATTGAGGTAAAGTATGAATAATTTTGACTACCACTTTCAACAATATCACCAAACATAGTTGTATATTCACTATAAGATGTAACTAAAACAGGTTGTTCAATAGGACCTTTTACAGTAGGACCTACAATAGCTGCGCCTGCTTGTATGGGTTGGGAAGTTAAAAAAGTATTGTCAATTTCATTTAACGAAACTCCAGGAGAGACTGTAAAATTTGCCATTTTTATGTTTTATTATAAATATTAATTATTTTTTTAAAATTCTATTACTATGAAGGAAAAGTTGCACCTGTTGGTAATATATTAAAATCTAATATAATAAATTCAGCAGTTCTTGTAGGTTGTAAGAAAATTTGACCTACTAACTGATTATTGTCTATTACATTAGGAGTATTATTTGTTTCGTCCATAACAACTTGGAATGAAGTTAAACCTTGTTGTTGTTGTACTGTTGATAAATATGGGTTAATTTCTGATAAAAAATTATTTCTTGTAGTATCTGTGTTTTGTTCGAAAACAAATCCATCTGCTATTTGAATAATTGTAGTTTTTAATTCAATTAATAAACGTCTTACATTTACTCTATCTAAAGCAGTTTTTCTTTTTTGAAGTGTTTTTTGTCCAAATACAACAACAGGAGCAGCTCCTGCTGTTTGAACATTAATTAGAGGATTTATATTATTTTTATATAATTCATCTCGATTCTTTTGAGTTAATACCCTTTCAACATCTGTTACTTTTGTCATTACACCTCTATTTACTCCTGCAGGGGCAAACCATGGGTAAGCTATAGTATCATTCTGAGCATATATACTAGGAATTACAGTTGAGGCTGGGACAAATTGTAGTTGACCTGTAGTTGGGTCTTGTAGTTGTGTCCAGGGCCAATAAGTAGCGGCAAATGAGGTATCTCTAAGACCCGCATTAGTTATTACAGGTAAAATATTTGAATTATATCCTACTAAATCTAATATAGTCATAGTATCTCCTCTTTCTTGTACCATAGAAATTAATTGGGTTATTAGAGAAGTATGACTTGAAAAATTTGTAGGATCAGCTACTAATCCGGGAGTTGAAATAAAATTATATTTAAAAGCTTCTTTATTTCCTAATAAGGAGATTGAAGTTGAATATTCACTTGCTTGTAAACCTTGGGTATTATCATTTGAAATGTTTTTATAATAATTTCCAGTTGTTGAGGGTATATTAGATCCTCTACCATCTCCAAAAACACCACTGGAGGTAATTGGGATTGATGATGTAAACTCAGATTTTGGAGTACCATTATTATCAAAATATTCTGGGGTTGGGTGGAGTACTTGTTTTACTCTAACAAATCTTGATTGGTTAGCATATTCACCTGTTTTTTCTATATAATATTCTCCACTATCTTCCTTTACTTCTTCTGTTTGGTTACCTATAACCTTTTCTATATAATTTCCTGCATTTGGGTCTAAAGATAATGGGCCCCATGTTTCTAATATAGAAGGAGAAGTTGTTGTATCATTTCCTTGTCTAACTAATAGACTAAAAGTTCCATTACTTACATCTGGTGATTGGATTTCCCATCTATAATTTTCAATAGATCCGCTTAATAGAGTACCATTAGATCCTGTAGGTCCAACGCTATTCATTACTTTCCCTTCTGCTAAAGTTTCTAGTATAAACAATTCAGTATTAAGTCCAGAATTACTAGATTGATTTCCAAAAGTAAATTCAGTATTACTACCCGCAGTACTTCCTGAAGTAAATACTTGATTGTTTCCTGTACCTGAGGAATTTTGTCCAATATATGTTAATAATAAATTATTTGTAACTGCAGCTTCTATTGAAGATGATATAAATTCTAAAGAAGAACTATAAGGAGCTATAGAACTACTAGCAGCTAAATGAGCTGAAGCTGAAATTACAGTATGGGCAACTGTTGAGCCTGAAGGAACATATATTAAAGTAGAAGTATTAACAAAGTCCCCACTATAAGAAGTGTGATGAGCACTACCTGTAATAACTAAAGTTATACCATTTATAGAAAAAGTTCCTGTTAAATTATCAGAAGAAGCACCTTGATCAACAAAAAATGAGGAAGATGGGAAAAATGGTGTAAATGGAACACTTGCTGTAGCTTGTACTTCTGTGAATGAAGTTTCTATTCTTGAAGAAGTTGCTGGGGTCCAATCTGTTGTTGTACTACCACTTACTACACGAGTAACTAATAAAGAATCACCTCCAGTAAAGAAATAATTAAATGCCGAGATAGAGGTAAAATAAGTGTAGTTTTGACTACCACTTTGAAAAGATGTACCATATTTTTCAACGTAATCAGTATAACTAGTACATATAGTAGGTATTCCAACTTTTCCTCTAACTGTAGGACCTATGATTGCAGCACCTGCTTGTACTGGTTGTTCAAGTATAAATGATTGATCGTTTTCAATAGCTAATACACCAGGTGATATAATAGTTTCTGCCATTTGTTAATAGATTATTTTTATTATAAATATGTCATATCCTAGACTAAATTAATCTAACTTAGTAATTTCACCTGTTTCAGGGTTAATATTAGATTTTCCATATTTCTCAAATATAGATTCGGTTAATTCTTTTTCAAGATTTTCTAATTCTTCTAAAAACAATCTAGCACCTTTATGTCTTTTTTCTGTTTGAATTTTAATCATCTCAATCTCTCCTAATTCTAAAATAAGGGATTGAGTTTTTGATTGAAGGTCATTTAATGTTTTTAATTCTTCTTTTGTTAAAAACTTTTTTTGATCAGATGTGTTCTGGTCGCTTGTAACTATTGGCATAATCTGCTTTTTTTATTAATAATATTAAGAATTTTTAAGTATATTTACTTCAGTAATTAACTCATCTATCTTTTTTTGTAAAAAGACAACTGTTTCTTGTAATGGGTAGTTTAATTCTTCTGCTGTTAGTATTTGTTCCGGATTCTTTAAAGATCCAGATGTTGCAAATTCTTGTGATA
>TARA_R110001583_G_scaffold42259_1_pt1 | contig 10277 bp, 10 predicted proteins | sample TARA_R110001583 | Tara Oceans TARA_R110001583 (sample SAMEA4398432) | marine metagenome | biome: Polar Biome; feature: [MES] marine water layer (ENVO:01000295) within the mesopelagic zone...; material: water (ENVO:00002006), including particulate matter (ENVO:01000060) such as...... | reverse complement strand
TCGCGATGTCGCCAAAGACATTATAGTAACTCATAAACAACTTACGCCCGCACAACAAGAGACATATGAAAACATGTTAGTCATGGCAGGCCAAGAATTGGCTAACAAAAGAGAACAAGATACTGGGAGCCTTTAGATGTTGAGAAAACTCAGACCGTTTGTCTTTGAAGATAGCCGAATAGTTAGGTTCTTATCAAAGTTGGGTATCTTAGGTATTCGACCGATTGCAATAAGTTTCGGACCCTTTGTGTTTCTTAAGAACAAGAGAAACCCAGTAATGGAAAACCATGAAGCAGTTCATTTTTTCCAACAGTTGGAGTTATTGTTCGTATTCCAGTGGATACTATATGCTTTATTTTATTTAATTGGGCTTATAAAACATAGAGGAAGGGCCAAGGCATATTATTCCAATCCTTTTGAGAAAGAAGCATATGAAAAACAAGGTAATATGAACTACTTAGAGACGCGAGAATGGTTTAGTTGGAGAAAGTATTTATGAGCCCACTTAAAAACGATTTCAAAAATTGGAGAAACTACGTAAACGAAGATCTGATTATTGAAAGTAGATACACTGATGCAGTAGCATATGCACAAAACCTTAATAAGGGTGGCAAACAGTATAGAGTCAAGGATGTTATCGACGGAATGTCGGAAGAACAGAGAGAGAGAATCAAAGTTGGGGCCAAAAGGGCAATGGAGATCGCTAGAGAAGACGATCCAAGCGGTGATAACAAGTATATTATGTGGGTCGCACGCTTCGTTAGAAAAGATTTGATGAGAAGACTCCAGAAATATGGTAAACAGTGGAGCACATCGCCTGTTCTGTGGGATGATCCTGAAGCAGTAAAAGATAGTATCTATGATCCTGATTATGTCGCCGCCAACCTTGCGTCGTCTATAGTTGACGTCACAGTTGGGCTCATGCCATTCATACAAAACTACCACTTGCTTAAAGAAAAGAACTTAATCAAGAAAGATATTTATGATTATGACCCTCAAAACGAAGTCGGTGAGTTCAAAAACGACGTTGCCAATGGAATGAAAGAGTATGAGGGTAGACAAGAAAAAGATAAACTTAAACAACAGGTAAAAGGAGAGGCAGACGACCTCTTAGAGACCGAAGACTACTCAGTGATTCGCCCGAATACAGAGGGAGCGTCTTGTTACTATGGTTGGGGTACCCGCTGGTGTATATCTGCGAGAGAATCACGAAACTACTTTGCTCAATACAGTGGAGAAGGAAAGGTGTTCTACTTTGTTATGTTTAGACACATTCTTAATTCGAGTGATTATAAGAAAATGGCTTTAGTATATGGCAAGGATCAAGGATATGAGACCGATCCAGAACAAGTGTTTGACGCTGCTGACAATGAAGTTGCCGACGTTGGTTTAATCGAGGGTATTACAGAAAATCTATTTTATAAGATTATAAATCAGGCCCCAATGTTCGAAAAGACAAGAGAGAAAATTAAAAACAATAAAGACCCAGAAGCCCGCGCTTCAAGTTATCTCAATGTTAAAGATGTCATAGCCTCGATGATTGAAGAAGGCGTAGACGGAGAATATCCCCCGGAACAGATATTAAGTATAGCAAACTATCTCTTCCCAGACACTTACTCTGAAGAGATCGATCTTGAGATAACTCCTTTGCAAGAAAGATTTGATGAACTTGTGCAAGAGACATACAGTGATATTACAGGCAATGCAGCCTATCATGCCGAACAAAATCCTGGTGGGCCAAAGTCAGAGGATTATGAGAAATTATACGACCAATATGGAAATCTTGAACATATCAGCGTTTCGTACGATGAGTATGATGAAAACTCCTGGTATTGGGACGCTAGTGCCTCAATTTCACCAACGGACGACAATTTAGAAGATTTAAATCTCCCGGAAGATATAGACATCGACCAGTTTACTGAGGTTGTAGAGTCAGTCTTTAGTAATTCGAATATGTATGCAGACGAAATAGAAAGCGATGGGTTTGACAGAGTTAGCATACGTTTCACTCCAGACTATGATGAAAACCAGGGCATTGATGGGTTCGAAAGATTTTTGGAGAGAATGAGTGAATACGATGATTACCTTGAATCGGGCGGCGATTTCTGGGACGGGCTTGCTGAGGCACTTATGGAGTCTGGCCTAACTGCTGGTGGATTAAAAGAACTTGAAGGACTCCTTGACGAAGCAAAATTTGAGAATGTTGAGTACTCTATCGACGGAAAAACGATGAAGATTGTGTTAGAATTGGACCCGGTTTTGGCAAGGCCAAAGGGAATGTCTGGTCTTTATTTTGGTCGATTAATAACAGGACTAACAGGTTATGAACAAGATTTTCAAGGAATGGGGACAATGGACCATGCCCCCGGTGCCCTTGAAAATATTCCAAATGAAATATCTGCAAGAACTTTAGAAAAGATAGAGAAAGCAATTGAGGCAAAGTATGATATGCTGTACCTACAAAGCGAACTACCCGGTTTCAACGACCCCGAACCAGAAGATTTGGATGCGCTACCTATGATCGACATGAAATTTGTTGCCCAACCCGGACAAATCAAGTTTTACGGCCCCGATGGCTCCCAGGTTAAAGATTTCGATACCGTGAAAGTAGACAAAGGCGGTGGTGGTATGAACATCGAATACCCATACAACTTTGTATTATCCCTCACTAATCAAGAATACTGGGACACTTTTGGAATGGAAGACGAGGAAACAGAATCCTTAATAAAATTTATCAAATGGATAGACCAAACTAAGGTCAAGGACCAGATTGAGGGAATATTACAGGGTGCATTAAACGACGTTGCTTTAAAACTTATTAAACTATATCCCCCTGAAACTGCCCCGGCTGGAGACACCGAAGAGGAAGGCGAGGAAGAACAACAAGTAGCAGAAGTATTTAAACGTTGGAATAAATTTTTGAGGTAGAAATATGTGTGCAGTGTGTGATGAAATTAAAAATAATACTTTGACATATGAGCAGGCATTTGTAAAAATAGCCGAAATATGGCAAAGTCTCGATAGGTATCATCGGGACGACTTAACAAAATTAGCATTAAATTTACAGAAGATTCAACAAAAGGGAATGTAAAAAAAATGAAAAAACTAAAACAAGCCTGGAGGCTTTGTTCTGTTTTGCTGGCAATAGGCATTATATTATTTGGTGTCATGACAGTAATGAAAGAGCAAAAGCAAAGTTTTCAGAAAAACAATAAAGCGGAAGCCGAAATAATCAACGAGGTTGATCTTAGAGATATTGAAAAGCCAATCATGGTCACCACAGTTGAGGAGGAATCTCAAATAATAATGTATTCCGCTCCGTGGTGCAAGTGGTGCACTGTCGCAAAAAAGTTTTTTAAAGAGAATAAGATAAATTATTCCTTAAAAAGGATGAACAACCCAGAAGAGTATGCTGAACTTTTAGAAATAGCAAAAAACATTGGGTACAAGGGTGCACTAAATGCAATCCCTCTTTTTATAATCAAGGATAAAATCATTATTGGATTTAATAAAAAAGAAATTATGTGTTTACTAGAACTATCTAAATGTGATACAATAGAATTTACTAGATCTAAGACTGAATTAGATTGAACACACTACTTATAAGGTAGCGTTATATTGGGAGATTTTCTTATGGCAGATATTATGGATATTTTAAGAGGCATATCGCAAGCGGCCAGCTTGAATTACGATGGGTCTCAAGACGAGAGGCAGGTTGTTGGCGATGCGAAAGACGCAGGCTTGAAAAGAGATGAGGGTGATACAATTCTTGACGCCCGAGTGATGGACGGATACAATGTCCGACTTCACGGGAAGACTTTGATGCTCACGTACCACTCAGAGTGTAAACTCAAAGAAGTGCACAACGTTAATAAGTTCGAATCTGATTGTGAACAGCATTTGGCTAAAATCGTCTCGTATTTAAAGAGTGAATATAAAAAGATAACAGGCAACAGTTTGACCCTTGTTGAGGCAGGCGAGTCAGACATTAAGGTTGAATACATGAACAATGTTAGATGTTGGGTTGTTGCTACGAAAAATTACACTGTTGGTGGATTAGAGGGCCTTGACGAGATCAACGCACCGTCCACACCAGAAGAACGACTTGATAAAGCAATTAGAGACTTTCTTTCCCTAGGAAAGAACGACAAAATGTTTTAGAAGAGATTATGAAAAGTGAATGTCCTTTCAGTTAACAAAAAAACAAATTACCAAAGAAGTTATTAAATGTGGAAAGGATCCCTCTTATTTTATTAATAACTATGCGAAAATCTCGCATCCTTTAAAGGGGCTGATCCCATTCAAACTTTATGATTACCAGGAAGAGTTAATCACAGACTACGAAGACTATCGTTTTAATGTGATATTGAAGGCTCGTCAGTTGGGTATCTCTACAATTACGGCTGCTTACGTGGCTTGGTTGATGATGTTTCATCGTGACAAAAACATTCTTGTCATGGCAACCAAATACAATACTGCTGCTAACCTTGTAAAGAAAGTTAAATCTATTGTGAAGAACCTCCCGGACTGGGTTAGGATTTCTGAAGTGTCAATTGACAACAGAAATAGTTTTGAACTTACAAATGGATCACAGATTAAAGCATCAACGACTTCTTCCGACGCCGGTCGTTCTGAGGCTCTGTCACTTCTTGTAATCGACGAGGCCGCTCATGTTGAAGGTCTTGACGAGTTGTGGACAGGATTGTACCCAACGCTGTCGACAGGTGGTCGCTGTATTGCGCTGTCCACTCCAAATGGCGTTGGAAACTGGTTTCACAAGACATACGCAGAAGCAGATCAGGGGTCTAACGACTTCCACCCTACTGAATTGATGTGGGATGCTCACCCTGATAGAGATCAAGCATGGTTTGAAAAAGAAACACGTAACATGTCTCGTAGACAAATAGCGCAGGAACTACAGTGTAATTTCAATACGTCCGGAGAGACAGTAATACACGCTGATGATATTGCGAGAATAAATGGAACCGCAATAGAACCGAAGTATAAAGTAGGGTTTGATAGGAATTTTTGGATATGGGAGAATCACCAACCTGGTGCGTCTTACCTACTATCAGCGGACGTTGCGAGAGGCGACGGGAAAGACTATTCTGTATTCCAAGTCTTTAAACTTGATACCATGGAAATCGTTGGAGAATACCAGGGCAAAGTAACCCCTGATATTTTTGCAAACATTGTTTCCGACGCAGGAAAAGAATATGGCAATTGCATGATTGTCGTAGAAAACAATACAGTCGGTTTCTCTGTCTTAGAAAAATTAAAAGAATTAGAATACCCGAACATATATTATTCAATTAAGTCTACACACGAATTCGTTGAACAGGCAACAGCGGAGTATTCTAATACAGCCGTACCAGGATTCACGACCTCTTCAAAAACAAGACCGATGATTATCGCGAAGATGGAAGAATTTGTTAGAAATAAAATTGTAACTATTTACTCTTCGAGACTATTGAATGAACTTAAGACTTTTGTGTGGGTTAATGGTAGGCCACAGGCAATGAGAAGTTATCATGATGATCTTATCATGTCATTTGCTATTGGTTGTTGGGTTCGTGATACTGTTTTTATGGAAAGTCAAAAAGATTTACAATATAAGAAAGCTATGATAAACTCTATGTACAGATCTGATAAAACGATATCAACAGCGATACCCGGAATGTCCGGGTATAGAAAACCTAGTCAAGACGCAGAAAAAGCAAAACAAGAAGTAGATAAACTAAAGAACTTTATTTGGGTTCTAAAAGGATAAAAAATGGCACCAGGAAATACAAAAAACAATAGAAACCCGCAATCTTCATTATATAAGAGATTGACAAGATTACTCTCAGGGCCTCTTACAAACTATAGAAGACAGACCCCACGACGAGAGAAGAGAAGACAATTAGATAAGCATTATTTTCAATCAGCCACAGGGCAACAATTCAAAAAGGCTTCATATGATCCTTTTGAGAACATTACATCTAATATTATGGCAAACCAGAACCGCGTCGAGCGTTATTCTGATTTTGAGCAGATGGAGTATGAGCCAATCATTGCATCTGCCCTAGACATTTATGCCGATGAGATGTCCACATCAAACGCATTCAACAAGGTTTTGGATATAAAATGTTCAAATGAAGAGATCAAGGCTCTTCTCGACCATCTTTATAACAACATTCTTAATATTGAGTTCAATTTATTTGGCTGGTGTCGTTCAATGTGTAAGTTTGGTGACTACCTTTTATACCTAGACCTTGATGACACTCAGGGCATAACCAATGTGGTTGGACTTCCATCAAGCGAAGTGGAGAGACTTGAAGGACAAGATAAAACAAACCCAAGTTACGTACAATATCAATGGAATTCCGGTGGGTTAACGTTCGAGAATTGGCAAGTAGCACACTTCAGAATCCTGGGGAACGACAAGTATGCACCATATGGAACATCTGTGTTGGAACCTGCAAGAAGAATCTTTAGGCAATTAAACCTCCTAGAAGACGCTGTAATGGCTTATCGTATTGTTCGCTCCCCTGAGCGAAGAGTCTTCTATATCGACGTCGGAGGCATCAATCCGGACGATGTAGAGCAGTATATGCAGAAGGTCATGACCAATATGAAGAGAAATCAGGTTGTTGACTCGAACACTGGACGAGTAGATCTTCGTTACAACCCAATGAGTACAGAAGAGGACTACTTCCTCCCAGTTCGTGGTGGAGTTAGTAACAGGATTGAAACACTTCCAGGCGGAACATACACTGGAGACATTGACGATATAAAGTATCTTAAGGATAAATTGTTTGCTGCTCTTAAGATTCCACAGTCTTATTTGTTTAGAGGAGACGGTGGTGACGAAGACAAGACAACACTTGCCCAAAAAGATGTTCGTTTTGCTCGAACAATACAAAGATTACAACGTTCTGTAGTTTCAGAACTGGAGAAGGTGGGGATTGTACACCTTTACGCTCTGGGATATCGACACGAAGACTTGTTATCTTTTAAGTTATCTTTGAATAACCCATCAAAGATTGCAGAACTTCAAGAACTGGAGTCATTGAATCAGAAATTCTCAGTTGCATCCGCTGCAACAGAAGGGTATTTCAGTAAAAGATGGATATCCGAAAATATATTTAATATCTCGCATGAAGAGTTCTTGCGTAATCAAAGAGAGATGTCATACGATAGGAAGTTTGAGGCACTATTACAGGCTGAATCAGAGATAACAGTTGATGCATCTGCCGGTGCAGGGCTTGGAGACCTTGATCTGGGGACTGGCGACACGGAAACCACAACAGCACCTGACGACACTCCAGCCACAGACACAGCCCCACCAGCCCCGGCTCCCGCCCCAACTGATGATTCACCGCTTCTATCCGAGCCCCCTGGTAACCGTGACGATAAAGTGACTGTTCGTGGATTAGATGGTAAGAAACTTACAACTACAGATAAGTCTCACGGCAAATATTACAAAAAGAAGCAAGGAAAGGACGGAAGACATCAGAGAATGAAGCACATGATGAGTCTTGGAGGAGCGTCTCCATCAACAATAGATTCCACTTTTCCAGGCAACAGAGAGATGTCAAAACTATATAAAGGAATTAACGAAGGGCAGGGCACTATTTACAATGACGAAGAAGAGAAAATTCTAAATACTAACTTCGACATCAAAGCCCTTTTGAATGAACTAGAGGAAAGAAAAAAATGAAAGCAAAGCATAATAAGAAGAGAAATACTGCCTTAATTTATGAGGCTCTAATGAGAGAACTTACAAAAGCCGTTGTTGCAAAAAACAAAGAGGCGAAGGAAAAGATCATCGGGATTGTTAAAGAGCACTTTGCAAGACAAACAGTTATGGCAAAAGAGCTTAAATTATATCAAGCCCTCTGCGAAACATATGATGTAAGACCACACATTGCAGAAAAGATGGTGTTCGAAATCAGAAGACTTCACGAGACTCTCGACAAGAAAGAACTTTTCTCAGAGCAGAGTGCTATAATCAATAAAATAAATAAAGCATTTGGCAAGTCTTTCTTTTCAAGTTTTGTGCCCAACTATAAAACATTGGCCACCATTAGCCAAATTTTCAGTGATGACGTAGCGGTTAAAAAGAAAGTTATGCTGGAAGAGTCTTTGATTGAAAAAATGTCGACTGAAACTTCAGCAGAAGAAAAATTACAACCTATTGATAATTTAACTTTTAGAACTTTCGTTGAAAAATTTAATAAGGAGTATGCTCAAACCTTGTTTGAAGAGCAAACAGAGTTGCTTTCAAAGTATATTTCATCTTTTTCAGACAACGGCGTCGACCTGAAAGTCTATTTAAGTGAAGAGTTGAGCAGACTTAAGACAATCATTAGCGACTCATTGAAGCTTGACGAGATCAGTAGAGATAAAGATATGGTTGCAAAGACGGAGAAGGTTTTAGAAGTGATCAACAGTTTTAAAAACGAAAAGGTCCAGAAGCCAATAATTAAAAAGGTTTTAAAAATCCAAAGCCTAGCAAGAGAGATTGTTGAAAATGGCAATTAACATTAAAATAGGAACAGACTCCGAGCCAAAAGAAGAGATCGAAAAGCCACAGGACACTGTTAGGCTGAACGCAAGAAAGACTCTCGACGGAAACCTTATGATTTTTGATCATGAGGACATTGACATTGTAATCGTTCCATCTTCAAACAAAATTATGACATTTCCAAAAGATTTAATGGAAGACAGAATTTATGCAACTCAAGACCGATTCTTTTATTTTCTGAGGAAGAGAGGAGTTATCGTACCAGAGAGTGTAAAAGGCGGCGCGGTGTATGGCTCTATCGAGGCTATTATTGCAACGCCGATTGAAGAAGGTGTCAACGCTAATCAAGTAGCATTAGCAACAATCACCAAATTCGTTCAAGAAGAGAGACCTTACTTCCGCAAGTATCATGAGGTAGAGGCGGAATACGAAGAAGAACTAACTGACCCGGACGATATGCACTCTACAGACCTAGGTGATGTACCACAATCCCCAAGAAAGGGTTCTCTCAGACCAGGATATGTTCGTGGCCCATATGGAATGACATCGTTCTATCGTTACGAGGAATAAATGGATCTTATATATTTTATTTTATGCTGTTATGGCATGACTTCTATTATTGTATACAGCCACATAGCCAGAATACCAAGAGATTATATCTCTTCTAAATCAAATTGGCTGTGTGAGTTATTAAGTTGTTCCATGTGCGTTGGTTTTTGGTGTGGAATATTTCTATGTGGCATAAACAACTATACAGAACTATTTAATTTTGATTGTAATTTTGCAAATTTTCTTCTTTTAGGAACTTTAGGGTCGGGAACCTCCTACCTTTTAGATTCTATCGTCGACGATGAAGGCATTAAGATCAAGCATAGGGGAGAATAAAAATGGAAGTTGAAATCACAGTAAAAAAATGGATTTTGCAGCCAGTAAGACGCTGTTGTAAAGGATCGTGACTATGAGCAAGTATTTACTTAGAGAATTTTATGAGTTGTGCCCGAATGGCACATGTGAGGATTTACTCACAGAAGAAGAAAAGAAGATGGTTCGCGAGAACAAAGCCGTTTTCCTAACGGGAGTAATGCAGAGAGCAGATGCCCAAAATGGGAATGGTCGTATCTACCCGAAGCCAATTCTTGAGAGAGAGATGGAAAACTACAAGAAACTTGTGAAAGAACGTAGAGCCTTGGGAGAATTAGATCACCCAGAGGACTCAGTTGTTAACCTAAAGAACGCCTCACATATGGTGACTGACGTGTGGTGGGACGGTAACGACGTTATGGGGAAGGTACAAGTATTGGGAACCCCATCCGGGCAAGTTTTAAAAGAACTTGTTAATGCTGGTGTAAAGCTTGGGATCTCCTCCAGAGGACTCGGTTCGGTAAGCGAAAGTCAAGGTAAAACAATTGTAGAAGATGATTTTCAATTGATTTGTTTCGACTTTGTATCAGAGCCTTCTACGCAAGGTGCGTTTATGATGACTGAAGGTAAAGATATCAATCTTGATGCCGTGTTTACAAAAGGCGACAAAATTAACAGAGCACTAAACGACATTTTGAGAGACGAATGAAGAAATCAGAATTTAAAAATATAATCAAGCCCATTGTTAAAGAATGTATTCAAGAGGCCCTTATAGAAGAGGGTCTTTTATCTGGCATAGTTTCAGAGGTTGTAAAGGGCCTTAATGTACAACCTATTGTTGAGCAGGTGCAAGTTGAAGAAGCGAAACACGTTGAAAAGCAATTAGTCGACGAGGGTGCTGAAAGAA
>TARA_R110001583_G_scaffold122623_1_pt1 | contig 10284 bp, 7 predicted proteins | sample TARA_R110001583 | Tara Oceans TARA_R110001583 (sample SAMEA4398432) | marine metagenome | biome: Polar Biome; feature: [MES] marine water layer (ENVO:01000295) within the mesopelagic zone...; material: water (ENVO:00002006), including particulate matter (ENVO:01000060) such as...... | reverse complement strand
TAATTTCTTCAATTTCTTTCTTCTCTAAACTACAAATCATTAAAAACTAAATTTTTTTTGGCAAAAATAAAAAAATCATTTTTTTTATGAAATTATAGAAGCATTAATTTGAATTTTGAAGCAATTAGGATTTTATATTTACTTGTACCTTTCTTTATTTTTATTTAAATGCAATTTTAATTATTCATCTTAAATTTACAATTGTTAATTATTTATCTTTGTTTTTATGAACGAAAACTTAAATCCAGACAAAGAGCATTTTTCACCTGAAGAATTAGATGTTGAAAAAAAATTAAGACCCTTAAGTTTTGAGGATTTTACAGGACAGGAACAAGTTTTAGAAAATTTAAAGATTTTTGTTGAAGCTGCTAATCTTAGAGGAGAAGCATTAGACCATACATTATTTCACGGCCCTCCAGGGCTTGGAAAAACTACTTTGGCTCATATTCTTGCAAATGAATTAAATGTTGGATTAAAAATCACGTCTGGACCAGTATTAGATAAACCAGGTGATTTAGCAGGTTTACTTACAAACTTAAGTGAGCGTGATGTATTATTTATTGATGAAATTCATCGATTAAGTCCAATTGTTGAAGAATATTTGTATTCTGCAATGGAAGATTACCGAATTGATATTATGATTGAGTCTGGGCCAAATGCTCGTACTGTTCAAATAGATTTAGAGCCATTTACATTAATTGGGGCAACAACACGTTCAGGTTTGCTTACAGCCCCAATGCGTGCTCGTTTTGGTATAAGTAGCCGTTTGCAATATTATAATACAGAATTGTTAACTACCATTGTACAACGAAGTTCTATTATTTTAAAAGTTCCAACTTCAATGGAGGCAGCTATTGAAATTGCTGGTAGAAGTAGAGGAACACCTCGTATTGCAAATGCTTTACTCCGTAGAGTCCGTGATTTTGCACAAATTAAAGGTGACGGTACAATTACAATCGAAATTGCCAAATATGCTTTAAATGCTTTAAATGTTGACGCCCATGGATTGGATGAAATGGACAATAAAATTTTAACTACATTAATAGATAAATTTAAAGGTGGTCCCGTTGGAATTAGTACTTTATCTACCTCAGTTGGAGAAAACTCAGAAACTATTGAAGAAGTATATGAGCCTTTTTTAATACAAGAAGGTTTTATAATGCGTACTCCAAGAGGAAGAGAAGTAACAGAATTGGCTTATAAACATTTAGGAAGAATTAAAGGGCAATCGCAAGGAGAATTATTTTAAAGATCTGTGTGACTTATGTCACAATACTAAATATTTATCAGATTACTTTTGTAATTCTAAAACTCTAAACTAATTGACATGAGTTTAAAAAAAATATTTCCATTTTTAGTTTGGCTGCCTTTAATAAAAAACTCTTGGAAAGATGATTTAATTGCAGGGTTAACAGGAACTATTGTGGTAATTCCAATGGCGGTTGCTTTTGCCATGATAGCAGGTTTACCGCCAGTTTATGGGTTTTACACAGCTATGATAACTCCGGTTATTGCTGCTTTATTTGGCTCTTCTTACCATTTAATTTCAGGCCCAACTACTACAAGTTCAATTGTGGTTTTTGCAATTATCAGCAAACATGTAAGTCCAGAAACCGATTTAGAAGCTTTTATTTCATTAACAATTTTAATATCCTTTATGGCCGGTGTTATAAAATTATTAATGGGATTGGCTAAAATGGGTAAACTAGTAAACTTTGTTTCTCATTCAGTTGTTATTGGCTTTACTGCAGGAGCAGGTATATTAATAGCTGTAAAACAGTTAAAGCATATTTTTGGGGTTAAAGTACCTTTAGGAAGTTCATTTTATGAAATTATTACATATATAATAACTCATATATATGAAACGAATTTATATGTTTTAGGAATTTCGATAAGTACATTATTAGTCGCTCTAATTATTAAAAGATACATCAAATTTATTTCAAAATTGCATATGCTTATCGCAATGGTTTTGGGTAGTATTGTAACTGTTTTAATTGGAGGAGAGGCACTTGGAATTGTAACAGTTGGTTATGTGCCATCTAATTTACCTCCCTTTAAAGTTCCTGATTTTAATTTTGAGGATATGAAAATGTTAAGTTCTGGAGCAATAACATTGGCATTATTAGGCCTGGTTGAAGCAGTTTCTATTGGCAGATCAATAGCATTACATTCACACCAAAAATTAAATAATAACCAAGAATTTATAGGGCAGGGATTAACCAATATAATTTCAAGTTTTTTCTCATCATATGTAAGTTCAGGCTCTTTTACACGATCAAGTGTTAATTTTCAGGCTGGAGCAAAAACGCCTTTTTCGGCAATTATTGCTGCAATGGGCTTGTTAATAGTAGTTTTGTTTTTTGCAGAATACGCTTCTTATTTGCCCATTCCAGTTATGGGAGGAATCATTTTATTAGTAGGTTACAGTTTAATTGATATTTATCATATTAAAAAAATAATAAAGAGTAGTAAACGAGAATTTATTGTATTTGCGGTAACCTTATTAGGAACTTTATTTTTTGAATTAGAAACAGCCTTATTTTCTGGAATCTTAATATCATTATTATTTTATTTGGAGAAAACTTCTAAACCAAATATTGCTGTTTTTGGTAAAAACAAGGATGATAAGTTTATTAATATTATAAGAGATGAGTCGGCTAAAGAATGTCCACAACTTAAAATGATTAGAATAGATGGTTCTTTATATTTTGGAGCTGTTGAAGTAATTTCTAATTATTTTGCAGATTTATATGAAAAAGGGGATGTAAAACAGTTGCTTATAATGGCTGATAGTATCAATTTTATTGATTTGGCAGGTGCAGAATGGTTAACTCAAGAAGTACTTAAATGGAAAAATAGAGGAGGTGGTATTTATTTTGTAGGACTAAAAATTATCAGTCAGGACGTGCTTAGAAAAGGTGGTTTTGTAGATGCTATTGGAAGTGAAAACTTTTTTACAAATAAATACATCGCAATTTCTACTATTTATAAAAAATTGGATTTAAATAAATGTTCAAATTGTGATATTAAGTTATTTAAAGAATGTTCCGAATTGATTGACCATGAAAATTAAAAACTTCATACCAATTTTAGAATGGCTTCCAAATTATAATAAATCTTGGCTTAAAGATGACATTGGGGCAGGATTAACGGTGGGTATTATATTAATTCCTCAAGGAATAGCTTATGCCATGATTGCAGGTTTACCTCCAATTTATGGCTTATATACAGCTATGATTCCACAAATTATTTATGCCGTTTTTGGAACTTCTCGTCAACTTGCAGTTGGACCAGTAGCAATGGATTCGTTAATTGTAGCTTCGGGTGTTGCAGCGTTGGCTCAAATTGGAACTGAACATTTTATTGAATTTGCTATTCTTTTAGCTTTTATGATGGGAGTTTTACAAGTGGCATTTGGTTTTTTTAAACTGGGTTTTTTGGTTAATTTTTTATCAAGACCTGTAATAAGTGGATTTACTTCTGCAGCAGCTCTAATTATTGGTTTAAATCAATTAAAACATTTAATTGGAGTTAATATTAAAAGAAATGATAAAATTCATAGTTTGCTAATTGACGCATTCTATCAAATAAAAGATATTGATTGGATTACTACTGCTATTGGAGCAGTTTCAATATTAATATTAATTTATTTTAAGCGCTTAACAAATAAAATCCCTGCCGCATTAGTTGTTGTTGTATTAGGAATTTTAACCGTTAAAATATTTAATTTAGATCAGTTTGGAGTTCAAATATTGGGTGAAATTCCGAAAGGGCTCCCAGATTTTGTTATTCCTAAATTTGAAAAAAGCACACTTGTAAGTTTGTTTCCTATTGCATTAACATTATCATTAATTGCATTTTTAGAGGCAATATCTGTTGCAAAAGCAATTGAAATTAAGCATAATAATTATAAAGTAAATCCAAATCAAGAATTAATAGCGATAGGTTTAGGAAATATAGTTGGTTCATTTTTTCAAACATATCCAGCAACAGGCGGTTTATCAAGAACAGCTGTAAATAACCAAGTTGGAGCAAAAACACCTTTGGCAGCAATAATTTCTGGATTTGTGGTGGGCTTTACGTTATTATTTTTAACCCCTTTATTTTACTACTTACCAAACGCAGTTTTAGGGGCGATAATTGTAGTTGCAGTTTTTGGATTGCTTGATTTTTCAGTTCCAAAACAGTTATTAAGATATTCAAAAAGAGAGTTAATTATTTTAAATACAACTCTTATTGTAACTGTAACGGTTGGAATAAAAGAAGGGATTTTAACTGGAATTATTTTGTCAATGGCAATGTTAATTTATAGAAGTACTAAGCCGCATATTGCAATTTTAGGAAAAGTTCCAAACACTCATTTTTATAGAAACGTATCAAGATTTGAGGGATTACTAACAATTTATGAAGACATTTTGATTGTACGGTTTGATGCGCAACTATTTTTTGCTAATGTTTCATTTTTTAAAGATCAACTAGAAGAGTTTGTAATTAAAAAAGGTGAAAAATTAAAGCTTATTATAATTGATGGAGAAAGTATTAATAGTATAGATAGTTCTGGAATTTATATGTTAACAGATATTATAAATAAGTATAAAGAAATGAATATTGAAATTGCTTTTAGTGGTATGAAAGGGCCTGTTAGAGATATTTTAGATAAAAGCGGCATCATAAAAAAAATAAGCTACAATAACTGTTTTATGAGTATTCAAGAAGCTATTGATACGTTTGAAGAAAGTAAAAAAAATAAAGAAATTGAAGTGAAATATTTTAATTATTTAAAACAAACAAATAATTAAAAATTTCATAAAATTATCATTTGTGTAACCTGGATTACAAAAAGATAATGTGTTTCTTGTAGATTTGAGAAGTTACAATCAAGTTTAATAATATTAAAATCAGATTATTATGAAAGTAGAACAATTATTTACGGGCTGCTTGGCGGAAATGGCTTATTACATCCATTCAAAAGGAGAAGCAGCAATTATTGACCCTTTAAGAGAAACTGAACCATATATAGAAATGGCGAAAGCAGATGGAGCTAAAATTAAATATGTATTTTTAACTCACTTTCATGCAGATTTTGTATCTGGTCAAGTTGATTTAGCAAAAAAAACTGGAGCAACTATTGTTTTTGGTCCAAATGCCAATCCAAATTATAATATTCATCAAGGTAAGGATGGCGAAAAATTTAAAATTGGTGATCTAAAACTTAAATTATTACATACACCAGGTCATACAATGGAATCATCATCCTATTTATTAATTGATGAAAAAGGTAAAACCCCATATGTTTTTACTGGAGATTGTTTATTTATTGGAGATGTTGGTAGACCAGATTTAGCAGTAAAATCAGATTTAACTCAAGCAGATTTAGCGGGTCATTTATTTGATTCATTACGGAACAAAATAATGACTTTGCCAGATGATATTATTGTATATCCAAATCATGGTGCAGGTTCAGCTTGTGGTAAAAATATGAGTTCAGAAACTTTTGATACTTTAGGGAACCAGAAGAAAACGAACTACGCTTTAAGAGCTGATATGACTAAAGAAGAGTTTATAACTGAAGTTACAACAGGTTTAAAACCAGCGCCACAATACTTTGGGAATAATGTTAGAATGAACAAAGGTGTAAATACGGATATAGATGAAATTTTAAAAAGAGGTACAACTCCAATTGATGCCGATTCATTTAAAGAAATGAGCGAACAAGATGATATTTTGGTAGTTGATACACGGTCAAAAGAATTGTATGCTGAAGAAGGTACGGTTCCTGGAGCATGGTATATTGGTGTTGAAGGTGGATTTGCGCCTTGGGTTGGAGCATTGATTTCAAATATCAAGCAAAAAATAATTTTTATAGCAGAAGAAGGAAGAGAACATGAAGTTGTTACACGGTTTTCTCGAGTTGGTTATGATAATACCTTAGGGTATTTGCGTGGAGGAATTCATTCTTGGCTTGCGGCAGGCCATAAAGTTGATAAAATTGGTTCAATTTCAGCAATTGATTTTGCAAATAGATTAAAAAAGGGAGCTATGGAAGTACCTTTAGATGTTAGAAAAGAATCTGAATATTTATCGGAACACGTTGAAGGTGTTGAGAATTTCCCATTAGATTTTATTCATTCAAATTTTGCAGAAATAGACCCTAATAAAGAATATTTTTTACATTGTGCCAGTGGATATCGCTCCTTAATAGCGGCATCAATTTTTAAAGCTAATGGTGTAAAAAAAGTAACAGATGTTAGAGGTGGATTTAAAGATATAAAAGATACAGGGGTAAAATTAACAGAGTACGTTTGCCCAACCACATTATTGTAAATGTTCTTTTTTAATTTAATAATTAGGGGAGTTTTTTAACTCTCCTTTTTTAGACATATATTGTAAATATATGTTACATCCAAGAAGAATTTGTAAATTTACGTTTCAAAATAAATCAAAAATAGATGAAATCAATTTTAAAACTCTCATTACTCCTTTTTATTAGTTTAATAGCAGTAAGTTGTAATAGTCAAGAGAAAAAAAAGCAGCTTGAAAATTCAAAAGAAATAAGTGTTATTTCTCCAAACGATTTTCTAAAAATGTCTAAAAGCCAATTGGTTGTTGACGTAAGAACACCTGAAGAATATAATGAAGGAGCAATTGAAAGTGCTGTAAACATTAATTTTTATGATGAAAACTTTTTAGATCAGTTTGCAAATTATAATAAAGAAGAACCGATTTTTATTTATTGTCGATCTGGCGGGAGATCAGGAAAGGCAGCTAAAAAACTATCTGAATTAGGCTTTAAAAAAGTATTTGACCTGCAAGGAGGCTATTTAAATTGGACTAAAGAAATGAGTAAAATAACGGAATAAAAACGGTATTATAACGAATAAATATTGTCTAAAGCATTAAAAGATTGCAATAGCAAATTAATTTGCTTCGCATTGATACTTTTTTTAATACTTTAGACAATCTAATTTTATATTTTTAGGGTAACACCAATTAAAAAATTACGAGTAGCTTGTGGATAATAACCGGCTCCATCTAAAGTAGTGGTTTCGCCATTAACTGACCAGGTATCATCGTATGTATAATAATATCCATTAGAAATATATCTAGTGTTAAAAATGTTATTTATTAAAGCATTAAATACAATAGATTTAAAAATTTTGTTAGGATTAATCTCAAAAGAAGCATTAAAATCATTCACAAAATAACTGTCTAATTTAGAGTTTGAATTATCAATATTTCCCATAAATTGTTCTCCTACAAACTTTGATAATAATGAGATTTGAACTCTTTTTGAAGGTTGATAAACTATTGCATTTGCAGCAATTAAATTAGGTGAAAAAGCAATATCTGTATTTCCTAAATCAACTAATTCACCATTCCAAGTTGTTACAAACGCAACATTTTTATTATTACTTATTGCAATATTTGGTTGCAAAGTTAATTTATTGGAAAATTTAATAGCTGCATCAATTTCTAAACCTAATCTGTAGCTTTTTCCACTTGTTGCTCTTATTGGTGCGCCTACATCATCAATTGAGCCAGTTAAAACCAATTGATCTTTATACAGCATATAATAAATATTGGTGTTTAACTTTACATTTTTATTGTTTAACCTCCAACCTAATTCAAAATCATTTAATTTTTCTGAAGTATTAACTCCATTTTCAAAATCGTTTCTATTCGGCTCTTTATTGGCTTTTGCATAGGATAAATAGAAACTATTCGAGTTACTTAATTTATAAGTTAAACCTGCTTTTGGGTTAAAGAATGTGTAATTCTCATTAACATTAATTGGGTCTCTATCTGAAGTTAATCCGCTAGTTTTAAATTTTACAAAACGAGCTTGTAAATCTCCATAAAAGGCCCAAGAATAATTTAAGTTATAAGTAATTTTCCCAAAGATATTTGCATCATTTTTCTTAGATTTACTTTCATAGTAGCGATCTCTAATTTCAGAATTACTGGCATATTCAGCCCAAATAATTTCCCCAAAATGATCACCTTTATAGGTACTTAGTGATGTTCCAAAAATAAATTCTAACTCATTATTTTTATAAGTTGCGTTTGCATTTAACACATAAAAATCATTGTCTAACCAACGTCTTCTTATTAAATCTGTTTGGTCAATAGTTTCGCTTCCTATAGTAATTGGCGTTAAATCATAATCTGAAAAATCTTCACCTTCTTTATATTGTTCAAAATAACCTCTCCCATAAGTATAATTTAAGCCAATATTTGTCGACCAATTTTTTGATATTTTTTCATTCCAATGAAATTGATAATGATCTTGATTGTAGTTATCTATTTCATTTTCATATGTGTACGGATTGTAGGTGCGACTTATATTTTCTATTTCATCTTTAGTTACACCATACCAAGCTTGATATGTTCTTTCTTTTCCACCAAAAGTTATAGCTTTAATTAACGTATTTTCATCTACATAAGCCACTTGTAAAAAGTATGATTTTAAATCGGACCAAGCATTATCGATATATCCATCAGAATCAATTTTAGATAAACGACCAGAAAATTCGAGATGTTCATTTATTTTACCAGTACTAAATTTAACAGTGTGTTTTCTCGTGTTATACGACCCGAAAGAATTGCTTATTTCTCCAAAAGCATTTTCTGAAACCGCATCAGTAAGTAAATTTAAACTTGCACCAAAAGCTCCTGAACCATTTGTTGAAGTTCCAACACCACGCTGTAGTTGCATACTTTCAGTTGAAGAAGTGAAGTCTGGCATATTAACCCAATAAGTTCCTTGACTCTCAGCATCATTGTAAGGAATTCCGTTAATTGTAACATTTACTCGTGTAGCATCACTACCACGAACTCTAATTCCAGAATATCCAACACCAGCACCAGCATCGGAAGTAGTAACAACTGAAGGTAAATAGTTTAATAACATAGGTATATCTTGCCCTAAATTACGTTTTTCTAAATCTTCTTTTGTTACGTTACTATGGGTAACTGGAGCGTTTGACTTTACTCGAACGGCTGATACTAAAACCTCATTTAAATTAACAAAACTATCAGCCATATTTATAGTAATAAAGGTGTTTTTTGTTAAAATAACAGTAACTTCTTTTGGTTGACTAATAGCGCTTACAACTAACGTATAAGTTCCATTAGCAAGAGAAAAAGAGAAATTTCCGTCAAAATCAGTAGTAATTCCGTTGTTAGTGCCTTTTACTAAAATACTGGCTCCAGAAAGCGGATTTGTTCCATCGGTAACTTTTCCTAAGAGTGTAAATTGTTCTTGTGCGTAAACATTTAAACAAAATGTAATAAATAAAAAAGCTGCTAAGTTCTTTGCTCTTTTAAAGTTCAGTTTTAAAAATTGTTTCATTTTTTTATAAAATAAAACGATTTAAAAAGAGGTAATTAATCGATGTTCTTCATAATTAACTAATTGCCATTAAACACATTTTGTGTTTAAGTTTTTCCCTTAACAGCATTACCTGTTCAGGTTCATTGGGTTTGATCTCAGCCGTTTTAGGCACCCCTTTTGAGACGAGGCAAAATTACTTATTTAATTTGAATTTGCTAATAATTTAAAATATTTAATTTTTTTTGTGATTTAATAGTATCTTTTAATACTAATAAGATGTAATTATTTTTTAGATGCAAAAACAGCAAGAATTTATAAAACATATTAAAGAAAATGAAGGTATCATTTTTAAAATCACTTTGGTATACGCTTTTAATGAAGACGATAAAAAAGACTTATATCAAGAAATTGTATACCAATTATGGAAGTCATATGATTCTTTTAAGGGAACTTCTAAATTAAGTACCTGGATGTATAGAATTGCATTAAATACGGCAATAACTCACTTAAAAAAAGAAAAAAAGAAGGGGAAAAGAGTTTCAATAGATACGGTTTTAATGAGTAAAATTGAGAAGGTAGATACCTTAATGGATGAGCGTATTCAATTGCTATACAATAAAATTAAAAATTTAAATACCGTTGAAAAAGGAGTAATTTTTCTGTATTTGGAAGGTAAAAACTATGAAGAAATAGGTGTGATAACAGGATTTACGGCGACTAATGTAGGCACAAGACTTAATAGAATAAAAGAAAAATTAAAATCTCAAATAAAAAAATAAATGAATTATGGAACTAGAAGAAATGAGAAATGAATGGCAGGAAATGTCAAAAAAAATGGAAAAACAACAATTATTAACTGATAAATTAATTATAGATATGACACAAGAAAAATATAACAATAAGTTAAGATCAATTTCAGTTCCAGAAACTATTGGAACAGTTATTTG
>TARA_R110001583_G_scaffold65184_3_pt1 | contig 10287 bp, 7 predicted proteins | sample TARA_R110001583 | Tara Oceans TARA_R110001583 (sample SAMEA4398432) | marine metagenome | biome: Polar Biome; feature: [MES] marine water layer (ENVO:01000295) within the mesopelagic zone...; material: water (ENVO:00002006), including particulate matter (ENVO:01000060) such as...... | reverse complement strand
TACAACCATTTTCCTTCCAAACAAGACTTTTTTAAAAGGTTTTTTCAGTTTTTAAAAAAAGGCTTACTAAAGTACTGAATATCAAACAATGCCACAAGAAAAAAAATTGAAAATTTTCTTAAAATAAGTTTACATCCGAATCAGGCCAAAAACCAAAAACTATTATAAACAAGTGAAAGCAGCACATCAAATACGCCCATTATGCAATATACATAACTGAATTTCAGCACTGTAACACAGTTTGCCCAACAAAATCCTTCCAATTCATGAAATCCAAGGAGAATAACAACAGTCCTTTGCCTTATCTAAGGTTTCACCAAACCATACCACAATAGGACTGTACATTAATTAGCCATCGCAAAGAATATATTGCCCTCAATTCTTATCCAAAAAACCTTAATTGCCCACTTTACCCGTTTAATTAGGAAAAGAAATTCCATACCAATCCGAATCGAATTACGAAATCACGATACGGATAGTTCGGTGCTGAATAAAAGTCATATCCTGAAAAGGACGAATTGAAGTGCTCCGCTTTTAGATAAATACGCGTTTGTTTTACCCTAGCATTAATGAAAAAGTCTAACAAGGGATAACCACCCAACTCTTCCCTGTTCTGAATGTAGAACTCTCCTAGCAAGGGATTATAGGCATCCATATTATAGGAAGTGAAATATTTAAAGGTAATACCTGTTTGAAGGTACATGGCCTTTTTAAATACATCTGAAGAGAAATATAATGTATTCCGGGTTACCAATTGCGGTACATTGAGTACATCATTGCTCTGGGAAACATTCTGGTACATTACCGTATTGTTGAGAGCAAACCTACCCAACTTGAACTCTTTCTTATACTTCACCTTTAAATGCCCTACACTACCGTTCTCCTGAAAAGGCTTTAGGGTTGCTTGCTCTTGGTCTTCGACCAATTCCTGCGCAGGATCTTCCCCGAAATAGGTGTAATTATCTATATTGGCATATTTAGCGGACAGATCGCCCCATTTTTTAGAATTAAAATGGAATTGTAGACTATTTACTTTCTGGTTCCCAAACGTAGAAGTGTTCTGCCAGTTATAATTCTCATAATCGCTTTGGTACAACAAGAAATTAAAGTCTGGCATTCTTGCCGATGAATGCAACGAAAATTCTATTTTATTGTTTTCATTGAACCGATAGCTTGCCGATGCATCCAGTATACTGGTGGTTAAATCGCCGGAAAGGTTGTATTTGGCATCACCATTAATCATGAATCCTCCTATTTGTTTTGAATATTTGGCCCCTAGACTTATTTCATCACCTTCCAATCGGCTTTGGATCAATTCCTCATCAGCGGTAATCAACAGGCTGTTGAAATAATAATCATAATGGTATAGACTAATGTTCCCTTGCAACCTTCCTAAAGTCGCATTATAGAATTCTGCATACAACTCATTGAACGTAGTCTTTAAGTTTGCCTTATCATCTATATCCGAATCAAAAACAGTACCGAAGTACTCATTGGAAGTTCCCTGCTGAAATTGATAGTATTTGGTCTCATAATCAAAAGTATGCCCTAAGGATAATGATGTTTTCTCGACCCTACTGGAATCCTTACTAGTTCTTAGCAACTTATATTGATGCTCTAAATGATACCGTTTTCCCAAAATCTTGCTATCCCCTGCATCTGAAGATGAAAATCGCGTGTCTACCCGCGAGCGATCCACGAAATCTGGATCTCCGGATTCAAACTGTTCTTCTTTGTTACTTAACCCGCCATTTTCCTCAGCATCTATATTCTGAGCTGCAATATGTGCACGTAAGCTATACCGCCCATTTTCGGTAATATAATTTGCAGTTGCCCTGAAATTTCCCGATTCAGCCTCATCCAGGTCATATTTACCCATAGATCTGAAACCTTTGAACGCCAAGGATACATTGAACCGTCTTGAAGTGTTCAACGTAAGTAAGGCATCTAAAAGCTGGCCTTCCTCGAAAGTGGTCTTAAAAAAAAGGTCGGTCATAGGAGTGGCCACATTATAATAGTCTATATCCTCAATCTCGTAATAATTAAAGTGTCGTGCCTTAGCTCCCAATCTCGGATACATTTGCTTTCGTTCAAAATCAACCCCCAACTTATTATAAGGTTGCCCCACATTGGCAAAAGGCATTAATTCAAAATCGTCTTTGCGTAAATAGTTGTACTTATATTCTTTTTGAATGGTAAGCGTAGTATCTAGATAGGTAGTATCCCTTTTATAAGAGATTATCTTATAATCCTTAATGGTAATTTGGGGTCCATCCTTATCAGGCGCTTTCTTTTTGCCCATTTTCTTAAACTTGGTGGAGTCCATTTTTTTAACGGGCCTATTAGGCTCTACCTGTGCATGGAGCAAAGGGAAACTAATTACGAATAGCAGTAGGAAAAAGTATTTCATATATAAGGTTACCCCGCAAAGTTAATTTTTTTGTTTCGAATAAAATGTGAAAGTTTTTACAACAAATGGGAATAATATTGCAGTTTAAGATTTACGCAACCGTGCTTTGCCCCAAAAAATTTATCTTCGCATACAGTGAGACATTATTTATATGCTTAAGAGTTTTCACCATACATTTGATGAAGTCGGTACCGATGAAGCGGGTCGTGGCTGTCTTGCCGGACCGGTAACGGCAGCGGCAATAATTTTGCCCAAACATTTTAAAAATAATCTTCTCAACGACTCCAAACAACTCTCCGAAACAAAGCGGGATATTTTAAGGCCGATATTAGAGGAAGATGCCCTATGCTATGGTGTCGCCCATATCTTTCCAGAGGAAATCGACAAAATCAATATCCTGAACGCCTCTATATTGGCAATGCACAAGGCCATTGACCAGCTCAATGAAAACCTAAAATTCATTATCGTAGACGGAAATAGATTCAAGCCCTATAAAAATGTTCCTTTTGAGTGTATCATAAAAGGTGACGGTAAATATATGAGTATCGCTGCAGCTTCCGTTTTGGCAAAAACATACCGTGATGAATATATGGCCCAATTGCACGATGAATTTCCTATGTACAATTGGAAGAAAAACAAAGGTTACCCGACCAAAGAACATAGGGAGGCCATTCGAACTTACGGATTAACCAAATACCATAGAAAAAGCTTTAGACAATTACCTGAACAGTTGACACTAAAGCTATAAAAAAGTAACTTCGCTTTTAAATTCCATGCAATGAAATCCATACCTATAATCGGCCTTATACTTCTATTGACCATAGGCTGTTCCCAAAAACAAAATACTACTGTTCCCCTATTGGATTTTATTCCTGAAAATGCCGCCATCGTTATTAAAATAAATAATCTGGATGGTTTTAAAAGCGATTTGAACAATAATGAATTCTTGACCTTATCGGAATCATTTGAAACGTATAAAACCATTTCGAATGAAATAAAGCATTTGGAATTGGTCAAAACCCAATCAGAATCATTATTGGCTTTCTCCGCTTTGGGTGCCGATAATTTTGAATTTACGTTCGTTACTGCCGATAGCACCAATACTTTTGTCTTGGATAGCGTTCAAAACGTAAAAAGGGAATCCTTTTCCTTTAAAGGCCAAAAAATAGATAAATACGAGATTGATGGTGATATTTTATACGGAATGACATTCAATGGCAATAACACCATTAGTTCCTCAAGGGTAATCTTGGAAAACATTCTTAAATATTCCGGCACAACAAAAATTACCTCCGGCCTGAATAAACTCTATGAAGTTTCTAGTACCACCAAAAATGCATCCATATTCTTTAATCTTGAAAATAGCGACCCACTGTTTAAACACCTCATAATTGGGGATACTGACCTAAAGCTTTCCAATTACGCTGATTGGGCACTTGTTGACGTTAATGCCGAACAGAACCTTTTACATTTTAACGGAATAACGGTTACTGCCGATTCTACCCAAAAATTCCTCAACCTATTTAAGGACACCCATCCTCTAGCGGACAGAACTTCCACTTTTGCCCCTAGATCATCGGATGCGGTACTATCATTCACCTTTGATGAGTACGGTATTTTTGCAAAAAACCAACAAGGCTACCTAAAATCAGATACTCCTAAAGACTCCCTTCTGAACACCGTGGAAGAAATAGGAATAATCCTAAAAAATAATGAAAAAGCCGTTTTATTGAATACTTATGGTTCTGAAAGGTTATCGGATTACTTATCGAATATCAAAAGCTCCGAAGCCGAATATCAAGGCACCCAACTCATTAAATTGGATTCACCCGATTTTTTGGTTTCTTATTTAAATCCGATAGTCAATGATTTTAATGCAAATTACTGTACCATTATAGAAAATGCATTTGTCTTTGGGGAGAACAAAGCCATTCTACAAGATATAATCCACAGTTATAAAACTGGTTCCACTTTTGAAAAAACAGACGTTTATGCTTCTGCAAAAGATGCCTTGGCCAATGAATCATCGATCCTTTTCATTTCCAATTCAAAAGGCATCCAAGATGCCTTAAAGAATGATTTCACCAAGGATTTTGTCAACGATTTCAAGAATGCCGGGTTCGACAAGAATACATTTGCAGCCCAGATTGTCGCAGACAAAGGGTTCTTTCACACCAACTTTACGGTACAACAAACAGCCAGAAAATCAAAGATTGCCAATGTTTCACCTTTGTTCTCATTTGCATTTGACACCGATTTGGCCACCAACCCCCAATTCGTGACCAACCACAGGACCAATAAAAAGGAAATTGTGGTCCAGGACCAGGAAAATAATCTCTACTTGATTACGAGCAGTGGTAAATTATTATGGAAAAAACAGCTTGATGGACAAATACAAGGAAAGATACATCAGGTAGATATCTATAAAAACCGAAGATTGCAACTTGCTTTTACAACGAACAACCAATTTTTGATTCTAGATCGAAATGGAAAAGAGGTAGAACCGTTCACTAAAAAGTTCGAAGGAGGCAATCTTAACGAATTGGCGGTTTTTGACTATGAAAAAAGAAAAGACTATCGGTTTGTGGTAACCCAAGGAGACAAGGTCTTTATGTACAACAACCAAGGTAAAATCGTTAAGGGCTTTAAGTACACCAAAGCGGAAAGTGCCATTGTGAGGGCACCCAAACATATACGAATAGGCAATAAGGACTATTTGACATTTATGCTCGATAATGGAAGCTTAAAGATCCTAAACCGAGTAGGGAACATACGAACCAAAGTGGAAACTAAAATCGATTTCTCAAGGAACGATCTACAACTATATAAGAACAAGTTCGTTCTGACTGATAAAAAAGGGGTGCTTTACCAAATTGGCAGCAATGGAAAAATGAACACCACAAACCTTAGATTGAATGAAGATCATGGAATCGATGCCACAAGCAATACATTCGTTTACATGAACGATAATGTGTTGAGCATAAAAGGTAAAAAGGTTGAGCTCGATTTCGGGGTGTACTCAAAACCAGAAATTTTCTATATCTACGATAAAATCTACGTAGGTGTCACCGATATTCAAAATCAAAAGATTTACCTATACGACAGCCAGGCCAAACCAATAACCGGTTTTCCCGTTTATGGTTCCTCCCCTATTGATTTGACCGATATGGAGAATGACAGAAAGTTGGAAGTGGTTGCACAAGACCAGAAAAATTCAATAATCGTATATCAACTTAACTAAGGCAGAATCGACCATTTATACGTTTATTACGGCCGATTATACATTTCTATCATCCAAGTATATCAATAGGAATGAAAATCAATATTTTCATATTTAAATTGTAGTTACTTTGAGTATGAAATAAATTCTTTGATTAATTACCGAAAGCTTTGATATTCATAACATTATGACTAACTTAATAAAGAATCAATACGACACGATTATGAAAAAAGCACTATTCCTATTAGGTATTTTCTTACTAATATCCACATTCATTACAGCCCAAGAATGTAGCAAATACTATCCCATGATAGAAGGTGCTACTTTTGAATACACCAATTACAACAAAAAAGGGAAGTCCCAAGGGGTTTCAAAATATCAGGTCACCAATGTACAGACCTCAGGCGAAGTAACGAATGCAACAATGGCCATTGAATTAATAGACGAAAAAGGCAAGGAAATATATAAAACCGACTACAACTTCACATGCACGGGAAATATGGTTACGGTTGACTATAAATCATTGATCCCCAGCAGCATGTTCGAACAATACGAGGGAATGGAGATGGATATTTCGGGTACCGATCTAGAATTACCCAATGACCTCAACGTTGGTCAGCAACTATCTAGTGCAAATGTAAGCGTAAAAATAAGTATGGGCGGAATGAACATGAACACTACGATCGACTTGATCAACAGAAAAGTCGAAAAAAAGGAAAGCGTCACCACCCCGGCAGGTACGTTTGATTGCTATGTTATCTATAGTGATAACAAAATGAAAGCCATGATGGTTAACCAGACATTCCCGTCGAGGGTTTGGTTTTCTGAGGGTGTCGGCATGATCAAGCAAGAGAGTTTTAATCAGAACGGAAAATCTATGGGAACTACGGTTCTTACTAAATATAGTAAGTAAAGAACTCCATTAAAAAAACAAAAAAAACCGAGGCCTACACCTCGGTTTTTTTATCTCTTAGAGATAGTTCTATAACTAAATGGTTGCAAACAAATCTAAACATCAATCAAATGAAATCAATATTTGAATGAGGATTTGCTTTATATCATAATGCCCTTATCACCAATTCTATGGATACTCAAATAAGAAATATCCCAGAAAATTAAAGATACCCACCTCATCCGAAAATAACCTAATCAGGTTCCATCATTTAGTGAACGGAAGGCTTTATTTCTCCGAAAAGAAATTTTCAGTAATAATAAAACACCCTCTTTTAAAAAAAGTTAAACCCTTCTACAATCAACATTTTCTTAAAAATCCCATCTGTTAGTTCTCTTCACGTATCAAATGGTCCAATAGTGAAATGCCATGTGTTATAACATTCCTGGTTCATGGTTCCTATTACAGGAAAATAATTTGCTTTTAATAAACCTATATGATGTTAACCTTTTTAACCCAATAACATTAAAAGGAAAACAATTAAAAAATAAACATATGGACTTTTCAAATAGCAGTTTAAACATCGTACAGAGAACCTATCTTAAACATCCAACAATTTTAGCGCTACAAATTATAATGTTAGCCCTATTATTTGGCACCAATTTAAATGCCCAAAATGATGTGTACACTTTTGATTATATCTATCAATTAGAAATTGAAAACCCTAGGGGCAATAAAACAGTTATAGACTATTATTTACCCACGAATGGAGGGTATTTCTGTACAAAAACAGAAGGCGACATGATAACTGTTTTTGACAATGCGAGTAATAAGATGTATAGCTATATGGGTCGCGACGACAAAAAAATTTTGATGACGATGCCTTTTAGCTTCAAAAGATTATTAAAAGAATACAATGATGCAGAAAATCCAGAGGTTCATGAGTCTGCAGGCTATGGCAGGCTATTAGGTCATGATTGTACATTATTTAGAATGACCAGTGATAACCTAACAAGCGAAGTGTGGGTGGCCGAAGGGGTAATCGATGGCTCTTTTGGCGAAAATTCAATGACCCCACAAATGTTCGGCTACATCTTGGCAAGAAGTTTAACCCTTAACGACGACTCCCTTAAAGCCATTTATTCGGGTTTGCCCTTAAAAATCGTAACCAATAAAAAAAGGGGTAGAAGAGAAAAAATAACAACAATGACATGTATAAAGTTTGAAAGGGAAAATTTTCAAATTGTTACCTCAGAATACGAACGCCTTTAAAGCGTAACTGTTTAATCTAAAAAAATATAATGATGAAGCATTCCTATAAATCAAAGTTAGTACTAGCGCTCCTAGGATTTCTATTCTTAAACTCCTTACATTCCCAAGAAAAAAGGTTAAAACGGCCTTCCGGCCGCGTAGGAATCCATAGTGTGGATACATTCGTCAGGGAATCTTTTGACCTATATGATAAAGTTTACATCTACGATAATTATGCACAAGAAGGAAAACCATTGGAAGAAGATGATTATGAAGCCTTGATCGACACGGTTGAAGATGCACAAGGTGTTCTATCGAGTGCCCTAGATGCAGTGGCCGATATCAAAGGTGCCAGTATTCTTAAACAAGGAAAGGCAACATTACAAATGAACCGCGCAAAAAAAGCCTTGAAATACAGCATAAAAACGGCTAAAAAGTTATTGTCAGAAAAGAATGGAAAAGACGGCGAAACAAAAACTGAAGATGATATTGCCAATAAAACTCCGGACAATGAAAATGGCTCCTCAGACCAACAAACCGATACGAGCAAAGAATTAAAAATCTATAGTACCTTCGATTTTGTCCCTGGTGACAAAATACTAATGACAGATGATTTTTCATTGGATAATATGGGCGATTTTCCATCCAAATGGAATACCAATGGCACTGGTGAACTAGCTATGATTAATAATGAAAAGTGGTTTAAGCTGGCCGGGAAATCCATTTACATCCCCGATTTACCTTCCAATTTACCCGAAGACTATACCGTAGAGTTTGACATGCTTACCGTAGTTGATAAAAAAACAAGTTCACAGGCAAAGTTGGAAATATGGCTTGAGGACAATAATATGTTCAACCCCTCAAAAAATATGGCCATGGTAGAAATACCCCTTTGTTTATTTATCAGCATAGGTTTTATAGTCGAGAATAAGATTGATGGTAACCGTGTCATCAGAAATACAGTTGAAAAAGACATTAGGGACATACTTTCACAAAAAAACCATGTTTCCATTGCCGTTAACGGTAAAAGGTTTAGAATGTGGATCAATGAAAATAAGGTGGTAGATGTACCTAGACTGGTTCCCGACAACATTGTGTCATTCAAATTGCACCCAAGGAACATACGTGATGGTATTGATAACGTTTTTATTAATAATATTAAAATTGCCCAAGGCGGTCTGGACTTACGAAGCCAATTATTGGAAAATGGTCGGTTTTCCACTACTGGCATATTGTTCAACTCGGGCTCGGACCAAATCAAGCCCGAATCTTTCGGCGTATTAAAACAGGTTGCAGAAACCTTGCAACAAGAAGCAACCTTAAACCTGAAGATCATCGGCCATACCGATGCAGATGGCAACGATGGCCTTAACTTGACCCTGTCGGAAAAACGTGCATCATCCGTTAAGAACGCCCTGATTACACAATTCAATATTCAAAGTAACAGATTGCAAACTGAGGGAAAAGGAGAAACAGAGCCCGTTGACAACAACACCACGACCGAAGGCAAGACCAACAATAGGCGCGTGGAATTTGTTAAAATATAATGCATTAATTCTCAATCACATACATTTTTAATCTAAATTTATAAACCATGGCCGTTCTAAAATCAAAGCATAATCAATTAATCATACATGTTCACTACCTATCCCGTCACAAAGAAACTTCAACCTTATGTCTCGTTCTATTATGACATTATTTGGGAACGAAAAGACTATGAAAAGGATATTCGGGAGACGGTTTTACCAAGTGGCAAAGGCTTTATGGTCTTTCAATACAAGGGGAGATTTAGAGGAATGATAGATAATGAGGAACGATTTGTACCAAAATACTATACCATTGGTCAACAGACTAAAACCTATACCCTTTTCTCGGATCATGATACCAACGCGTTGACGGGAGTAGCTTTTAAACCCACAGGGCTATACCATATGTTCGGGAAGAACATGGCATTACTGGCCAATTCCCCTATGGATTCAAAAACTGTTCTTCGTACTGACCTTACCCATTTTGAAACCTCCTTTGAAAAGGAATCACGGCTCGAAAAGAAAGTGAATATTGTGGAAGGATTACTTTTAAACCAATTGGAAGATAAAAAATACGTTCCCAATTTTATCGACATTGCCATCGACATGATGGATCGCTCATTGGGGTGTGAGTCGATAACCAAGATTACCAAAAAATTAAATGTCAGTGAACGCTATTTTCAAAAGAAGTTTAAAGAAGTGGTAGGTGTTACACCTTCTGTCTACAATCGAATGGTTCGTTTCAATAATTTATTCTCACAATTCGATACTGAGGACCAGAACAACTATAAAACCTTAGTAGCACTGTTCAACTACTATGACCTGGCCCATTTCAGTAAGGATTTTAAAAAATACTGTGGGGAGTCACCAAAAAAGTTTCATTTGGATAAGTTCAAATTTGTAAAAGAGGCCTTTATCAAGAATCCAATATTCCTTAAATAGCTCACCTATACATTTGTTTTAACTCCTTTTTCTGTCACTTTTAACA
>TARA_R110001583_G_scaffold111552_1_pt1 | contig 10291 bp, 6 predicted proteins | sample TARA_R110001583 | Tara Oceans TARA_R110001583 (sample SAMEA4398432) | marine metagenome | biome: Polar Biome; feature: [MES] marine water layer (ENVO:01000295) within the mesopelagic zone...; material: water (ENVO:00002006), including particulate matter (ENVO:01000060) such as...... | reverse complement strand
CCTGCTAGTATTAACAATAAATCACGTACAACATTTTATTTAGTGGTTTTGGTGTTAGTTTTTAAGGGGGATGATGTTATTCAGCCTAGTTCCGGTTTGTTTTGAATAACTCCCGATAGCTAGGCATAGCAATGATTATAGTTATTTAATAACGGAACAGGGGTAAGGAGCGATACAAGAACAAATGAAAATTACTGATTAGTGGTTTATTAGTTAAAAGCGCAGCATATTAAAGAGCGAGGTATAGAGGGGTAAAAGCCAGAAAAAAAACAAGAGGTAAGCGTGTCCGGAGAAAAAACTATTATATGAATCTAACGTGGGGTAAAATGAAAAAACACCTATAAGGTGGAAGAGCGCTTTATACTTTTGCTTCAACAAAAGTATAAAGCTTATTTTGTATCTGTAAGAAAACGTCTAGGCCCTAACCTAGTGTAAAAAGACTACGATAAGTAGGCTAATACAAGCTACATTATGAGGTATCTACCAAGTATGGTAAAGCCTAAAATCTATTTTTTTCAAATTTGAAAAGAAATAGAAGCGTAATTCGTGGTCTTTCATCTCAAATATGAGAAGCCTAAAAGCTTACACTAGAATAACAGACGTTTAGCACAGATACCTAAAAATAAAAAGGTATCAATACAATGACAACCCTAGAAAATTTAGCTGAATTCAGCCCTGTAAGACAGACAGCAAAAGAAATAACGAAAGAAATAATAGAAAAAATTCAAAAATCACCTCCCAATAAACACTTTACAACCCTCTGTAACAACGGAACTTTAAGCTTCTCCGTGCAGCTTGCTACGCATGGTGTAGCTATACACGAAAACAGAAAAACAGACCGTGAAAAAAATTACAGGATTCGAGCTGGTGTAAACTCACTATTACTACCTCACGGCCTAACCATAAAAAGAAGACGTATAACCGAACGCCGAGCAAAAGCGAATGGGTTCAGCGAAACCTTTAATTTTTATGTTTTGTGGGAGTTATAGCGCCATGATGTTGACCTACCACCCTCTAATAATAGATAATAAAAAAGCGGATAGCTCAGGACTAATTACCCTGGGCGATAAAGTGGAAAATGTCAGTCCACCTTCCGTGTACTACCCTCTGACAATAATGGCTTCATCGAGCCGAACACCCATGACAAGGTGCACAAAATGAATAATAACAATACAATTCCAGCTATAAAAAATACAAGCGTAACTTTGCTTGGCACATCTAACCAGGCTATAGATTCTAAAGAACAAAAAACCCCACTAAACCAACCTGTAAATGAAAACTTTTGGCCTTTCCCTAAGTACAATTCAAAAGGTGCTCTTGTCGGAGCCATATCCCACATGGAAAACCTGAAATACCTACTTGATAGTTATGGAATATCAGTCAGGTACAACGTAATAACAAAAGAGCAAGAATTATCAATTCCAGAAATAGAAAAGCACATAAGTGATAACAGCAAAGGCCATAAATTAGAGCTAATAAAATCACTCTGCGATTTAAATAGGTTTCCATCATCCCGAGTTCAAGAGCAAATTATGGCTATAGCCAATTCCCGACCTAGAAACCCTGTTATTGATTACGCCACATCTAAACCTTGGGATAAAAAAAACCGCTTTGGCGATGTCTGCGACACTATAACCGTTGATGGTAAAATCAAAGTATGGAGAGATGCAGCTGTAATCAAATTTCTAATAGCAGCCGTCTGTTTAGCTATTAATGACGAGCAACATTGTTTTTCTGTAAAGGCGATATTAGTATTCCAGGGCGCACAAGGCTTAGGTAAAACACCATGGATAAGAATCTTAACAGGGGAGCTAAGGTGTGTGTTAGAGGAAGGGCACTTACTTAACCCTGAAAGCAAAGACAGCGTATCAACAGCTCTTAAAAATTGGATTGTAGAACTCGGTGAGTTAGACGCAACAACAAAAAAAGCTGATGTTGCGGCCCTTAAAGCATTTATTACTAAACACACTGATACAATCAGATTACCTTATGCTGCAGAGGCATCTACGTGGTCTAGGCGCACCGCTTTTTTTGGCACTGTAAATCCATCAAGCTTTTTAATAGACAATACAGGCAACGATAGATATTGGGCCTTACCTGTTTTAAAGTTAAATCTAAATGCCCTAGATCAAATAGACAAGCAGCAGCTTTGGGCGCAAGCTTATGAAAAATGTAAGGAGGAAATAAAAAATGGTAACAAGGAACCTTGGGCATTAACAGAAAAGGAAAAACATTACCAAGTGGCTGTTAATGAAAGCTTTAGGCTCCTATCGCCAATAGAAGAATCAATAACAGAAATGTTATCAAACAAAATTGAAATGAATTTACCAAGAATATGGCAAGCTAGCTTGTTAGATATTTGTGATCTTGCTGGCTTTAAAAAATCAAATTTAAGCGCTAAGGATAAAGCTTCAGCAAAAACACTTCTAGAATTCATGTTAGGCGAGCCTAGCAAGTATTGCGGAAAAAGAGGATGGGCTATGCCTGATCCTGATGGCTATCACAAAGCTAATTTAGAGGGGTTAGGGTTGTTAAGGAGAAAAGAACCCTGTTCTTAAAATAAAAATCAACTGAACAAAAAAGCACCAGTAACGGTGTTTTTTTTTCGCCTATAAATCACAAAACCGAACAATAAAACAACAAACAAAAGAACAAAAAGCAAAAATAACGCCCTAAAACGCCCTAAAAGACAGGGTCAGGGCACCACTATGCCCTAGCTGATAGGTATATACACACTGGCTTTCATGGCAGTTAGGGCCATTAGGGCACAAAAAAACGCGTGACTCCACTGTGGTAAAATCACACCCCTCCACTACAGACATAAATAAATATATATCTATAATAATATAAAAATAAGCCCTAATAGCCCTAATGACCTACAGACCAATAGAATCAACAGGTAAGCTAGGGCATAGTAGTGCCCTAACTAAGCCCTGAATGCCCTAGCTAAAAAAGAATAAACAACAAAAACACAAAGGACATCCCCTTCGGGGCTGAAATGATTTATGCGGCCTACGGCCTTAGGTGTTCGCCACACCCTTGGACTTCGTCCAATTCCTTGGCAGGTATTTAAGACCCCGTGCATGGCAGGAGCGGAGCAGGACTGCAAGGCCTGTACCTGGTAAAAGTTTGGCAGGAGCCGTCTTTTCTTTTTTTTATTGTTTTTAGAATGATAAAATAGAGCTACAGCCCTTTAAAAATAAGGGTTTACATTGTATTTAAGGTGGTGTTATTATTGTTTTGCGGTACAGGCTGAGGAGCCGATGATCGCACCCCGAGCATGACCAATGGTAGTTGGTGATGATCACCCTGAGTATGGCTAATGTGGGATTGGCCATGCTCAACCTATTTTTTTCATACAAGCCATTAGGCGCGTTTTTAGCTATTTTTAGATAATACTAAGGTGATTGTTCGCTTTGGTCTTGTTTTCATCTCTGTGGTTAATTTTACCCTATGGAATAGCTAAATTTAGCATTGCATTGCATTGCATTAAATCAAATAGACTTCTTTTACGATTTTTCTTTTGGGTTCTGCAAGAGCTGAGTACTATCAAAAGGATAGCAAAAAAGGTTTTCTTTTTTATGTTTTTTATAGTGAAAAAATAAAGCTACAGCCCTTTAAAAATAAGGACTTACACTGCTTTTTAGGTGTGTTATAATTGCTGTTCGGTACAGGTTTATGAGCCGATGATCACACCCCGAGCATGGCCATACAAATTGTCGAGTCGTGCGTTAACTCATGAAATGACTAAAATAAGAAGCCGTTATGTCTACTGAAGCACAATTCATTATCTCTGCTAAAGAGAGAACTAAACCAGCATTTGATCAAATCAAACGCAATCTGCAAATCGTTGAAAAACAATCAGCACGCACGCAAAGCGCTATCTCTAAAGTAATGGCACCACTGTCTGCTTATGTTGCCTTTGCAGGTGTTCGTCGTTTAACGACAGACTTTGGTACTTTTGAAGAGGCCGTGGTAAAAGTAGGTAAAACGGCTAATTTAGAAGGTGAAAACCTTAAAAAATTCGGTAAAGACATTCAGGATTTAAAAATACCTATCGCCACTAAAGACTTGCTTGAATACGGCGAAGCGGCAGGGCAGTTAGGTATAAAAGGGAGTGACAACTTATTAAAGTTTGTTGATACCATGGCGCGGCTTGAAAAATCGTCTGATTTAGTTGGTGAAAAAGATGCCAAAGGCATTGCCCGGGTAATTAATGTTACCGGGGAAGGTATTGAAACCGTTGACCGTTTTGGCTCTGTTTTAGTTGCCTTGGGTAATAATTTTGCTGCGTCTGAAAGTGAAATACTAGGTCACACTACCGAAGTGTCACGCGCAATCGCTATTTATGATGTTGGAGCAGCACAAGCAGCGGCTTTTGGTGCATCAATGGCATCGTTAGGCATACGCGCTGAAAGCGGTGGATCAGTGGTGGGTCGTTCGTTCAACGCAATGAACATAGCAATCACCCAAGGCGGTGAAAAGCTTACGCAGTTAATGGCAATTACGGGCATGACTGAACAGCAATTAAAAACCACATTTAAAGACAATGCAGAAGGTGTATTTCAATCATTTTTAACGGGCCTAAATAAAATAGATAAGTCTGGTGGCGATATGATTGTCACGCTTGAAAATTTTGGTTTAAAAGGGGAAGAGGTAAACAAAACCTTACCCGTAATGGCGAAAAATTCAAGCATTTTAGCATCAGCAATGAAACTTGCGAATAAAGAAGTAGCTAACGCCACGGCATTAACAATTGAATCAAACAAAGCCTTTGCCACCCAAAATGCCGCTCTTAAATTAACCGAAAAAGCATTAAGCAATGTATCTATTGAAATAGGTCAACGATTATCACCTGCCATCACCGGTATATCGTCTGGTTTACGTGAATGGATTGGTGACACGGATGATATATCAAATAGCGTAGATACGCTGTCAAATGTGGCACTTGCCGGTTTAGTCGGTGTTACCGCTAGGTATACTGTTAGTGCAGGTATTGCTACGCAAGCGAAAATTACTGACATTATTGCAACTAATACAAAAATTAAAGCTGAACAACTGGCCACGGTACAAAAAATATCTAGTGCGAAAACAGAGTATAACTATGCGCTTGCTGTTTATAACTCAACTAAAGCGCAAAAGTTAGCCGCTATTGGTACAGCACAATACACCTCGGCTGCGAAATTAGAACAAGTTGCTAGGGCAGGGTTAACCGCATCAATTAAAACCATGCAGGTAGCTCAAAGCCAACATAATGCAGTGATGGTTCAAGGCACACTTGTTAGCCGAACACTAGCTAGTTCAATGGCTTTACTTGGTGGTCCTGCAGGTGTTGTGATGTTAGCAACCGGTGCATTAACGTATTTTATTAGTTCATCAAGTGAAGCATCAGAAAAAACTAAAACCTTAGGCGTTGATGTAGATAGTCTTACCAAAAAATATAAAACGCTTTCATCATTACAACTCAACTCAAAATTACTCGATATAACTGATTCGTTAGCAACACAAAAACAAGGGATTTCAAAACTTACTGGCGAACTCGATGTTGCTCAGGGTGCTATTAACAAGTGGGCCAAAGTATATAAAGATGATCTAGATGGTTTAAAGGTAAAAACACAAGATTACACCAAAACGGTAATCAGAACCGAAGCAGAAAAAGAAAACGCAACCATTGCTTACAACAACCAACTTGCCTTGCAAGCTAAGTTAAAAGAGCAAATACAGTTTATTGATGGGGGTGGCAAGCCAATAACACCAGAATCTACAGTAGTACCGGTGGCAGTTACACCAACTAATGATCCTACTGCAGCATTAAAACGCCAACAACTAGATCAACAATACACTGACTTACAAACCGCATTAATGTCAGAAGATGAATTACTGTTTCAAACGGCTAATAAGCGTAACGTTTTACTCGCTGAATTATGGCAAGCCAGTGTTATTACCGATGCTGATAAGTTTCAAGCATTAGCGTCAATTAATAACGAACAATACCTAGCAAAACTTGATGCGATTGAAGCGCAAGAAATAGCCAGAAATGAATCAAAGCTTATTCGTATGGATGAGCAATGGCTCGCCAAAAGCGAAAAGCTAGACGCACAACACTTGGCTGAAGCTGCTCAGTATCAAGCCTTGTTTGATAAGAAAACTATCACTGAAGTTGAGTATGAAGAACGAAAGAAAAAGCTTAATACTAAATATAAAAAAGAACATGACAAGTTAGAAAAAGCAGAGCAAAAATCAAAGCTTGTGATGAATATGAAAGGTTCACAGCAGTTACTTGCTTTGGTAGGTCAAAATAGCAGTAAACTTTTTAAGCTTACACAGCTACTTAATGTTGGCGAAATGATTATGGACACTAATAAGGCATCTGTTAGAGCGCTTGCCGAACTTGGCCCTATTGCGGGACCACCTGTTGCAGCTGGGATAGAAGCCTGGGGTTATGGGATGGCTGCTGCCACTGGTGCAATGTCACTTTTTAGCGGTAAGAGTGGTGGTTCAACACCTCCATCAAATACTGAAGCAAACCCGGGGTTAGAAAACACCTTAAGCACTAATATCAACGCCAATAATTCACCAGAAAAAGAGCCGGTTAGAAATTACTTTATTGTAGAAGGTGATTTGATTGGTAATTCAGTTGATGTGATGTTTGAACAGATGAAAGAAAAAATTGAAACAACCGACGCGGTATTGATCGAACCAGGTACTAGGCAAGCGAGAGAGCTTACGTAAAGACATTTTTGATTTGGCAAAAAATGCAACATATTGTTTAACACAAGCCCTTAGACACGTTTTTAGCAACCTTAAGGTAAAGCCAAGGTAATTGTACTTTTTTGTGTTGTTTTCATCTCTGTGGCTAATTTAACCCTGTGGAACAGCTAAATTTAGCAGTGCATTAAATAAAATAGACTTCCTTGTCGATTTTTCGCCAGGGTTCCGCTTAACCTAATGGTTTGATCATTCGACAATCTAAGTTCTTGAGAATAAAAAGATCAGTCTCTCTATATTTTTATACATCCACGCCATATAGACTATGGATTGCAGCCACAATCCTTTGTTAATAAACTACACAGCCATTTTTTTAAAATTCTAAAAAAAAATTTACCTAGAATTAATTGCCCTTTACCCACCTAAATAGCAGCTTCTGTGGTCGTCATAATATAGACTTCTGAACCGGAACCGGAACCGGAAGCCCTAAATAAAAAAAAAGTCGTAAATTCTGATATTCCGAGCTGCCGCGCCCCCTCAATGTGAAAAATTGAGTCAGAGAGGACCCAAAAAATACCAAGTGAGAATGGATGTCACTTGCGTTTTGTGGCGGTGATTAGACTATATGCCATACGTGTTTATAAGTTGCATAGACTATATGCCATACGTGTACATGAGTTGCATATACTATATGCAATACGTGTACATGAGTCGCATATATTATATGCCATACGTGTACATGAGTTGCATATACTATATGCAATGCGTGTACATTAGTCGCATAGACTATAGGATGTACATGAGCCTCATTGGCTATAGGATGTACATGAATTGCATAGACTATATGCCATACATGTACATCATAAATTTATAAGATAAGTGGTATAGCTGTGCAAAAGGACGTTCTTTGCATTAAAGCAATTATTATGCAATTGGTGTGCTTTTCCCACCATGGTTTTTTATACCAGGTGAGAAATAAGTTCTTTATACCTTAGTGTTTAGAAGTTCATCCTCAAGTTCTTTCACATTTCTTTCCGCACGTATTCTGTCCTGTTCTTTTTTTAGTGCTATTTTACGCAATCCTTCCTTACGCCTTACACTGCGATCGTATTCTTTAGTGGCATCTAATGTGATTTGATTGTGCTCAGCCTTCAAAATATCATCAGGTTTTTCCATTTCTACCCTGCCTCTAAGATTAGTAGCTGTATCAAGTATAGGCAAATAGCCCTCACTTAAATGCTTTTGAAGGCTCTCAATAAAATTTGATGAATAGTCTTCACTAACCTCTACGGTTGTTGGGTGAGAATTTATAGCGCCTTTTATTTTTTGTGCTAATTCGTTCTTGTCAGTGGTGATAGGTGTCATTAACTCTTTATTTGATTGTTTCATTACTTATCCTTTTACTAAAAGTTATTGGTTGATTTTTGCGTGATTTTTAAGGTGTTGACGACACTATTCAGCTCATCTTCTATACATTGGTGCAGCGTTGCATCGGCCCCCATAGATGCGTCTGCTAGTTTTTCGTTAAAGTGCATAGCTTTAGTTATTGAGTGAATTAAGTTGTTAATATTTTGCTGTTCCATGATGTAGAAGTTCCTTTGATTGTATAATTTAAAAATAAAAGATAAAAAGTGCTTTAAATCCTAATTACTCACCCATAAACAGGGAGTATCCTGCTTTCATTGCCGCTATTTTATCGCCAGCTTTCAAGTTAAATATCTCTGCTTTATTTCCTAGAGAAATTGATACATCCCAACTATCATCACCTACTGATTTAGCTTTTATTTTTGGCTTGATAGTAATTTCTCTGTATGCTTTTTCAGGTGCATCAGAGCTTACATCGTCAGGTTCGTCGTTAAATTGTTGTGTTAGTGATTCACCAGGTAGCGCTAAATCACCAATGGCCATTAAGTAATTTTTAATTGTGCCGCGAAATTTCTTTGTTTTAGTAGCCAACATGGTTTGAGTTAAGCCTATACCCGGTTCACTTAACACCATATCTTTTACAGTGTTGTGCAGCTCAACAGCAGCATCAAGCCTAGCAAGTGCTGGCATGTACTCATCAAGCTCACACAACATTTCCCATCGTTTGTTTACTGATGAAGTGTCTGGCACATAGTCAGCAGTAAAATTTGATAGTTGGTAGGGCATATAGTGAGACTGAGAGTTAGCATCAGCATGGCCAAAAATTTCAGTGAAAAACACGCTTAGGTCTTTGTTTTTCCATCGAGGATCGGTTAGATACCATCGGTCATAACAGATGCGGCCATAGATTCCCCTCGTATCCTTAAATACACGTAATTCATCAATAAAAAAATGCTTGGCAAACAAGCTTAGGTGAGGCGATATTTTGCCAGACAACCGGCTATTATCATCACGATAATCATCCTTTTTAGCCTTGCCAGACAAAAGAGATTTTAAAATAGAAGAGGAACGCAAAGATAAAAACGCGGATTCTACAACCTTACTATCAACCAACGAGTAGATTAAATTTTCAATATCTTCATCACCATCGCGCTTTTTAGCTTGCCCTTTAAATAGTAATGTGTTTTTTGTCTTTGCCGTCAAACTGCCTGTTGATAATATTTCAACAGGCCGTCTACCAGTGACAGCACAAAGAGAAAAAACCAAAGGCGCTATATCTTTTACATCACCCGAAAGAGCACTATGATTTCTCTGTAGTATATCAACCACTTGATTCATATAGCGTGGGTAATCAACATAAACCTTGGTGTTTTTCTTTATGTCCAGTTTCCCTTTTGATTTCTTTGCCATTAAGTCCTTATCTACCTTGTTCATTGCAAGGTTAACAATAAGCTCATGGTCAACTTTAAGCGCCGAAACCTTGGGGTAAAGCTCCTGAGCATCGCGCAGAGTTTTAACTATGTTTTTCTTAGCTGTTTGGGTGTCTGCTTCATTCAACTCTAGAATATAATCACTATAGACGGGGTGTTTCTTTGCTAACGTAATCACTTTGCTTTTTATAGCTGGCTTGCTGAAATCTAAATTTTCAACGGACATTAGGATTTCTCTAGAATCTAGCAAAGACTCAAGTATTGTTTTTTTTGTTTTTCGAGTTTCGCTAGGTGACAAGTCAACCATACCCTTTAGCATGTCAGCATGAACAGGGTGCTTTTTTATTAATCGCTCAACTTCTAAATTAAACCTGTGATGTATCCCTGTAAATTCCTGTATAGCAGACCTAGCCCTCGTTAAGTAGCGCCTAGCAGTCGTCAACGCTACTTTTCCAGATTCTGACTTTCTACTATCACCATAAATTTCATTGATGAATTTTGTGGCTAATCGCTTAAATAATTGTGTTTTTATTTTCTGTGGAGAGTCCGAACCCTCTATTTCTTTTGCACTGTTGATAAGCTCAGTTATCAACTGGCCTATTTTTAATTTATGTGATGTCATGCTCTAAAACCCTCTTGTCTCTATAAATCCATTGCGAACCAAACACAAGAATCATACACCCACCACTTGCACAAAGTCAATATGTTATTATCATACAGGGCACACACAACAAATAAAGCGTTTCCCTGTATGCTCCACAATACGACTATATATATAGTCGTATTGT
>TARA_R110001583_G_C5667833_1_pt1 | contig 10294 bp, 7 predicted proteins | sample TARA_R110001583 | Tara Oceans TARA_R110001583 (sample SAMEA4398432) | marine metagenome | biome: Polar Biome; feature: [MES] marine water layer (ENVO:01000295) within the mesopelagic zone...; material: water (ENVO:00002006), including particulate matter (ENVO:01000060) such as...... | reverse complement strand
GCCCAAGCACCTGCCCTGTTTCCGCCGCGACGGCTTGAATTTTAGCCCCCTTAGCTGGGAGGTTAGCAAAGCTATATTGGAATCCTACATAGCCATTCCGTGGCGGCGTCAAACTTAATTGCGCAGCCACCAGTTCCTTCGCCTCCACCGTATCAATTAGCTGGCTATCAACAACAATATTCACTTTCACAGCAGTGTCATTATCGGCATACCATGCCCAACCGCTTAACACTTTACCGGAAAGCGGCTGCATTTTACCGTGCACATAAGGCTTATCTGCTTTAAAAAGGCTTTGCCGTTGGCTAAAAAGGTTAACAGCTTTACGGTAGAAATTGATATCATCTTGATTAAGTGAACGTATTTCTTCAAGCTGAGCCTCCGGCAGTTCATAGCCTTGATGCGTATCTTCACGGCCAATATTCATAGCAACCGAAGATATGTTCAACCCATAGAGCTGGTTGAGCATGGCCAAACTGGCCTCGTACTCTTCTGTTAACCCTAAGAAGCCGATGCCCTCCAAAGGCACTCTTTGGAGCATTTTGGATTGGCGGTTAATAAATTGCGGCTTACGGTAAAACGAAGCTAAATCACCCTGGTAGCCATGATGGCGTACAAAGTGATTGTATTCCGACACAAGGCGTTGCACTGGCTCACGCAAAAACGTCACCGTTTGGCCAATTCCAAACAGATGAATGTATTTCCTGGCGTGCACGTGACCGCTTAAAAAGGCGATATCAGACTGCTCAAACGCACGATGACAGCCCAGCCAATCAGCCTTTTCATAGACCCACTCAAGAATGAGTGGCGAAGTTTCTTCAGAGCCGAGGGAGTAATCATAGACAACGCAGGAAGGTGTAAAACACTCCTCCGCAGCTTTGCGAAAACTGGTACCCGCAGTTTTGGGGATATGAACAAAAAAAATCGGGGGCATAAACGTCCTGATTATAACCAGCCTATAAAATTATCACTACCAGTCAATTTTCAAACACTTAATTAAGAAAGTAACATTTTTCACAACACAGTTGGAATATCTTTATTTTCCCATCTCAAACGCTTGAAATGACACAATTATGTGATACTACTCTAGCAATGTATTGTGGCTAAGTGGATTTTACATAAAAGACAAAGCTAACATGCTGTCGATACGAAAAAAATACTCCACGAATGATTCACCAATATGCCAAACATACCCCCAATACTTGCTAATTAGAAGCATTGCAAAAACTCACCGTTAATAAAAAAGCGAAGCTGGACAAGGATCCTTGAACCACTTCGCTTATTTAGAACAAAACTATATAGCTAACTATAGAGAGATCACCTAGCGAATTATTTACACTTTTGGCTTAGCTGGCTTTAAAACAATACGTTTCACAGTACTTGGGGTGCCATTATTTTCGGTCTCAACCTGACGGATATTGATTCGCCCTAAGCCAGCCACTTGCATGCCGCCAGCATCATGTGCGTTCACTTCTTCAGCTAATGCCCTCATAGCGGTTCTTACAATATTTTGCATACGCCTATCAGGTAGCTTGCCAACTATATTCGGGCTTATAGCGACCATACGTTCAATAAGCACTTCTGCATCTACTTTAATGATATCAGAAGCTTCAATTTTCGTTGCAGTTGCCATTTGTTTATTCCCTTTTAAAAAGTTAAACATTTGAGTCACTCCAGTAAACCCCGCTGTTTAAGCACTTTGCGCAAGGGGTGCCAGCTGCGCAGCAAACTATCCGCTACGAGCTGAGCCGAATCTTGGCCTTCTTCTTGCTGCTCAAACCACAGCTGCGCCTGGGCCATTTGTTCAGCAAGCGTTAGCGCCGCCAATTCCTGCTTAAGCCAGTTGGCCCGATGGTGAGTCGTTAACCAAACATCAAACTCTGACAACTCGCTGCTGCTGAGATGCGCTCGCAAGTCATCACTTAATACCGGGTTTATTAGCTTGACGCTACCCACCACTTCTGCCCTACCACGCTTAATGGAAGGGTCGTAAGTCATGCGAATCAACTGCACGACATGCCGACGGACTCTAAAGTGCATTTAAACAACCTATTTATTGGAACCCCATAGACAATATATTGCCCACCACAATCAATGTCAAATACTATTTCATATCAAAAATTTGGACAAAAAAACAGCCCAAAAGTGAAATATGTCACTTATATTGTCTAAGTATCTCAATATCAGTTCAGATCACAATATTTGAAACACACTCTTACTGAAGCCACACAAACATGCAGAACCCCAGAGACACGTCCTATCAAAAAAACAATCAACGCTATATAAATTTTAAATTAAGATTATTTTATAGGAGTCCACATATATCGTATTCAATGTACAAACCTGTTTAAGCAGGTAATGCCTAGAACTATTATTTATTTATTCGATCCTCTATTAACTAAGTGGAAGGCACGCTGACTTGCACCCCGCGCCCCCCGTGCAGCCGATTGATGACCATTTTGTTCAAGAGCATCAGCTAGTAGGTTCAACAAGGTTACTGGCTCACTTTTTAAACTTTTAATATCAGTTAATTTTTCGGGTGTAAAGAGAGCATTCTCAGCGAGTTCTAAAGGTGAAATATCTCTAGCATGCAGAGTGCGCAGTTGATCTATAAGCTGAGCCAAGCCTGTGATATCTTTTCTTGAAGGCACTACTTGCTCATGCAAATGCCAAATAGCTAAGCGATTTACGTAAGCGGAGCTGAGTAAATCTTGTTCACAGTCAATGGCCTGGCGAGTGATGTTTGGCTCTTCAAGAATAGAACTACCTAGCCTTTGCGAAATCCACTCAATATCTTGACGGTTAGCCTCAAAAACGGGGGCTAATGCTAATTCTGAAAAGAGTAATTTTTGGTTGCCTAATTCATTAAGCTTTGCAATCAAAAGATTATTATCACGATTATATCCCTTATACCCTTTAGGCTTATCTCCAAAGCACCTAAAGGCAAAAAGTAGTGCGGTTGCTTCTAGCGAAAGAGATTCATTAGTGCGCACGATTTGCCTTGGTTCTACGGTTACACCAATGCGGCGTGCAAAATCTTGAACAACATCTCCGTTGTGCAATGAATCGCGATTAAATGCTATTAACTCAACGTTTTCTTTACCAAAAATAGCATCCATTTTTTCGAAAGATAGTTGATAATAAGGATAAACTTTTTCTAGATCAAAAAAATTTTGACCACCACCTTTCATTCGCTGCTGAAAAGCTGACTGCATATAGCTAGCAGGTGGACGGACATAACCAATTATCCGTATCCGCCTACAATAAGGTGAAAGTATTTTCTTTAAACACTCAACTTCACTGTATTGTTTACTAAATGTGGACAAATCTTCCGCTGAAATTAATGCATTACTTTTCCTCACCCCCGCGAGCACTTTATGAAGCTTTTCCAGGTATGACTGCTGTAGTTCAAGCACTTGCTTTTTGTTTAAGCCATTTCTACGATGTGCATGGTAATTTTCTGGCTCTTTTGAAAGAACAGTCGAAATAAAACCTGAATAATTAGCAGCGCCTAATGATAGATGCTCTACATTAGGCATAAGAATATTGCTAAAAGTATCTTGGATTGAGGAGAAACCTGTTTTATGCATTTCCATATGCATAATAATTCCATCAATCATTTGTATAGGCATCCAAGTAACAGTAAAATAAAACAGCTGAGCTGGTGTCTCTAGGCACTACGGCTCTTGGTACTCTTTCCAGCTCGTTATCTCCGTGCCATCATCCGCTCTTTCAGTTTATACAACCCCTCGACATCTGGCCTCAAAGTTATCGCCGCTTCAACAACTTTAATTGCTTCCTCTATTCTTCCATGGCGTTCAAACGCTGACGCCAACTCGCGTAGGGCAACAACTGGTGGAAGCTTTTCATCCTCAAGTAAGGCTATCTGCTTCTCAGTAAAAAAACATTGGCTGCCATAAACAGGAACGAGCCCGTTAGAATTTCGACCGACAATAGCAGTACGAAGCTTCTCTATCCAGTGGGCAAGCTGTTGTGGAGTTGGATGTGCTTTCTCTTTTTGTTGTTTAACATAATTTTCAAGTGCATCGAACTGGTCGACCGCAACCTTTAATAGCTGAGCTTCACTGGTAATCGCCTCACAATTCATTGAGCCTTGGTCGGTAATAGGTAAACCAAGACGCTGCTCCATCCATGCTATATCGTCACGATACCTTTCTAACACTGGATCTATCAATACGCCAGCAAAGCGAAGTTTTCCGGAACCAAAATCTGCCAAACTGGCCACCAAAGCATTGTTATCCCGAGCTTTACCAGGATAGTCCGCATACTGCGGGCCTTCACGACGGTAGGCAAACAGTACCGCAGTGGCTTCTAGAGAGAGTGATTCATTAACCCGCTGAATTTTCTCTGACGGTATTGACTCTCCTAAGAGTTGGCAAAAATCGACTACTGCATCCCCACCTTCCAACTGCTCGGGAGCAAAAACGCGCAAGGTAACATTGTCACGACCAAACACACGGTCAAACTTTTCAAACTTTCTCCGATATTGCGGATAATAAGCACTTGGCATTAGCCGTGCCAAATCGTGATTTTTAACCAACTGTTGGAACGCAGAGCCAATAAACGAAGCAGGCGGCCTTACATAACCAATTACTTCAATGCAATCAAACTGAGCGGCAAAATAATCCCTTAATTTGACAAGTGCTGGCTCGAGCATATGCCAAATATCCTCTCCGGATATAATTTGCTGCCCCTGTGCTGAACATATTTCATTTAATTTAATTGAAATTTGTCGGTTGAAATGAGCTACTTCTTCTGGACTGCGCCCAGCTACTCTGTGACCCCGCCACGCATAAGGGTCTTCTGAAAAAAAAGAAGTTATTATCCCGCCATGATTAGCCACACCTAATTTTGCATATGAAAATTCACCCACTTGTTCCTGGGAAAAAAGCGTCTCCTGGATTGATGAAGTACCCGTCTTGGGCATACCGATATGCAGTATCAGTTTTGACATATTTAGTTATTCCCTTAAACCAGTTATTGTGAAGTTTTACTATGACGAATTTTATGAGCTGCACGCTTACTAGCTTCGCGTACACACTGAGACGTTACATGTTGACCACTTATCGCTAGCGCATCAGCCAGCGTATTTAACATTACTACTGGCTCATTATATGAGGATGTCATTGATTCGAGTTGACTGGAATTAAAAAGCGAATACTCAGGAGTCTTTAACGGTAAAATATCCTTTGCGCGCAAGATTTGCAACTTATCTATTAATTGGGCTATCCCCTGGCTATCTTGGGTTAAGGGTACTGTTTGCTCCAACAACTGCCATATAGCCAATCGATTGGCATAGGCGACATTTAGTAAATCATGTTCGCTTTCAATTGTTTGGGATGCAATAACAGGCTCATCAAGTATTGAACTCCCCAATCGTCCGGAAATCCAATCTAAATCCTGGCGATTAGCTTCAAGAAATGATGCTACTGCAGATGCCGAAAATACCAATTTTTGACTACCGAACTTATTCAGCATCGCTATAAATTGACCGTTATCTCTGTTAAAGTTTTTATATGGAGCCGACTTATTTAAATATCTTAAAACATATAGCAGCGATGTCGCCTCTAGCGAGAGAGATTCATTAGTGCGAACAATTTGATCAGGCGCTAAATCAACGTCAATGCGGTGTGCAAAGTCGAGTACAGCATCACCTTTGTATAGGGAATCACTCCTAAATGGTACAAGTTCAACATTCTCTCTGCCAAAAACAGTATCAATCCTTGAAAAACGCTTATAATAATTGGGATAAACTGACTTCAAATTTAAATTAGAATTTATCCCTCCTTTTAATCTTTGCTGAAAAGCTGATTGCATATAACCAATAGGCGGGCGCACATAGCCGATAACTCGAACACGCTTGCAGTAACCTAGAAGTATCTGCTTAAAGTACGTAAGCTCACTCATACTTCCATCGGGCCGAGACAGATCTTCCGCCGAGATCAATATTTGAGGCTTATTCACATTTTTAAGAGCATAATGTAATTTTTGAGTATAGTTTTTTTTCAGCACCTGAACTTCTTTATAACTAAGCCCATTGCTCACATGGCTATGATAATTATGAGGTTTATCAGAAAGCACTGTCATCAAGAAGCCAGAATGGTTAGGCGAGTTAAGCGACAAATATTCGACCTCCTGCATTGGGAGCCGGCTTAATGTGTCTTGAATAGAAGACGAGCCTGTTTTAGGCATCCCCACATGTACAATGGCTTCTTCAATCATTACTAGCCCCTTGGGTAACTAATTTTTTTTTGAGGGTTTCCACTTCTACAGATAGATATTTAATCATTTGCAATAGAGCACGATTAATCTCGTGCTGGTTGGTTGAGTAATCTTTTACCTTCTGTTCAGTTAGATCAAAAACAGGCTCATTATGTGCTTCAAAATAACTATTTAGCTGATTAATTTCTGCACTGTTTTTCTGTAGATAGTCATTAACATCCACCTCACTGGGTAGCATATTGTTATAAGCTTTTGCATTTTGCTTATTGCCATAAATACCGCTTTTACTAAGCAAAGGTTCCAGCTCTGAAGGCAATACCTCTCCCTCTGATAATGAATTATAGTATGCAAAAAGGGCCATTGCCACTGAGGGGGGGGTCTCATTAGCCCGTAAAGGATTAATACCGTCGGTCGCTTCCGGCAATAGAGTCGCATTAAAATGCTGGGCAATATCACCAATGGCATTAAAGTTAAAAATTTTTATGCTGTTACCTAGTGATTCCCAACTTTTAATCTTGGGCATGACACTATAGCGCATTCCGCCCGACCAATTCCTAAACGGTTTTAAAGGTCCAGAATAGCTTTTGTGCTTAATTCCCCACTGCAAATACGCAGAAGTTACCCAGGAGTCTGGTCGACGGATATAACCCACGATTTCAATATCAAAAATTTCATTTGCTGCTTCAACGGCGGACTGTACAAGGCTAGCGCCATCGAACAATGCCTCATTGGACCAAACTAAGGTATGTATCTCAGAGGGTAGCTTTTTGTCAGTTTCTACTAATACACTTAGTAACTGTTCATTGGCTTGCTTCGTATCAAGCCCTAAAAAAGCCCCCCATCCCGAGTCAACCTGCCAAGGAAATGGATTTTCGCTAGGAGCATGCTCAAGCATCAATCCAAGATAACAGACCCCTCTACTGTTTAAAGTACCTTGAGCTATTCGTAGTGTACTTTGAATAGAAGAGCTACCAGTTTTCCCCATGCCAATATGAATAATTAATTTTCTTTTCATAAATATCACCAATGCGTATTAGATGTGTAAACACGTTGAGCGCGATACCCTGTTTCCTGGACCAACTGCGGTATCACTCGTTCAAAGGCGTGAAGTACTGAGCCATCGTAAGGTACGGGCTCTGGCAGTTTAAAGGTCTCTGGATCCCAGCGCGTTAGGTCTCTTAGGGCTTCCGCCCGCGCCCAAAACATAGTGCCCAAAGGAAAGCACCGGTAAGCGGGCCAGCGCGAATAGCCCAAGGGCTCCAACAGCTCTTCTATCCACTTGCCGTTATCCGCTTCATCGACCATGTGGCTGTCTTCTGCAAATACCAACCCCACGCGCTTATCTGCAAGCTGCCCCATTACCTCGTTCGCGGCCGAACGCGATCCCATTAAATTGGTCAGCAGGTAGCGCCGCCATCTATCCCCTACGCCGTCCGCATTGTCAGTCGATTTTTTCGTATGAAAGTGGCCAACCACCTCGTAATGCCCGTAAATTTTTTCCACAAACAGGCGGTGGAAGGGATAAACATCTCGACCGCAGTTAGCTACTTTTTGGGTATACACCGTGCCTGTAATAGAACTCTGTAATAGCTCAAGCTGCTCAGGTGTCAGCTCTGGTATATGGCTCACAAACAAATCTACGTTTTGGTCTGCCAGGTTTTTAAAATACGCGCAATAATCTGGTATTAGATCGGCGAAGTAGACATGAAACTGTAAGGCAATCGTATCCGGGGCATCGTCAGTACCGGCACCTGTTACCCGGTGAACGGGCATCGCAGGGTCTTCGCTACTCATTACGCTTTCTACCAGCGCTTCAAAGCGACCAGGCTGCTGATGGTAGGCATCTAACGCACGCTGTATATCACAGCCGGGGAACGGCTTTGACAGTGCGACCCCTTTGCGCAGCAGGCTCAGGAAATGCGTCGCCTTGTCCCCATCGGTTGAGAAGTTTAAACCGTAAAAGGTGGGGTCAAATTTCAGCTTAAAGCGTTCTGATTCGGCCACCTTGCGCACTTCGCTGCTGCGCTGATTGGCCTCAACTAAGGCTTCCTGCAATGCATCAATATAGCGGTCAAAATCGAGCTGCTGATGGCAGAGCTCGATGTTTTTACCATCGCGGGTCATCAGTGTGTCTAGGTTTTCAGACAAAAGCTGCGCAAGATGATGCGGGTTGCCGTACTTACCAATAACCGCCCGGGCAGCATGTTCTTTTACAAAGTCCGCAACACCGCTGGCTTCTTCAAACACGCCTAGTCCACAATCCGCATTCAGCGCATCAATCGCTACGTTGGGGAATGGGTCAAGCCGAGACGTAAGCAAGTAAATGTCGACATCTCTTAACGCTGCGGCCACATCATGTACCGCGCCGGGGAAGTGGACACGCTCACTGATGCCTACCCTTTGTATAAAGGCATCCAACCATACGCTGACCAACACATCATCTTCACTATAGCCATTACCCAGCCATACAAATTGAAGATGCTCGGCCCGGCTGTCATCCTTCATTTGCAGGGTGCAGTAGAGGTGGTAGCAGGTTTCCAGGAACCAATCGACACCTTTGCGCGGTTGCACATGCCCCGCTCCGGCAATAATGATGGCCTTTTCATCCAGCCCCAGTAATTTTCTTAATGACCAGTCTTTATCCACGTGGGCTTGAAAGCCAAGGTACCCTTGCGGCTGAATACGGATATTATTCAGCTCATGCTTGATACCGGCTTTGGTTTTAAGTTCATGTATTCCAGAACGCGCTAGACTTTCTGCCGGGTAAATAATCAAATCAGAGGTCAGCAGCATGCGGCCAATTTTACCCACGGGGCGGGTATACTCCGCAAACTCATGCAGCAAACTCAGCGTAGGTAAGCCTAAGTTGGCCGCCGCATCGGCCATGTTGATTGACTCGACTGAGTTCAGCAGTACCGTTTTAAGGTCATGGTGATCCATCAAGTACTTGAGCGAAAGCTCTAACGCCGCAATACCGTTATGCGCGGGTGCGTCCAGATGGAGCGTTCCCACTTCTATAAACCGCTCTCTTAACTCGCCCCCCCGTAGCACTGCGGTAATAACATTGAAACGCCCTGCAAACCTACGCGCCACTTCGAGCGCTACGATAGGTGCCCCGGTGGCGGATGCTTCATGGCTTACGACCAGAAGCGTTTCTAATCCTTCCTGTTTTGCTACTCCACCTTGTGTCAATAGTTCCGGGATATCCAGACAGCCTGCTCGGCCCTCTTTAAAGCCGTGCATTATAAAGTGATGGAACGCATTAATGGGCGCGTTACGAATATCGGGGTAAATTGATTCGTAGAACTTTTGATCAAAAAAACCTTCAATTTTCGCGTTGCCGTGTTCGGATATCTGGATTAACTCATCCAGCCACGGCCCTAGCCTCTCTCCTTTGGCCGCTGCAGCGGGTACCTTTTCGCTGGTCAGCAGTTCCAGTAGGCGGTTTTTTAACACGCTGTTAAAGCCGCTTGCGGCATCCACAGGCGGTGGTGCTGGTGCTGGCTCCGCTGGTGGCTCAGCGGGCTTGGGTGGTTCTGGCTCTGGTTTATGTGGTTCCTGCTGAGGTTGTTCTTGCTGGGTCTGGGCAGGTTTGGCAGGTTTGGCAGGTTGTACCTGAGCTGGTTTAGCCACCGGTTTGGGGGGCACCGCTGCTTCTGGTTTTGGGGATGGCTCAGCTTTGGCAGGCGCTACTGGTTCCACCGTAGGGCTTGGCCAAGCGGGCCGCCCTTCTCTTTTGCCGTATAGCAGGTAGTGCACCAACGGGTTGGCGCCATCCATCTCTACATCGGGGTTTGTTTCCAGGTAGTAAGTGGAATCAAACCATTCCGGCTCCACTACCGGGTATTCATAAAAGTGTTCAAGAAAAAAGGCGATCGGGTCTTCAACACCGGGGGGCAATGTAGTGGCATAGCGCTGCCAATCTACCTTGGATCTCTCCAATAAGGGTTTGAACTTTGGCTCCGTACGTTGTTGAGGTCGTAAGGCCTTTCTAAAAAGCGATTTCATTTATTAGCCAAGCCTCTTTTGCATATAGCGCTCTATGGTCATGGCC
>TARA_R110001583_G_scaffold91272_1_pt1 | contig 10300 bp, 1 predicted proteins | sample TARA_R110001583 | Tara Oceans TARA_R110001583 (sample SAMEA4398432) | marine metagenome | biome: Polar Biome; feature: [MES] marine water layer (ENVO:01000295) within the mesopelagic zone...; material: water (ENVO:00002006), including particulate matter (ENVO:01000060) such as...... | reverse complement strand
CTGTTGTTCGATGTCAGACTTATCGCTGAATACAATCTCACCATCTTCTCTAGCCGGCTCATTCTTAACTAACTCTTCAACATCTTTAGGAGTCGCATCATCAGGAATCCTTCCCTCTCTTCTCATCCGTGCTTCGATCTTAGCTGGATCTCTATCATCAAGTTGAACAGTTACTCCTTTCACCTTAACTAGAATCTCTGAGAAATTTTTCTTGTTAAGCTGGATGTTCAACCTCTTGGCTTCATCTATAGTCTTCTGCATCGACTCCTTGAGAGCATCACGTTCTTTCTTTATATCCCCTATATCCTCTCCGGGTAGCCGGTACTTTTTGTTCCTTACTTTTTTATTCAATATCCTGAGACGATTCTTGTCACGCTTACTAACTTGAGGTATTTCAACAGCGGTGCCCGCACGAAGTTCATCTCGCATGGTGCGTCCGACAGCCACGTTGTTCATACCATCTCTAATCAGAGAGTTGACGTTGCGTGTTATGTTACCAAACAAGTCGTTATTAATTGGTGCGAAGCTACCACTCAAAGATTTATCAATCAGCATTTCGCCACGCAGATTATCTAATCTTTCTCCTTCCTCTCCCTCTAATGAATCCTCTTCAATAACATATTCATTATTTGGATTCACCATTGTGTCATTATTTTCCCAACCCAGATCCCTATAGAACGGGATGTAGACAACTGATAGCATCATGTCAGCCTGCGTCCGGCTTATACTTCCAGTCTGGTGAGCAAACTCAATGAGATGGTGGTTGAACTCAGCGTATCTGTCAGCAAATTCTTTGATAGCCGCACCAACGGGATCGTGAAGATTATTCTCTACCTCATTAATAGCGTCGGTCCATTCCTCTTCTTTCATAAACTGTTTATTAACTTCACCATCTTCCATTTGTCTTGGATTCGCACGGTTGTAAGCATCTGTCCAGTCATCTACATCTCTCCTTAGTTGACTTAGATCAACAACACCCGCCGCCATAGCGTCAGTTAGTCTAGCTTCTGCCACTTTCATCATGTCATGTGTAGTCTTGACACGCAGTGCCGCCATGTAGCCGTTTGTAAGTTCTTCACCCTCTTTCCCTAACTCAAGTATCGGCTTGAAGATGTCAAACAGAGATTTAACTTCAATTGGATTACCATCCGTACCTAACTTATCTTGCCACTCGCCGGTTTCAGGATTCCTTTCTTGTACATACAACTGATCTACATTGAATCCTCCATTGGCATAGCTTAACATCCCCTCCTTCATAACTGCCGGCATAAAGTTCAGTGCGTTATCGGCCATCCTCCAAGCCGCTATCGCTGAAGTTTCAGCCAGCCTTCCAAGCGCAGTTTCGTGAAGCTTGATGGCACTATCTTCTTTGCCATACTTGGTAACCTTTCTTTTCATTGCCCTCTTACTGGACAACAACTGCGGCAAACGCTTATCAAAAAGCCTTCTTCTAAGGAACTGCCTCCTACTATAATCTTTTATTAGAACCTTGAACTCTTCACTGTTCTCATAGTAGGCACCATCAGGCATACGCTCGTGGTCACCAAGCGCATCAATAATCCCCTCTCCTCCCGTAGCGGAATCGCTTGAAACCCAGTGCATTCTTTCCCTAAGACTAGACAAAGCCGCATTAGGAACATGGGTAACATGAGTCCGCTTCCATCTCCAATCCCTGTCACCCACCGGCATACGGTGCGGTGGCTTTCTGCCATCCATGAACGTGAAGTAAGCGTTGAGTGATTCTGTACTAACCAGCCCTTGCTCAATCGCTCTTTGATTAAGTACAGGTTGGACTACACGAGTCGGTGTGTCTTCAATTTCTTTTCGTGCCCTGAGTTCTGCGGTAAGAGAATCCATCAACCGTTCTTCGGGTGACTTCTCGTCTACAAATTCCTCTCTGGAATGCACAATCCTCTTAGATATTTCATCAACCTTTACTTGGTCGCCTTCCTTCATGGCTTTGTGAAGTTCTTTTAGATCTTCAGGATCAGCACGTTCAGCAAACCACAAGGCTGTCGCACCCGCTGGTCCTTCTATCGCTTCTTTCAGTGCCCTGCGCTTTACAATGGCACCACTCTGGATGTCCTTGAACACATCCAGTACCGGAAGAATGTCGGAGTCTTGTGAGGCACCGACTATCGCCTTGAACATACCAATGGCTTCGCGTTTGATATTACCTATTGCACCAGCAGACTGAGCTTCTGAAATCTGACCCATAGCAAGGGCGTCCAGAATGCGAACAGATGTTTCCTCTGTAACTAAGACATCGCTCTGGTCGCCATACGTTTCCTCGACCCACTGACGCCAAGTTAGGCCGGCCTCATGGGCATCCTCATCAACTTCCTTCGGCACCTTCTTCGACTTGCCATAACGCTCTAAGATTCGACGCTCACTGGTAGTGAGATCGTTTCTAAGGAACAGCATATGTGTCCCTTCGTGAGCAAGGATATCTTTTCTGAGTATGTCCGGGTCAGTATCGATTCCGTCTGGATACTTATCTACTATCTGCGACAAGTTGAAAACGATTCTTGTGCCATGATTTTGTAGAGACGCTACAGCACCATCCCTGTACCCCGGCCTGAACACGGGCTGTCCTTCTGCATCTCTTCGGAAGATGACATCATTATTCTCATCCAACCTAGGAGTGCCATCATCATTGCGCTCTATCTCATATGCTCCATTAACAACAACGTCATCGATCTGCGCCAAGAGATCGTTAATACCTAACCGCTTGGCTTCATCTGTAGTCTTTTGTATATCAGCTTCAAGTGCATCACGTTCTGCCCTCCAAGCATCTATAGTCTTTTGGCGCGGTGGCGGATGCTTCGGGTCCGGCATCTCCTGCCTACGCTCCGCCGTTTTGATATTATCTACCAATGTCTTGAGGCGATTTCTGTCACGCTCTCTGACTTGGGGTATGTCAAGATCAATGTCGGCAGTAAAGACAACATCCTTTGGGCTTAGGCCCAGTTCCTTTACAATCAATGGAACTATTTCTTTCTTGAACTTATCGAACCTAGTCTTAGCCTCTGTTAGACTGTCGCGGTCTATCATCTGCTCTTGCCGGCTCTTCGGAAGCGCACCGGGATTAAGTTGCAACCGCCTGATGTCTTTCCTTCTTACTCTCTCAGCTTGTCCTGCCTTTGTATTATCCGGCTGGGCTTTGGTACGCAGGATGCGTGACAGCACCATCTCTTTTTCACCACGGGTTAAGTTCTCCCATGTACCGGGCTGAATCCTGTAGTCCGCACCCATCCCAAGTGTATCACCAAGCAACTGACTAAAGAAATCAGAATCACGCAGTGCCTGAACAGATTTGACATCGAAGTTTTTAAGCTGTAGTGCTTCGACCAGCACATCTTCGGTGATGTTGTAGCCCGAATCCCTAAGTCTTTGAGCCAGTTTTGCAAACTTACTTCTAGCCAGTATACCAAGTGATGCATGGAATCGTTTTTTTAATTTTGGCGGTAGGGGTGTGTCGATAGATTTCTCCGCAAGATCACGGGCTATCCCAAGCTGTGCCCACCAGCTAAAGACCTCGTTGTATGCTCCCCTTGCCTGCTCTCCACCCTGCTCCGTTGGACCCGGTACCCTTTTCTGCCCTGTCTCTCTAGAGGTTGGAGCTTGATAGACTATTGAGCGACCTGTGTCCCTGATTCTATGGTCATAAGTCCGATTAGGTATAGAAGCTAAATACTCCCCAGAATCCATCCTATCATATCCAGACCCCCGCTTCTTTTTTTCTAGCTTATCTAACTCTTTTTCCCATTCCTTCCGGCTCTTTCGCGATTCGGCTTCCCTCGTTTGTTCAGCCCGAAAAGTTCCCTTCTTTCTTCGATACTTGGCTTCATAGTCAGCCATCGCTTGTCGTGCCTTTTTTCCTGCCTTCTCTAAAGCCTTCTTAGCTTTTGCTAATACTTTTTTGGCTGTTACTAATTCAGCTTCAGCTTCCTTTAAAGCCTTCTTAGCTTTTGCTAATGCTCTCTCTTTTGTTTTCTTATTTTTATATTTCTTTTTTTCAATATTTTTTAGCTTTTTTGTAGCAGTTTTAACTGCATCCTCCGCCTTCTCTAAAGCTGACCTAGCCTTATCATATATCTTTAGAGTATCCGCTTCAGCTTTCTCTATATCCCTCTCTAGTTTATCGTGTGTAGGATCATCTACGAACCGAGTGCCAGCCAACCTTTTAATCTCTTTATATACAACTCCTGATATCTTGCTCCCCTTCTTGATCTGATCACCCCGACCTCTGTTTTCTCTATTATACCTCGTAACCTCTGGGCTAAGTGATGTGACTGTATACTCAGCGTCCTTTGGTTCAGGTTGCGCTTTCGGCTCAAACCAAGTTAGCTCATCCTGTCCTGTTTTCTCATTAACTGCATAGTTCCAAGTACCCTGCTGAATACTTGATCCCGTCTGTTTCCACATAGTATTCAAGCCACCGCCAAGGATACCCTTTACGGTGTCCCTAACTTCCCTAGCGGTCATCTTCCTATCTTTGGGCACCCCCTTCCATCCTATAGGAGCAAGCATTCCTAGCTGTTTGTTCCAACTCCACCCCGGATAACCAGCTTCACTTGCCAGCGCACCCACATCATCCCGGCTGACCCGGCTACCAAAGTCACGAATCTCAGGGGGCCATGTGCTTGGATCATTAGGATCGAACACAAACTTGTAGAGATTATTGCGTTGTTCGTCAGTAACAAGTCTTCCAACTTGGTCTACAAGTGACATGGAGTTTTCTTTGTATCTGGCGACCTTCTCCGCTATAACTTGTTTGCGATACTCAGGGTCGAGAAGTGCCCTTAGCCCGGACGTAGCTACAGTCTGTGTCTCTTCTTTCTCAATGACGTTGTTCTCTCCATCAAGCACAGCTTCTTTTGTGACCTGCTCTGTAGTTACTAGAGGACTGTCCTTCAGCTTGTCAACTTTCTTTCTTATACGTTTAATCTGTTCCTGAAGATTATTAATCAGAGGTCCGGCATACTTGACGCCCTCTTTAATCTCAACTCCCTCAAACTCCGGCCTAAGCTTACCGTCTACATCATAGATCGGCTCAATACCTTTTTCGTTAATGGTCGCATCTGCACTAGCTATATCTTTGTGCGCCTTTAGTATTGCTTCTTCAGTGATAACGGCTTGTTGATATGGGGCGGCAACCTTTTGAAACTCACTTAGTATGGGCTTGTCTTTATCATAGGTGTATGCCCCACTCTTATCCTTACCTGTCGGGAATGATACCCCAAGTCTGTCATCTACTTCTATTGGATCACCATTTTCATCTATTCCCTGCAACTGCGGAACTGGATTACCTTGTTCGTCTAGGTATCCGTCCTGTGCAAGGATATCTTTAGGGGACGGAATGTAGGGGGGTTCTGCCTCTTGAATGATGTTGCCGTCATCATCCCTTATTTCCGTGTCTGGATCAGGTGATGTAAACTTCGATAGCAGGCTTTCAGCCTGTCTTTTATCGTTTATTGCTTTCTCTACTGCTTTACTCTCTACACCTGTTATACCTGACCGCTCCATTTCTTGTAGCTGTGCTTCTTTCTCTATTAGTGGAGCCTGCTCCGCCTCAATTGCCGCACCTAAGTTTCCTATCTGACGGTTTACGGAATCGATAGCTTCTATTTCCGTATCTTCTAGAGTTGGAAGAACCTCAAGTGCAAGTTGTGACTCAACCTGTCCTCCTTCAAAGTCAACCTTATCCGCCATGCTTTCTATGGTTGCTGGCAGGTTCTCGCCTTCCATTTGTTTTAAACGCTCAACAAGTGTGGCGTTACCCCTAGCCTTCTGCTCCAGCCCTAGGTTCTCGTCTGATAAGGCCCGGTAATCATCACTTGACTCAAGCAAGCTTTTTTTCAGATCTGCTAGTAAGCCACCTTTAGGAGCTAGACCTTCCTCTCTTTCACGATTTTCTATCTCTTTCTGTAACTCTGATATCTGTCCTCTACGTCTATTTATCCTACTATTTTCTTCGTTTATTTCTTCTATGGTCGGCTGTTCATCAGCAAACTCTTCATCAGTAAGCTCCGCAATTCTCTTCGCTTCTAGTTCTCTTGTGCCTTCAGCATCTATAGACGCCTGCAATAATCCTATTTCCCTATTAAAGCTTGATTCCTTTGATCCAATCTGCTCTTCTCGTTTATTGAACTCTGCTTCCGCCCCTTCAGCATCCTTACCATACTCATCATTTTCAAAAGCTCTTTGGTTTTCTTCTCGTTCACGTTTAACCTGCTCACTATGCCGCTCTTCCATCTCGCTCATCTTCGTTACTGGATCACGCAGTATTGCCTGACGAACCGTTGCTAGATGCTCTTCCCTCTCCAGTGCCTCGTCCATCTCTATCCCGGCGGCCTCCGGTGAAAGCTCTTTTCTTTGAACACGTTCAAGTATATCCGCCTTAATAGCTTCCATATCAGGTCCGCTAACTAGGTCGCGAATGGCACTGCCACTGCCAAATCCACCTTCGTCCAATTCCTTTTGGAATGTTTCTGCTAACTGTTTACCAGTTAGATAGTCGCGTCTCTTCATTGCGGCCAAGCCACGGCCACGGAACGCCATCTTCATCACTACATCGGTTATGGCACCAACCTGACCACCAATGAGTGCCTCTCTGAGTGATTCGGAACCTGCATGAGCAAGTGCGTCTTCGTCGTACAGGAGTCTAGCTGTCGCTGATTGCCCGAATCCTGACAATCCTTCCTGTAACCCTTCTGCTCCAGCCTGTCTTATGGCAGATGGTAGCAGACTCTTAGCAAATTTCTTGCCGGACATGAGTGCCACATTTTCTACCGCTAGTTCTGTTGCTTCTTTAGCGGCTTTTCCAAATAGACCTGAACGCCGTGCATACTTGGTAAGTGGCATCATCTCAGTTAAACCAAGACCAAGACCAGCACCAAGAGCAAAGACTTCTTTCGCTTTGCTTACATCTTCACCAGTACGTTCCTCGTATTCAGCTATGCGGCCAGCGGCATCACCTGCCATCATAAGCATGGCACCACTAGCGGCGGCGACTGGACCTACATGGGGGATAAAGGATGTACCAACCATAGCCGCCGCCTGACCTAGCCCCATTCCTACCTGTGCTAGGTTGGAATCACGGTACTTAGGATCTATCTCTTCCATCAGATTCTGAAGCTTTAATCTCAGATCTTTCTCTCTCTGAGTATCTTCATCAGGGGTGCGTAGCCCCTCTATACCTTGCAGAGCCATAAGACCAAACTGTCTAGCTCCCCGTGGTATGCTCTTGAGTCCTTCCCAAGCAGAACCTGCTAGGGTGCCTCCTTCTCCAAGACCCTCTTCCGGCTCTTCCTCTCTAGCCAGAGATGCTATGCCTGTTCCACCCGGACGGGTAGCACGATACTGATCCATCAAGGAGGTACTGCGAGGAGGAGCCGCTAGGTATGGATCTGTAGATGGAACAGCTTGCGGCTTAGGAATAGGCTCAGTCTGAACAGGACTGCCTTTAGATTTTTCGTATAGCTCTAGGGCAAGCTTCTTTCGATCCTCCGTAGACATATTGGAGGGTATCTGAATCGTAGTGCCATCCGGCAGAAGGATGGTTTCCACGGTCTACCCTCCTCCAAGCCTAGCTATCTCCGCCAGCATTTCAGGGGGTAGTTGAGATAGTGCGCCAGAAGCCGATAGAGCCTCAATCATTGCCTTGGCCTGTGTCGGACTTGTAATCCCTACTCTTCTGTCTCTCTGCTCCGATGTTACAGGAAGGTCACCCTCTTGGCCTGCTCTTAAACTCTCTGCCATACCAACGCCCACCCCTAGTTTTGCGTCTCTTAGGATCTTCACCATTGGGTCATCACTCTCAAATAAACCTATTACATCATCGTAAAGTATTTCTATATCAGGCCACTTACTTGGATCAGCGGCATAATTTGTGAGGTTGACCCTCGCCGCCTGCTCTGCCCTTGATTGGGCACCGCTTTCTGCCAATCGCGCCCTGTAATTCGCACCTTCTTCACCCATTCCCGCAAGCCCTAATTTTAAGCGAGGATCAAGAAGCCTTTCCAAAGTCTCTCGTTCACGGTTAGCCTCTTCTCCGGCCCTTGTTGTACCGAATAGTTGCCTGTCCGCCAAGGCTCTGTCGATCTGGTCTTGAGCAGTTTCACCTGTAGTGAATACTTGATCGAAATCTTCCTTCTCCCATGTCTTACCTTGTTCCAACTGATCAACAATACTGTCGAGTGCAGTGTGTTCTATACCTGTACTCTCTGTGGACACTTTCCCTAATGCCTCATGTATATTTCTTAGATAATCGTCTTCGGGACCAAGACCTACGAGCATATCTGTGCCCCGCTGTAGGTTTCCTATACGCTCACGATCCCAATCCAGCAGATCCCTGCGACTTTGAACTGTATCACCGCTGAGTTTTTGCCTACTCTCTGCGTACTCCCGTTCGCGATCACGTTCCGCCAAGCCTCTTATTCCTTTGCGCTCACCTTGGTATGCGGCTAGGTCTGCATCTTTTCTTCTGAGTTCGTTATACGCCTCATCAGCTTCAGTTCTATTTAGAATCGAATCTTGTACGGCTTGTATGTCTCCCCTAGCTGTCTGGTACATAGATCGCCGGTCAGCTTGCTGTCCCTCCATGATTGCCCTTATCCAATCATCTGGGTCACCTTCTGCTTCTGCTCCCAACGCCCCGGAAGCTATAAGTGATTCTTTTGCCTGATTAAATTGATCTAAGGTTATCTCCCCATTCGCTAAAAACTCATTAAGCTGACGGATATTAGTTCTTTCATGCCTTACATCAGCAATTTCTTCAGGCGTATAACGGCGTCCTGATTCAGTAGTTATAGTACCATCATCTTCCTCTTGCTCACCTTGCATATCTAGATAGTCTAGATCTCCGGGGCTAAGTCTTCCTTCTAAGCCCTCAATTCTTCCTTCTCTGTGTCTTTCATATATAGCATCTTTCTTACCTTTTAATCGACTTAATACTTGATCTGGCGAAAAGCCCTGTGCCTCTAAATAATCTCTCTCTCTGTTAAGCTCTCTTGCTGTTCCTGTCCAAGGAATATTTTCAGTTATCCAACGCCCTACTTTGTCCCAATTTGAACCTTCTTCAGCTTTTCTTTGCTGGTCTAGTAATGATTGTCCAACAGTAATTTGTGTACCCGGAACAGTCTTCGACAACCTGTCATACTCTGCTCGTGTCAGATCTTCGGCCATAGGAAGTTCATCTACAGCAAATGGATCTCTGCGAAACCACGGGGGGTCAGGATGTTCATGTCCTACCTCACCACCGGGATGGTAACCCGGAATCAATCCACCATAAGCCCTTTGTAGAGCTTGTACATTAGGTGGTGTCGCAATACCCTGCTGTAGTCGTGGATCTTCAAGGGGCATACCCGGATCTACTCCCGTAATACCACCACCCATCTGTGTTAATTCTTGTACCCTCTGCGATATTACGTCATCCGGGCCTTGTTGGGCCTGTTGCTGGGCCTGATGCTTTTCAAGCTGTGCCTGATATCTCTGACGAACATCAAGCCTTCGCTGTGTTTCCGTAGCGAGAAGTAATGTGTCCCCCGGATTATCTCCACCTGCTTGGGTTTTCGCGGCTAGTTCAGCGTCAGACAAATCTTCAAACGCCTGTGCCTTTTCCCATAAATTCATCGTGGGATACCTCTACCGACACCGACTATACCGCCGGCATAACCACCCCAAGCAGGAGCCGGACCCGGACCAACTGGAGTCTCAACCGTGCCGGGGGCACCTAAGTTAGGAGTACCACCCCACGGACCACCTTGTCCTATACCTCCACTTGGAGTTGGTGTTGTTGGTTGAGGCACGGGTGTGCCAGTAAACCCTCCTCCGCTGGGTGAACCTCCTACTGGTGGTCCGGCAAATCCACTACGGGGTGCGCCAGCGGCGTGTTGTGCCGCCCAGCCCTGTCCTTGCATAGCGGCTCCCATCATGGTGCTTCCGGCCCCCATCTGAGGAGCGTATGTAGACTGCGACACGATATTCTGGTAAGGCAACGCGCCTAATTGCTGATTCATCCAGCCAATTTGCTTCTCTGGATACTGCATTGCTTTCTCGTGTTCAGTCTTCGCTACATCAAGACCTGCTTGTTGTAATCTTCTCTGTTGTCCACCGTAGCGATTCATCATGTCGAGTCTTGCCATCTGCTCTGACTGTTGCTGTGCGCCACCGCCCAACTGTTGGCCGGCCACACCAGCAAGCTGTCCATAGGCTCCCATCTGGGCACCCATAGCACCTCGCTGTCCTTGCATCAGATTTGCCGCAGTGCCGTAGCCCTGTTGACCAGCCTGTTGTG
>TARA_R110001583_G_scaffold27381_6_pt1 | contig 10305 bp, 5 predicted proteins | sample TARA_R110001583 | Tara Oceans TARA_R110001583 (sample SAMEA4398432) | marine metagenome | biome: Polar Biome; feature: [MES] marine water layer (ENVO:01000295) within the mesopelagic zone...; material: water (ENVO:00002006), including particulate matter (ENVO:01000060) such as...... | reverse complement strand
GACAATAAAGATAGGATCGGGTGTATTTAGTCCTAAATGCCCACGGTTTTTAAATAATTCGGCGGAACAGTATTTTATTTGCTCTGCCACTTGCTGTTCTATTTTACTGATGTCAAAACCACCATGATCATGCTGTAATTTATTGCCTTGCTGGTAGGCTTGAAAGGCTTGGCTGTATTCTTTTCTGTCTTCAAAAGCTTTACCCGTAGCAAAATGTAGCTGAATTTTATCTGTTAGCGCTAAGTCGAGATTGGCTTGCTGTGCTTGCATTTGGTCAATTTCTTTATCACTAAAACGATAGGTTTTAGTATTTGCTAAACTCCAAAAAGCATCTCCGTAACTTGGCTGTAATTGATACGCTTGTTGGTAAGCCGCAACCGCTTTGTCAATGTCGCCTTTGGCTTTTAATGCATGGCCTAGTTGCAACTGAAAGCCTGCAAGTTGTTTATCATTTTCGGTGATTCGTACTGAGTGTGCTTTGGCTTGCGCTATAGCTTGCTCATAAAGGCTAATGGCTTGCTCTATTTTACCTAAACCTGTTAAGGCACTGGCTTTAGCAATCTTAAAACTAAGGTTGTCGGGTTGTATGGCAAGCAATTTTTTAACTTGCTGCTCTGCGGCTTTATATTTACCTAATCGGATAAGTAAATTGAGATATAGAGAACGCGCATGAATATGACTAGGCGCTAATTCAAGTGCACTAGCAAGTAAAAATTCAGCATCATCATAGATTTTTAGCTCTAACCCTATTTCAGCCAACAAACACATACCATCGATATGGCGATTATTGTTTTGCAAAAAGTGTCGACAAATCTGTTCGGCTTTTAATAATTTTCCTTCGTGCATTAATTCAGTGACGGCGAGTAAAGCAGGCGGTAAGTTTTTTAATTTTTCTAATTGGTTCGCTGCTTTTTGTATATTGTCTTGCTGATGTAAATCACGATAAAGATGAATTAATTGTTGCCAACTAGCCACTAAACTTGGGTTAAGTTTTACTGCTATTTCAAACGAAACTTTTGCTAGTGTTGGTTCATCTAAGCCAAGATGAATAAAGCCTTTTTCTTGATTAGCACGACTGTGCGTATCATCAAGTTTAAGTAATTCATTAATACTACTTAGCGCTTGAGAAAATGTTTTTGCATAGCGCTGTGCTACGGCGATTAAATACCATAATTCAATTAGGTGTTGTTCGTCTGTGGTTTGCTTTTGTAGCTGTTTACTTTGCTTGATGGCGTCATTGAATTGTTTTTTTTGGATCAATTGTTGAATTGACTTAAATTGTACTTCAATTGAGGGAAGGGATGTTTGGTTCAATGACCTGTCTCCATGGAAAGTTTACGAATTAATATTTAAATTTGAACATTTTAATATTAAATGAAAGGTTAATACTTTATCAATAAAAAGCCGCTTGATACAAACATCAAGCGGCTTTATTTAACTTTTTAAGGGGTTAGTGTTTGGCTAAACCTTAATAAAAGTCATACGAGAATCTAAAACCTACAGTACGAGGTCTGTTAGAAACAACTTTTGGCGTAAATTGTTGAGTATCAATATATAATATTGCACTTTCATCGGTAACGTTGTCGATGAAAAGCTCCGCTTTCCATTCGTCGTTCGTTACGCCAACGCTTAAGTTAGCCAAAATATAGCTATCTTGGATATAACGACCGCCGGCAAATTTGTCTCCATTACGGTCTTCGAAGCCTGTACCAGTATATTCATCGGCTTCTTTTTCAATACTTAACCCTGAGCCTGTACCATAAATTAATTGAGTAGCATCTTCTGTAATATAAGCATCCATCGACATACCGGCAAGTCTGTCTCCGGTATAACTTATTGAGCCGTTAACATAACCGGTCATATCTCTAGCAATTGGAAAGAAATACTGGGCCTGTAAGTTACCTGAAAACTCTGCGGAATAAGGTAAACGACTTCCTTCAGGTGGGGCAATACCAGCAAGTTGGTTATTGATTGATGTTAGTTCGGTATCAATAATACTAAACGCACCAGAAATTACTAAATTATCGGTTGCTACCCAGGTAAAGTCTCCATCAATACCTTTAATTTCTGCTTCACCAACATTATCAGTAAAGACTAAGAAACTGATATTGGTTGGGTCATAGCGTGATGTTTGCAGATCAGATATTTTTGAATAATAGGCGGTAGCATTAAAGCGTAATGTTTGATCAAATAATGTTGATTTAAAACCAATTTCAACATTATCTAAGCTATCGGTGGTTGAGTACACGGGAATGCGGAAACCTTCAAAAGCACCTTCCTGACTTTTAGCTGAACCACCACCTACTCGGTTAGTAACAGGCGGTCTAAAGCCTTCTGAGTAGGAAGTGAAAACCATAAGATTGTCTGACACTTTCCAATCAAGTGATGCTTTGATAATAGTATCATCTACCGTTAGTGTTCCGTCGCTATCAAGTAAGCTAGTCTCTAGTTGGCCACTGGCAATGGCAGCTTGAATTGATGCCGTTTCAGCCGCTGCGTCATCTGGAGTCTGACCACGACTAATAAAAAAGTCGGTTAAAGCAGCATCACTACCATCACCAAAGGCTTGCAATCGACCACTGACATCATTACCTGTAGTCGCACCTTTGTACATGTCATCAATTTGATACCAACGGGCACCAAAGCTTGCAGTGACTGTATCGGTAATATCAAACTCTAACTGACCAAATACCGCAACTTGATCTATATCATGACTAACATCATTAACAAAGCTCACTTCAGAAGGGAAAGGGCCGCCATTACTATTAATACCATCCGATCCTTGAAGCCTTTGGGTATCTTCTAAATTTGGAAATTTTTCTGTATTAGCTATTTTAAACAGTCCAACCGTTGATAACTCTTGAGCATCATAAAAAACACCTGCAGTCACACGCCAGCGATTTTCAGCAGCGGTACTTACACGAAATTCATGGGTCATACGTGAGGTACTGGTTTCTTCTTTATAAAACTTAGTCGGGTCTAGACATTCTTGTGCGTCAGGTGCAAGACCTGAATAATTACAAACATAATAAGCAGAAAAAGAACCACCGTTAGTATAGCCGGTGTAATCAATGGTTGAATTGATATCTCTGTCAAGATAACCACCGGTATAAACGATATCGAGCTGTTCAAGACGACCGGTTAATGTCCAGGTAGTTAAACCAAAATCATCATTGTTGTTTTCGGGGGTAAAACGGTTTGTCGATGTCTCACCTTCAAGGTTTGGATCATAAGAAAACACCCCTTCAGTATCAAGTGATTGTTGGGTGTGTTGAACTAAAAGGTTCCATTCATCATTAATTAAATAAGATAAGCCAAAACGTGCACCGGCATAATCAGCGGTGTTAAAGTTATCTTCAACTAATGCATCATTTTGTGGCACGGTAACCGGGGTAGTTTCAGGATCTGCTAATACACCACCAGAGATTCTATCAATAACAACAGCACTACCGGTATAACCACCTGTACTGGGATCATTAAGTATATTATCTATCCAACCACCTTGGTGGTCGTTGTACGCTGTAACGCGCACTGCAAGTGAATCAGTTAAAGACATATTAAAATAAGCTTCAACAGAGTTACTTAAATCGCCACCCTTGGTAGAACTGGTGCTGGTATCAAAACCGGCAGCAAAACCATCATGGGTTGGCTTTTTGGTAATTAAACGTACGGTGCCTGATTGAGAGCTAGCACCGAAAAGTGTGCCTTGTGGTCCAGGTAAAACCTCTATACGTTCAACATCGGTAGCATAAACGTCTAAGTTACGACCTTGCATGGAAATGGGTTGTTCGTCTAAATAAAAGGCAACCGAAGGTTGTAATGCTTGAACGGATGAAACCGAAATGTTGGTTTGTGTGGTAGCTGCGCCACGAATATATATTTCATTTTGTCCAGGGCCTGTGCCCTGAAAAACAACGTTAGGTAAAAATTCAACATATTGGTCGAAATTAGAAACGCCAAGTTTTTCTAAACTATCACCAGTTAATGCGGTGACGGTGACGGGCACTTCTTGAATGGATTCAGTACGTTTAGTGGCGGTAACTTCAATGACTTCTATTTTTGCTTTTTCTTGAGTTGTTGCTTCCTCAGCATAGAGAGAGCTTGACGCAGCTATTGCTGTTAAGACAGCACAATGCAGCTTAGTAAATTTCATATAGATTATCCCTTGGTGTTTTTTAATATATTCAGATTAAATATAGTTACAGCCCTAATAGTTATAGTTCTAATAGTTACAGCTCTAAGTATATTTGATTTGGGCATAGCTTAACAAAAAAAGGGCAAGTTTAAAACCCACCTCAAAAAGGGGAGGTTTAAAAGCTATTTCAAAGGGCGGGTTTAAAAGCGATCTCATATGGCAGGTACTTAATCTTTTTAAGGTATATATTATGGGTCTATTGTTTACAACATAACTTAAGCAGATATAATATCAATACAAATTAAATTTAGGGGAAAATATTGTCCACATCCGAAAAGAGTCAATTAAATAAGAAAGTCTTTGCTGGTGCCTCGTCTATTATCATTGCTCTTTTACTCTATACAGTAGCGCTACCTAAACAAGCGCAAAGTTTTTTCACTCTAATTCAGGCCGGTATTGTTGACAACGGTAGTTGGTTTTATGTACTCACCGTCGCATTCATTTTCTTCTTTGTTATTTTTTTAGGGGTATCACGCTATGGTGATATTCGTTTAGGACCTGATCATTCGACCCCCGATTATTCACTGGTGACTTGGCTTTCTATGCTATTTGCAGCGGGCATGGGCATTGGTTTAATGTTCTTTGGTGTTGCTGAGCCGTTGATGCACTATTTGTCACCTCCTACGGCTGAAACAGGTACTGTTGCTGCGGTTAAAGAAGCAATGAAGATGACTTTTTTCCATTGGGGACTTCATGCTTGGGCTATCTATACTATTGTTGCGTTAGTGTTAGCGTATTTTAGTTATCGCCACAATTTACCTTTGACATTACGCTCTGCTTTATATCCATTGATTGGTGAAAAAATTTATAAGTGGCCCGGCGATTTGGTCGATATTTTTGCTGTAGTGAGTACTGTTTTTGGTGTTGCTACCTCACTTGGTTTGGGGGCATCGCAAGTAAATGCGGGCTTTAGCTATTTGTTTGGTCTTGATGTTTCTACTACGAATCAAATCATTATTATGTGTGTGATCACGGGACTTGCCGTGATTTCTGTTGCAACAGGGTTAGATAAAGGCATTAAAATACTTTCAGAAACAAATATGTTTTTGGCTGTTACTTTATTAACTTTAATTTTTGTACTTGGCCCAACGGTATTTTTATTGCAAGCTTACTTACAAAATGTTGGTGATTACTTGGCCGACATAGTTCATAACACCTTTAATTTATTTGCTTATAAGAAGACAGATTGGATAGGTGGTTGGACTATATTTTACTGGGGTTGGTGGTTAGCATGGGCACCTTTTGTTGGCTTGTTTATCGCCAGAATTTCTCGCGGTCGCACGATTAGACAATTTATTATTGGCGTCATGCTAATCCCTACTGTTTTTACTTTATTATGGATGACCATTTTTGGTAATAGTGCTATTGATTTGGTGCATAATCAAGGGGTGGTCGCTTTAGGAGAGATGGTAAGTCAAGACTCATCAGTGGCTTTATTTGTTTTTCTTGAAAACTTCCCGTTAAACACCTTACTTTCTGGTTTTAGTGTACTAATGATAGTGATATTTTTTGTCACCTCATGTGACTCTGGCGCTATGGTTGTTGATATGCTTTGTTCACACGGTAAAAACAATACGCCGTTATGGCAGCGTGTTTATTGGGCTGTAGGTATCGGCGTGGTTGCCGGAGTGCTACTGTTAGCAGGGGGCCTTAATGCACTTCAAACCATGACTATTGCCAGTGCATTGCCTTTTACTATCGTTTTATTACTCGCTATTATTGGGTTAATTAAAGCGTTAAGGGTAGAAGGCTTCAAACAAGAAAGTCAGCTAATAACGGCAATACCTCATTCATCAGATGAAAATAATGATAGTTGGCAGTTACGATTAAGGAATATTGTTGATTTTCCTAACAAGGTCAATGTTAATAAGTTCATCAGTAAGACGGTGGTACCTGCTTTTGATTCAGTGGCAAAAGAGCTACAGGAAAGTCAAATCAATGTTAAAATTTCTCATGAAGATGGGATAAGCTTTATTGTTGACCACGGTGAAGAGCAAGAGTTTATCTATCGGGTACTCGCTCGAAAGTATTTTCAACCTGATTTTGTCACTGATGACGATGACGATGAACAAAGTTACTATAGAGCAGAAGTTCATTTGGTTGAAGGTGGACAGGATTATGACATTATGGGCTGGTCTAAAACTGCGGTGATCAATAATATTATCGATCAATACCACAAGCATTTACACTTTCTACATTTACTACGCTAGTTGCTAGTTACCAGGCGCGTCAGCTTTATTGCTGATGCGCCTGGTAATTAGTGCTAATATTTCAATAATGGTGCATCATTTACTTCACTCGCATTCATCATTTCTGAGAGGCGTTCAATTGAAGAGAGTAGTTGTGACTGCTCCCATTGAGCTAAATTAGAAAACTTTTTAATGAAGTGTTCTTGCAGGGGTTGTGGTGATTTAAGTAATAGCGCTTGGCTATTATCTGTTAAAAACAGGCCAACTTTGCGTTTATCTTGAATATTACGCACCCTTGAAACAAGATTTTTACTCTCTAACCTATCTATAATATTTGTCACAGTAGCGGCACTTAAATTAACATTTTTTGCTATTTGACTTGAATTCACCCCTGAAGCTTTATCTATCTCCAATATGATTAATAGTTGCGGGCCAGTTAAACCTGACGTTTTACTTAGGTGTTTCGAATGTAACTCTATCGCTCTGATCACTTTTTTTAAAGCAATTAACAATTCTTGATGTTCTTCCATAATCAGATTCTTTTACTGTTGATTAAACTACTTAAATTTTAGCTAGTCTAATCAAAATTAAAAGCAGTGCCTAGACCCAATTAAGAGCAGTCACTAGAAAATCATGCTATTACTACAATGCGTATAAGTTCGTAGCTCTTTATAGCAAGGGCTGCAGGGTAAATCTCTCTGTTAAATAGCAGTTTTTGCACTAATGATTTAACGTTACTCTTTTTATTTTAAATCAAAATAAACGTAGCTGTACCTAAAAAGATTAAAAATCCAACAGCATCAGTAATGGTTGTTAAGATAACTCCGCCAGCAATTGCCGGATCTACGCCGAGTTTCTTCAATATAATTGGAATCAAAGCTCCTGAAAGTGTACCGGTAAGACTAACAACAAAAAGTGCGAGCGCAAAAACTCCCCCTAATTTCCAATCGTCATACCAGAAAATGGTAATAATAAAAACAACACTTGCCCACAATAAGCCATTAATAAAAGATACTTTTAATTCGTGAATAGTCAGCGAAACTATATTGGCACTACTCACCAGATCGCGCGCGATACCTCGAGTTACAACAGTAAGCGTTTGGCTTCCGGTGACACCCCCCATACTTGCTACAACGGGCATTAATACGGCGAGCGCAACAAGTTGTTCAATTGAGGATTCAAAAAAGCCGATCACCCAAGCGGCCAGAAATGCGGTGATTAAATTGGTGCCTAACCAAATCGCTCTATTTAATGAGATATGCGAGACCGGGGCAAACATGTCCAACTCTTTATTAAGGCCAGCCGAGGCTAATAAGCGTTTTTCTGAATTTTGCTTTAATACATCGATAACATCATCAACGGTTATTCGTCCTAATAGGCAATTGTTTTGGTCTACAACAGGGGCCGATATCAAATCGTGATCTTCAAAAATTTGCGCAACCTGACTGGCTGATTGTAAGGAATCAATTAATGGTACATCGTTTTTCATGACGTCGCCAACCGACAATGAGTTGTCTAATGAGACCAAGTCACTGAGGTATAAAGTCCCTTGTACTTTATTTTTTCTGTCGACAACGACTAATTGATCCAGTTGTTCGGGCAACATGCCTTCTTTTTTTCGTAACTTACATAAATACCGATAGACAGCTTTAAGACTAACATCTTTTCTAACTGCGGTAGCATCAACATCCATTAATCCGCCAGCGGTATTATCGGGAAAAGACGCTACTGTCTTGTATCGCTCTTTTCGCTGACTATCCATGGCTTCTACCATGGCGGTTACTACAGGTAGAGGTAAATCAGCATCGATATCCGCCAACTCATCCATTTGAAGTGTAGACAGACATTTAAGTAGATCGACTTCGCTGGTTTTTTTAATTAAAAACAGGCGCAGTTCTTGATGTACTGAAAGTAAAATTTCGCCTTTATACTTTACCGGGATCAAGCTCCAAAAATCGTCTCGATATTTATTCGGTAGCGATTCAATCAGTCGACCTAATTCTGCAGGATGGCATTGTTCAATTAAAATCAATAGTTCTTGGGCGTTTTTATGCTCCAAAAAATGCGTTAATTGGCTCACTAGTTTCGTAAAAGTCTTGCTCATAGGACCTTCTTATAATGATGTGTTTGACTAATTAAGTCATGTTATTTATCTAACACCGCCGTTTTTCTTTTGATTGAGTAAAAACAGCGCACGGTTTGGTGAAGCAACAATCAGTTCAGGGATCTTGTCTAAAGGGAGTTCAGCATCAACACCCCCCATTTTTACCGCTTCTTTAGGCATACCGTAAACAACGCTAGTTTTTTCATCTTGGGCTATTGTCAGTGCGCCAGTATCATGAAGTTCTTTCATGCCTTTTGCTCCATCATCGCCCATACCGGTCATAATAATTCCGATAGCATTTTTGCCTGCGGCTGTTGATACTGAGCGAAAGAGCACATTTACTGAGGGTTTATGACGAGTGACAAGTGGGCCGTCTTTAACTTCTAATCGATATTGGGCACCACTTCGCCTTAATAATAAGTGCATACCGCCAGGGGCAATAAAAGCTAAACCGGGCATTACTCTGTCGCCGTTTTTAGCTTCTTTGACGGTTACTTCACAAATACCATTAAGGCGTTCAGCAAATGCTGCAGTGAAAGCCTCCGGCATATGCTGAACAATAACAATACCAGGAGATGTTTTCGGAAGTCGGGTTAATACTGCCTCTAATGCTTGTGTCCCTCCCGTAGAGGTGCCAATTGCGATAACTCGATCAGTAGTTTCAGCCATTGCGGTTAGTGGCGAAATTGTTTTCAATGGCTTAATTATTGATGGCTTACTATCAAATGTTCTAATAGCGCCAACTTTAGCCATGGCAGCAGCTTGAATTGTGTGCGACATCAACGCTTTTGATTCTTGTAAAAATGACTTTAGATTTATTGTTGGTTTAGTGATGATATCTACCGCACCTGAACTCATTGCTTGCATAGTGACATCAGCACCTTTAGTTGTTAGCGTGGAGCAGATAACAACAGGGATAGGGTGCTCTTTCATCAGTTTTTTGAGAAAGGTGACACCATCCATTCTTGGCATTTCAATATCAAGAATAATAACATCAGGCCAGTCTTTTTCAAGCTTGTCGATAGCAAAAATAGGATCAGGGGCTGAGCCAATGACGGTTATGCCGGTGATACTATTTAATACGCTACCTAAAACCTGCCTAACTACCGCTGAATCGTCTACAATAAAAACTCTTATATCACCCATGATTTGTTATCTAACATCCTCTAAATAAACTGTTGACTATGTTTTTACCCACTACTTAAGCTTATTATCCTACCAAAATTCCGATTGGTTATCAGTAACTTTTGTTGCTAACTGTTCATGTTCGGTAATAGTTTTTTGCCAATAGGTATGTTCTGTTTGCTTGACGAGTTGCTCTCTATTTTGTTCTATTTTTTTTACATAGACTGAGAAATCTTCACCAACAAAGTGCACATTTCTTCCGTTATTTCCGCCTAAAGATGAGCCTGTAACCGGAATATTTTCCCCTTTAAGAAATTCACGAATAAAATCGATATTTGCGCTACCCACACTGCGTCGACCACCTAAGTCGCCATGTAAATGTAGTACGTCACCACCACCAAAACACTTAGCTTTAAGGTGACTTCGGTTAGCGCCTTTGGCCATCATATCGTTAATCAACAGCTCCATGGCATGAATACCGTAACGTCCTTCATCAGATTCAATCAGTGAATGGTTAAACGAGTGATGTTTGTAAGCTAAGAGGAAATGATTCATTCCGATGACGTTATTTACCGGATCATATAAGCAGGCAGCAACACATGAGCCCAGTAAAGTAGAGATAACTTCCTGCGTGTTACTAACGTAATATTCACCTGGATCAATAATAATTCGATGGGTATGTTTAAAAGGCT
>TARA_R110001583_G_scaffold194885_1_pt1 | contig 10306 bp, 8 predicted proteins | sample TARA_R110001583 | Tara Oceans TARA_R110001583 (sample SAMEA4398432) | marine metagenome | biome: Polar Biome; feature: [MES] marine water layer (ENVO:01000295) within the mesopelagic zone...; material: water (ENVO:00002006), including particulate matter (ENVO:01000060) such as...... | reverse complement strand
GAAGCTCACAAGCGTTGGATCAGCGGGTTTAAGCCCGCTAAAGGGTTCAAGGCTGGTTTGTCTGGCGCGGTGCAGCGTGCGATAGGCCGTGACATGGTGGACGCTTTTGATCAGCGTCTCCAGGGCGTGGAGATGACTTCCGAAGAGCTTATGGCTCACGCCTTCCAGGCGTACAAGGAAGCGGAGGGGCGCAACCTTCTGCCTTCCCAGCGTCAGGGAGCGCAGCCTGGGGTTATCGGCAGAGCTTTTGACGCAATGTCTAACTACCTTGGTCGCGTTGTTAACGTCCTATCGGGAAGGGGGATGACCCAGGTAGACGCATTTAATTATGTGTTAGACGGCGGGTTTATGAAGAACCTGAACGTGCAGCTTGGTAGGCGCGGTCAAGAGCAGAAGTCTCAGGAGTCCGCGCAGGCAGACACTCAGGCTGGTGAGCGTGAAGGCGCTAACGTACAAGAACGCAAAGACAGCGACAGGATGTCCTTCGACACTGGCGAGGTTATCCCTGGTGTCGTCGCCGAAGTGCAGACCAATCCTAAGAAATCGGAAGCCCCTGCTGAGTCAGCCGACGAAGCGCAGGCTGGGAGCATCCAAACCGCCCCGCAGATCCTACAAAACTTGGGCGGTGTAGAAGGTCGCGCCGCCCTGCGCACAGGCAGTGTCGCGTCGGAACTTTCTGACGCCGACTTGCAAGACACGCAGACGTCGTTACGCAGGGTCGTGTCTACGCTTGAGGACCCCAAAAATTCTTCCGCGCCTAACGCTGCGACCACGATAGAAATAGCGAGACGTGACCTAGAAACCGTAGGCGCAGTTCTGCAAGACCGTCAGGCTAAATATGAAGCTCAATATTTTCCTGTTCAAGAGCAAGTGCGTGGCCCTGTTGATGGCGTCACACGCCTCGCTTTTGACACTGGTGACGTTCTCTATAGCGCCCTCGTGCAGTCGGGCGGGAAGCTGTACCCTTCAGTAGACTCAAGCCCCGCTAAAGCAAAAGGCAAGACGTATCAGCCTAAGCAGACTGTGAAAGCGTACAAGCTGTTTAAACGATTTAAGAGAACGGGTGACGCGCTTCATCCTCTCTTCGTCAAGATGCCTGGGGGCAAGCCGCTTCCTATGGGGGAGTGGGTGGAAGCGGAATTTGGCACGGCGTCTAAAAAAGAAGGTAAGGTAGAGTCTTCTATTGGCGAGCTTGCCTTCAGGCCAGGGTTTCACGCTGGTGATCTTCCAGTGGCTACGCACATTGGTGGTAGGTGGGATCTCCTACTAAATAAGAAATCCACTTCAGACGTTATGGAAACCCCAAACATTAGGGAAGATGATCAGGTTTGGGCAGAAGTAGAATTTGCAGCGGACACAGACTGGCAGTCTGTCGCAGACAGTAGAGCCACGCTTAAAAACGACGGCACCGTTAACGTAAAGACGGCACACATAACAGATCAGCTACCGAAAGAAGGGTTCTATCGCTACAAGACCAACCCAAACATGACGGGTAATTGGTTAATAGGCGGCGACATGAAGATCAATAGGGTCTTGAGTCGCGAGGAAGTGCAAACGATCAATGCGGCTTCTGGCGTTAGTGACCTCCCCACGATGAATGAGTTGCTTGCTACACGTGGTGGGGTAGCAACTCCATTTGAACAAATGTTAGCGCAATACACGAGGGTAGATCAGAAAAGGCGTCGGAATAGGGAAGAAGCTGAGATAAAAAAGACTAAGAAACGTAGCCTACTGGGAGATATTGAGCGGGACGATCTAACCGCTGCAACGAGAAAGGCTTACCTGTCTAAGCCTCAATTCTCCCGTCTTATTAATGACGTAAACAAAAGGCTGATAGCTCCACCTGACGACGCGCGGTACGGGCGGTTTGGAACTGCCGTTAGCGACATCATCAGAACATACTCAGACGGTAACCGTCTCAGCAAAGACCTACAGATTGAAGGGACTGGGAAGAACAATGCTCAGGCAACCCACGGTAAGGACGTCCTCGCTAAGGACATAGGCAAAGCGTTTAATGGTCACATGCGGCAGATGCTTTACGCTGCGGGCGTCACGACTAACAACGACACTCCGCTGAGCCTTCTTGATGGCGCGCATTACGAGATTATTCGCAAGGGTCTAGTCAAGGAGCTAGAGTTACAGTTTCGTCAGACTGACTCGGGGATGGGCTGGTATGACGACGACATAAAAAAAGTTATGGGGGAAGCTGAGAAATTACTTCCGCAGTTTAAGGGGCCGATGGGGGAAGAATACAAGATGATGCTTACGTTGTTTGCCTCGCCGATGTCTAACGGCAACAAAGCGCGTAAGAATATGACGGACACATTAAGCAACTTTGTTGTGTGGCTGAACGCCTGGGAAACTGAAGGCAGGAGTGCCTACCCAGCGACGAACACATTGTCGGGTCAAATGTTCGGTTCTCGTGGTCCCACAATCGCGAGACACATTACCTTAATAAACAACATGCTAAATAACGATCCGTTATTTGTTTCGCCGGACACGGGGCAACCAGACATTAATTTGTTATTACAGTTTATGGTTAGTAAGCATGTGGTTAGGGATCTAAATGCTATACGAGAGGCTCACGGCATTCCGAGTCCGCTTGCTGGTATGCCCCGTGACTCTGAAGTCCTTGGATCTTATATATTTGGTCAGAAGTTCGGGCCGTTTTTTGCAAACATGAACGGCATAACGGACGAGACTGTCGACGCTTGGGCCGCGCGTAGCATCTACAGGCACATGGGTGACATGCTCGTTACGTCTGGAAAAAACAAAGGCGACGTGATCAACGGGCCGCAGACTGTTGCCGATCAGCCACTGATCAAAAATCTTTTGCGAGACGTAACGGAAGATTTGAGGTTTAGTCTGGGCGGTGGTACAAGAGACTCATCGGGGAGAGCCGTCTGGCTGTCTAACTATAATAGGGACTTTAGCAGCAGAGACGTCCAGGCTATGCTTTGGTTCTATGAGAAGGACCTTTGGAACGCGCTGGGCTACAAGACGGCTAAAGATGTTTATAGTGACGGAGCGGCAGACGCTGTCGCTTCTTTTAAAGAGGACTTTAAGAGGGTTATAAAAGATGCAGGACAATCTCAAGGGACGAAAACGACCCCAAAAATTGACTACGTCAGAGGAGTCAGGAATGGAGCAGCGATTCTTAAAGGGGCGCTTGAAGTCGCAGTGGCTAGAGGCGCGTCGACTGGAAAGACTGGGACTACCTACCAATCCGCTCAGGCAAGAAGAGAAGTTCATGCAAGAGAAAAAAGAGAGTCGGCAGCAAGAGCCAGAAGGGGGAGCCAGCAGCCCGCCCAACGGGTCGAGCGGCCAGCAGATCCAGAACCAACCGTCCTATACTCAAGGGTCACCGCATCAGCGTCGTCACGACTCGCTCGTAGAAACCCTCAAGAAAGAGCATGGTCTGTCACAAGAAGCGGCGGAGGTCTGGGCGGATATGGCGTAGACCAGGGGGCAGTAGCCACCTACACACTTGACCAGTCGGAGCGGGAGGCCCTAGAGGCAGAGGGCATCACCGCACCGACGATGGTTGAGTCTACCCCGCAAAGATTTTTTGGGCTTATACAAGACGCAGCAAACTCCACACCCGCTGGCGCTGCCGTTTACATCTACCCGCAGGAAGACTACGCGGGCATGCGTCTCTTCACAACGGAAGACGGCACGGCTGGGTTCGCCTTAAAGGGCGACGACATTGTGTCGGTGTTTAAACATCGCAGGTCTCCCGTTAGACGGGCAACGGTTTCTATGCTGCGTCTCGCCGTTGAAGAAGGCGGCAGGAAGCTAGACGCATTCGACACTGTTTTGCCTCAGTTGTACGGTGAGTCTGGGTTCAAGGTAGCGTCACGTTTGCCTTGGGATGACTCCGAAGCACCTCCGTCCTGGGACAAAAACTCCCCTATATTTTCTAGTTGGAATGGCGGCGAGCCTGACGTCGTCTTCATGTACCATGATCCCGTTTCCACTAGAGCGTACAGCCCTTCTGACGGACAGTATGCTGCTGGTTATGATGAAGCTGTAGACTTGCAGACGGAAATGGTGGAGCAGATAGGCAAGGCTCTCCAGCCAATGCCTGACTACACGCAGGGTACGCGAGGAGACGCGAAGCACTCTAAGGTTGCTCAGACATATGAGGACTTAAACCTAGAGACCGTGAACGAAGACGGCACCCTGCAAGATATTGATGTGGTCGTAGAAGACGACATAGTCTACGGAATTATTCCGCCGCAGTTTAGCATGCTTGTAAACGGCATCGTCCCTAACAAGTATGCTTCCCGTCAGACGCCTCTATACGGCAGGCGATTATCTTTATCGGACTTCGACAAACTTAGTGAGTTGTGGGAGGCCACGGGCTTTGCGTTTAGGTCGGCGGCAGACAGGTCTAAAGAAAAGCCTGGGATAGCCTACCCCGTTGGTCGCGGCGGTCCTAACGGTTACGGACGCAAGCATGTTATCGAACGCGGTCACGTAGAAGAGCTAAGACAGATTGGGTTCAAGGACGACATAGAAGCGTTGGACTACGTGTCCAGGCGTTACCGTGCTTCGGATATGCACAGGGATAACGTGCGCGAGGGCAACGTAAGAATAGACGTGGACAAGCGGGTGGGTAATCTAACGCATAAGGTGCGTGTCGTTACTCAGATGCAGATCGACAACAGAACGAGGATACCCTTCCTGGGTGTCGTGACCATGTTCCCCATCATGGCTAAGTCTGTTGGAGACGCCAAGATTAGTGACGGGCCGACGAGGGGTAGGCGTAAAGTCGACAAGCCTTACCAAGGCGCTCTCTACAGTACGCTAACAAACGATCCGATGACGGAGCGAGAGATGGCTCTGGCGGATCTGGTCGGGCAGCGTAAGCCGTCCATGGTCAGGCGTATATTTTCCGATCTTCGTGACCTAGTCTCTGGGGCTAGGTCTGTAAACATAACAGCCGAGTTGTTTGACGCCTACGCGCCCGCAAGAAGATACACTGAAAAGGGTTATAAGCGTCTGCGGCTTGCTAACGACACCGCGAGCATCGTCGCTGAATCGGTTGTTGGTGGCCCGCCCAATCTAACTGACCGTGGGTTTGTAGATTTTACGGACGCCCAAGGTAACGAGATACGCAAGCCCAGCCTACTAAACATTCTTCAGGGGATAACTAAACTCTATGGTGACATGGGGCTCCATCTTTTTGGAGCTTACACTTACGCTGTTAGGGCGCGACGCCTCATAACGGAAAAGAATGCTGACGGTACTTCAAGAGAAAAACTTTTAAAGGCTGGTGAAATAGCGCAGCTTTTAGAACTGGGGAGGAAGTACCCAGAGTTTGAAAAGGCTCGCCTCGAATACATAGAGTTTAATAATGTTCTTCTGGATAACGCCGTCACGAGCGGGCTCCTGTCTAAGGAAGAGGCCGCGTCGTGGAAAAAGTACGGTGACTATGTTCCGTTCTACAGAGCGGATATAGACCCCAAGACAATGAAGGGTCGCGCCCTAGAGCAAGACGCCAAGGGCGGCGTCGGTCGCGTGGGCAAAGCGTCTCGTGAACTCACAGGCTCCGCTTTAAAAACGCAGGGCATCGTCCCTAACATGATAAGAAACACTGAGTATCTTATCAACAAAACCGTTCGCAATCTTGCGATGGACGTTATGGTCAAGGAGATTGGGCCGAAGAGTATCATCGGCGGGCAGGCTAAAGTTCTGACCGAGGTAACGCAAACCTACGTTAAGGCGGCTAAGACTTCAGACGACGAGATTGTTAGGTCCTTGAAGACGATGCTTGGTGACGAGCATCCGCTGCTAGACAACATAGAAGCAGAGCTTCAGGCCCAGCGGGACAACCCAAATGCTCCTGCGTCAGAAGCCCTCACGCTGTACAAGATTGGGACGTTTGAGCCCAGAGAGCAGGACGCGAATCAGAAAGTCATTCACGTTAGACGTGACGGTAAGTCACAGTTCTATCGTGTGGATGACGAAGAATTGTTTAGGGCTCTGACCTATATACCAACCCGTAATCTAAACAGGTTCATGCGCGTAATGAATTTCCAGCGTATGGCTTTTAGCCAGATGATTACAAAAGTACCTGACTTTCTTATGGCTAACGTAGTCCGAGACACGTTGTCTACGCGCGCTCTCCACGGTGGTTTCGAGCCTATAACGGCGGCTATGGCTGGGGCTAAGAACTCTTTACTTAATGATCAAGTCACACGCGAGCTACGGCTAAACGGCGGCACCGCGCTGGGTGGATACCATACGGATAACACGTTACGGCGCTACAAAAACCTTACGGGCGACACGTCCAACCCACTTATCTTAACCGCTCGTAACACGTGGGCGCTTATGGACAGGGTTAGCGAGGCGGCGGAAAACGCGAACCGTATAGCTGTGTTTAAACAAGCTAAGAAAGAAGGCGCGGATCTGTTTGAGGCTGGCTTTAGGGCGAGGGACGTTCTTGATTTCGGCCTGACGGGTAGGTCTGGGATCGTGAAGGCGTTAATTACAATCATACCCTTCCTTAATGCGCGCGCCCAAGGATCGTATAGGTTGGCTAGGGGTGCCGTGCAAAAAGGAAACCGCTTAAACTTTCTGTTGTGGGGTAGCTTCCTAGCGGCAGCGTCTATTGCCTTACGCATAGAAAACGAAGACGAAGAAAGGTACAAGGCGCTAAAAGATCCAGCCAAGGATCTTTACATACACTTTTGGCTGGACAGGTACATTGACAAAGACGTCTTGAAGGCCGCAGGCATAGACAACCCTCACGTAACGCTGCCCAAGCCGTTTGAGATGGGCTTTATAGCTATGACCGTGCCAGAGCGACTGACATCCATAGCCCTTAGCGAAAAGAAAGATGAGGCCTTTGGTAAGATGGTTAAGTCTATGGGCTGGGGCGTCACTGAAATATTTAAACTCAACCCGCTTGAGGCTCTTTCACCTATAGGTAAGGGCGTCGCTCAGGATGTGTTTAATTATGACTATCACTATCGCAGACCCATAGTGCCGAAGAACTATGAGGAGTTTGTTGGGGAACCTTACGAAGCGGAAAACGTAAGGGCGCCCTACGCTAGCGAAGCAATGAAGGCGCTGTCTAGGGTCTTGGGGATGGCGCCCCAGCGTACTCAGAACTATATGGATAGCATGTTTCCTAAGGTGGGGAACATGGTTATGACTTTGGTGGACGGTTACTACAGGGAAGCGCACGGGCTACCCGTAGTGCCGAGAGAGTTTAAACGGACGTTACTAGGGCAGGCTTCGATAGGTAGGTTTAACCCCGAGGATTATCCTAACGTAACGCAGTATGAAGCAGACTTGCGTGAGATGGCGTCGGAGATGCGGGCTGTCCACAACGCAATAACAAAGCAGGTTAAGACCAATAGGATTGACCCCGTCGGACGGACGAAAGAACTGTACGCCAAGCACAAAGACGAGCTTGCGGGTATGGACGTCGTAGAAAACTCTCTCAAGGCTATAAATAGTATGTATCGTGACGCGGACGAATTAAAAAATCTGGACAGCCTGGAGACGAACGAGAAGCTAGCGTGGCAGCGTAGGCTCGCCCGCATGCGTGGCAACCTAGCCAAGCAGGCGCTCTCTAGTGTGCGGTCCCTACGCCCGTCGGCTGGTGCAAACTAATGCTTACGCTGATCGGGTCCGCTCTGGGTTTTGCGACTAGCTTTGTACCCAGAATATTTGATATGGTAGACGAGTGGCAGGATCGTAAGCACGAGCTTTCCATGATCGACCGTCAGATGGAAATGGCGGCACTCAAACATGAGCAACGGCTGGAGGAAATCAATGTTCAAGCGGATATTGCAGAAACCTCTGCAATTTATAAGCACGATGCGACGTTCCAGACGACTGGGTTTATTGGCAGCTTACGTGGTTCCGTCCGCCCTGTGGTCACGTATCTTTTCTTACTGCTATTCCTGTGCGTCAAAGGGTCCGCGCTGTACGCCCTAATAGTGTTCGAGGGTGTTATGATAGCCAAGGCTCTGCCTGTAATATGGGACGACCAAACGGGTGCTATTTTCGGAGCCATCCTAAGCTTCTGGTTTGGTTCCCGCGCGATGCAGCGAATGAAATAACCCAACGTAGAGATGTTTAAACGCATTGACAGCGAACCATGGATGACGCTCTTTCAGTTTTGGGGACGGCTTGGCCCATATTGATGGGGCTTGCTGCTATTACCTATGCTCTGATAAAACTACACGTAGACATGGAGAACATTAAAGAAAAAGTGCGGGTTTTATTTGAACTCTGGAATAGTAAAGAAAAGTAATGAGCATGGACCCAATACAGGCGATGTCTACAGACTTCACTACGTGGATTAGCCCGCTGATTGCTATCAGCCTAGCTCTAGTTATAGGTCTGGCCTTGCGTGACTGGGCAACGAACCTAGTGCTGGGTCTGAAGTTTAAGTTTGACGAAGCGTGGTACGAAGGAGCGCACTGCTTTATAGATGACGAGCCAGCCATCATCGTCAAGATTGGTATCGGTGAGACAATATTTCAGATCCTCAACGGCAGGGGGATGGTGTGGCGTCACGTTTCTAACGAACGCATAAAATATCTGAAGATCGAACGTGTAATAGAAAAGCCTAACGCTGCGTCGGTTGAACGCGCAAAGGCTAAGGAAGTGGCGAAGTGAAAACTTCCCAGCGAGGCATTGATCTGATCAAGGCTTTTGAAGGGTTCTCCAGCAAGCCGTACCTGTGCCCCGCACAGTACTGGACGATTGGTTACGGTAACATACGAGGGCGTGACGGTAAGCGCATCAGGCAGGACACGCCAGATATAAGCACAGACGAAGCGGAAACCCTGCTAGCGCACGAGCTTGTGAGCTTTGAGCGCACGGTAGACAGGCTCATAAAGGTGGATCTGAATCAGGGACAGTACGATGCGCTCGTTTCCTTCGCCTACAATCTAGGCGGTGGCGCGCTGGCTTCGTCCAGCCTGCGTAGGATTTTAAACAGGGGGAATTATCCTGGGGCTGAGCGACAGTTTAAACGCTGGGTCTTCGCGGGGGGTCGTAAGCTCAGGGGCTTGGTGAAGCGACGGGCAGCGGAAGCTGAGTTGTTCGCTTCCGCTGCGTGACGCTAGTTACGGTAGGGCAGTCCAAGCATCTTTCCGCGCATATGCGTGGGCGTTTCTAGCTTTCGTTGTCGGGCTGTTTCCACATATATTTCTAGCACCGTGCGGATCAACGCGCTCTTAGTGACCTCAATTACTTTTGCTTGCTCCGACAGCGCGTCGTCTAGTTCGCTGGTCATCCTGATCAAAACTGACGTGTCTTTTTTCTTTTTAGACATCGCCAATTTTTGCTGAACTTTATCAAACATTATCTTCTTCTCCCAAGTACCTTGACCAAGCTAGCTCTCGCGCTTCGTCAAGTGATTGATCGTCCGTTATCCTGCACAGCTTCTTCAAACGGTCAGGACGCATGGTTCTGTAGACCGCAGTCATGGTTCCAGACCACATGACCTTGACGCCAAAGTAGGGGATCTTGTGATCCCACACGATGGTGTGCGCCTTGGTTCCGAGTTGTTTAAACGCACCGTCTAGTGTGTCCAGTGTGCAGTGATGGTTCATTCATCCAAGCCCTTAAACTTTTCGCCCAAGCCTCGTTCACGCAGCCACTCTTCCAGGCTGTTGCGCTCGTAGCGAATGCTTCCACGACGTGGATCTTCCGTGCGGTCTTCGTCGATCACCACGCCCGCTCGAATAAATGGCGGGCCAGCCCCGCTGTTGCGCCACTTGCGGAGGGTGTCAACGCTATATCCCAAGCGTTGACCTAGTTCCTCCTGAGTATAGAATTGCCGCACTAGAAAGGAACTTCGTCGTCTAGGTCGGCTGGCACGGCGGCGGGGGCAGGCGACTGTTCCTGCTTGTCGGTGACCTTGCCCTTGAGGTACTTGCCGATGCTGTCCTTGTGGTTTTCCCACAGCGCCAGCCGCTGCTCGTGATCGTTAATGGTCACTGACCCAGAATACTTTGGATTAGATCCACCGTCGGTCCATGAGTCGTTAGGCCAGACAGCGCCGACCTCGGCATAGACCCTGAAGATGTCCTTGCCTTCCTTGGTCTTGGTCTTCACGAGAATGGATTGAGCCTGTCGGTTAGTGCCAGAAACCTTGCCCTCAGCTACTACTTTGAAGCTCCCTTCGGAGTAGTTTTCCGCATAGCGTGGCTTGAAGAAACTCGCTTGGTTTTGATATTCGATTTCTTTAGTCATGATTGCTTCCTTAGAAGTCTGTTTCGGAATCGTCTTGGGTGTTGGTGGTTGTCTGCACAAGGGGCATTAACCCTTCACCGTC
>TARA_R110001583_G_scaffold128_9_pt1 | contig 10306 bp, 7 predicted proteins | sample TARA_R110001583 | Tara Oceans TARA_R110001583 (sample SAMEA4398432) | marine metagenome | biome: Polar Biome; feature: [MES] marine water layer (ENVO:01000295) within the mesopelagic zone...; material: water (ENVO:00002006), including particulate matter (ENVO:01000060) such as...... | reverse complement strand
GTAATAATGTATTGAGTAACTTAAAAATTGATACGATAACTAATTCGCACAAGTTAAATGCTAAAAAAGGTTTATTACCACATTTGGAGATAAATAATAAAAAGAAATCTGATGATTATAATAAATTGACTCATAAAATTTGTGGGAAATGCCACATTAAAAAGAAACTACAATTATTTGAATATGGTAGAAATAAATGTAGAAAGTGTAAAAGCGAAGCACAAAAAGAAAGATATAGAAACAAGATTAAAGAAGAAAGATTATACCCTTAATCACTTCAAAAAGGATTTATTAAATTTAAATTAAATAACTATGGGATACCTAATGAATTTCGAGCATAGAACAGAAATGAAAAGGAGAATTAGACATTATCAGATGATGAAGAAATATAGAAAAGAATTAAGAGAACAAAGAGCAATAAGAAAAGAAAATGAAGGTTATGGAAGAAAGTCAGAACCTTTATGGAAAAATCAAAACCAATACATGATTGCACACGGTAAAATTAAAATGCTTAATATGATAATTAAGGATTTAGTAAATTTGTGATATGAGGTTTATAAAGTTTACCCTTATATGGGTAAGTCAAAACTTAGCCATTCCATTTTGGGTAGTGGGGCATATACACTTATCGATTCACTCCTTTCATGATCTTATAGAAATAGGATCATCACTAGGAATGAATGTGATTGTAGGGGTAGGATTTTATTTAGATTATAAAAATGACAGAGCAACAGATACAAAGTAAAAGAATTAAAGAGTTGGAAGCTGAGGGGTATTATGTGCTTAAATTAATTAAGACTAATAAGAATGGTATTCCTGATCTTTTAGCAATACCACCTAATAGTGATGTGTTGTTTTCAGAAGTTAAGACTCCTAAAGGAAGAGTATCGCCTTTACAAAAATATAGATTAAAAGAATTAAAAGACTATGGATATAATACCGAGATTTATAAAGGATAGGGGATATGATATTGAAGATGATTTTTTAATCACTTTACAGGAAATGGATAAAGATATTGCTTTAAAAATTGCTGTATATATAGAAGATAATATTAGAAATATTAAACCCAATAACATAACTACCTATGTCTTAGGTGGAGTAATACATCATAATAAGAAACCTATAACTTTTGCTTTAGAGTTATTAAAACTTAAAGGAACTTATATTACTTTAACTGATCTTACATTAATAGATATGAATGAGTATTTAGATTTAATTTGCTTAAATTCTTACATAAAACCTTCAACCATTTCTAAAAATGCTATCAGTAATTATAAAATATAGGGTCTAGGATTTGAATCTTATCAAAAAATTTTTATATTTGGTGTGGATGGTCAAATATAAATGAACGATATATCTCAAGATGATGTAAATGCTATCAAGCATATTAACTTTGTGACTAATAACTCACACGACTTAGTGACGGAACTTTATGAGGATTTAATGGAACGTGATCATCCTCAAGCAAAAATAAAAGCCCAACATTTATGTAAGATTATGGCTGAACTTATTCAGTCTTTGTCTGACGAAGTTTAATTAACCTCTTGTTTTTTTACTACATTACTTTGGGTGGATAAATCTACCGAAATATCAATTCCACCGCTTTTTTTACCAAAATCTTTAAAAAATTTATTTATATATATTCTTCTTATATCTTTATAAAGAGGAATTAATCCTAAGTTTCCGGGAATTTCAAGCAAGAAAATTCTTGTTTTTAATTCTTCTATATCCTTTCTTCTTTGTTTTTTAGTTGAAGTATTTTTTTGTAATCTCTGTAAAATATCAGTGGTTCTCTGTGCAGTTTTATACATAGGAGTATAAGGGCCCGCTAAAGTTTTAAAAGTTAAATCAGCAAAAGATTTTCTTTGTAAATCTTCTGATCCTAATTGATTAAAAACTATAGAATGAAAAAAAGGATCATAAGCTTTATAATTCCTTAATCTAGCAAAATATTCTGTATCTCCTAAAAAATAATCTCCAGTTTCATTTACATATTCAATCAATGCATTTATAGGTACCATAGGAAGTGATCCTTTTGTTCCTCTTAACGCTAGAGTTGCTATAGATCCTAATAATTGTCCTTCAGCTTTATTTTTTAAACTCTGATCATCTTCACTTTCTTCAGCCCCAAAAGCGGTATCAAATAACCCTTTAAACATATCATAAAGTAACATGTAACTTACCATACGGGTACTTACCGCTGTTAATAACCCTACTGCTTGTATACGAGATATATCTCCTTTTCCATTATTATATAATGCTGTTACCGCTGCTCTTGCTGTAGAAAATTCATTTATAATAAAATTAGACATAAATGCATTTGCTGTTTTAAGTATGGTTTTAATACCAGAATCAGAAGGTTTTACTTCCAAGTCTAATACTTTTGCAAACGGATTTGTAGTCGAAGCCATTTGAATACTTACAGCATCAGCTTTTTGACGAGATTCTTTTATAGCTTTTACGTATTCTTTACCTAAAAATTTAGATTTTCCTTCCCCGATTTTTTTAAAATCATCAGCTGTAATTTTTTCTCCTGTTATTTCTTGAAACTTATTAGCAAAAGACTCATACCATAATGGTCTAGATATAGCTTGGTCAGGAGATGATAATAAAAAATTATTAACTTTATTAGCTATAGTGTAAGGCAATATTGTAGCATCATCTACCCCTGATTTATTAACAATTTTTTTTATTTTTCCTATAAAATTAGATTCATCTATAGCTTTCCCTTCACTTCTGTCAATTTGCTTTGATTCCGAAAAATCTAACATTTTACCTGTGCCTTCAGTAGTATTATATAACTTATCTGTTTGGGTTGAACCTAAATTTTTTAAAATACTTGCTCCTTCAACTGACCTAGTAGATAACTTTCCATACTTTTTTACTCCATTAATAAAAGGAGGAGGCTTACCTTCTGCTATAGCTGCTGCATCCATAATAAAAGCAAAAGAGGCATTAGAAGTAAGCTCCGCCGCAGCACGTGGTATGGATGCTAAAGTTACTTGATATCCAATTTTTTTTGCTTGATTAAAAAGTTTCGTACTCATTCCTATATTTTCAAATTGATTTCCAAAAACATTATCTAAAGCCTCGGTTGTAGCTTTTTTTACTGCTATAGCTGCTTGAACAGCTCCGTCTTTAGATTTAGGATCATCAGCTAATGTTTCGTTTAATACATTTAAAGTTTCAAATACTTGTTTTATAGGATTAGTCATATGGTAATCTAACAAAGTTTCGCTTACCCCTAATGACGCAGAAAGTGCTGGATCAAAACTAATAGGCTTTACCCCTGGGGTTCTTTCCACTAAAGTTCCTGCTTTGGTTGATGTCTGATTAAATTTACTTTTTTTCAAATCGTAACTTTCTTGTAATGATGCTACATCTCCTAAGACAACATGATGAGAGTAGTTGTTTAAAATATCTATTTTATTTCCCCTTAATGTAGCTGATGTAAATATAGCTTTATCAGATAAAGAAGAATTTACTTCATCATAAATTTGTAAAGCTTTTTTTTCGTTTGAGGTAAGTGACTTTTCTAATTTAGTTAAACTTATTTCTCCATCTACTTCAAATTCATCTATTAAGCTTTGTAATATTTCTCCATCTTTAGTAGAAAGCTCTATTTCTGTTTCATTTTTCTTAATTGCTGCTATAGTAGATTTAGCAAACTTTAAAGCTGATTCGGCTTTAGGATTTGGTTTACCATCTATCATATTGGAAATATATTCTCTAGTCAATTGTAGTAATCTAATTTTATAATTAGCTTTTACTATATCGTTTTTATTTTTTTGTATACCTGCTTTTTTAAGAACAACCCCTCCTTTTCCTCTATCATAAGCTACTAAATTATATGCATCATTAATTTTATTTTGTAGTTTTTGTACTTCAGCTTGATAAATACTATAAGAAGAAGCTAGTTTGCCTAGGGTAGCATTATAAATTGCTTTGCTATTAAAATTTCCCAGCACATGATCTATCTGAAATAAAGTATTTCCTCTAATTCTTTCTAGCATTAATGAACTATTTCCTCTCATTAAAGCCCTTATTGATGAATAAGTATTAACTACACTTTTTATAAAACCTGGTTTCGTAATTCTTTTAAACACAGGATTTATTTTATTAGCGGCTTTTCGTGCATTTATTGTTCTTAATAAATCATTAGTAATTTTAGAAACATAACCTTCTTTTAAATTTTGCTTTATTACCCTAAGTTCTTCAATTTTACTTACGTCAGTTTTTCCATCTTTTTCGCTTGCTAAAAATTCAATATCTTTTGGTGTTAAATCATTAATACCATCTGCTATATCTTTATCTTCTTGTAATTCAAAATTATTAAGTTCCTCTGTGGTAAGTTTGTTTTTTGAAATTTCCCGTGCTGTTTTTTTAATATCATATTCTTTAGTTTCTTTGGGAGACTTAGGAGATTTATCCGTACTATCTGTTTCTTTTTCTACGCTATTTAAAATATCATTAGCTTTTTTCAAAGTTTCTGACAGCTTAGATAAGTTTAATATTTTTTTGGGAGCTGCAAATTCTTCTACTATTTTTATATATGCATCTAACTTATTTAATGGGATAGCTAAAGGATTTATTGCAAACAATTGCTTTAATACCGGACCTATATCTTTGGATGTTCCTATTTTGCTTTTTATATTTTCCTTTGCATATTTTAATTTGTTTTTTGTTTCATATATTTTCTCGGCTATAGCTGCATTATTAAATACTTTATCGACATATGTAGTTAATTTTTTAACTCCTTTTTTATTTAAAAGATTTGTTTTTAAAACCTTATTTGTCATTGCAGCTAATTGTCTTATAGAAATTTTCCCCTTTTTTTCTAAAGTTTTAATGTAGTTAGAAATATTTTCTGAAGCTTTACTATATGCTTTAACTCCACCTTTTGCTGCTTTTTCTTGAATTTTTAATTCATTTTTTAAAGCCGCATAGTCAGTAGTTTTTATAAGTTTTTGTTTTCTTGAAGGCCTTTTATCTACTGCTTTATCTATTTTAGTTTGTATAGTAGTTTTTTTAGGTACAGCCTTAGTCTTTTCTACTAAACTCATTTCTTGAGAAAGTCTACTTACCATCTTTCCGTTTTTGTCTTTAGTAATAACAGTCACTATCGCACCTGATCCACCTTTACCTTCTCTTATTTGTTTAACTTTATATTCCACCGTCTGTCCTTCTTCCAAACCTACCTCTACCTCAACTTTTTCCTCTGGGTTAATCTCAAGATTAGTATCCTCTAAAGCAATATCTTCTGATACCTCACTTGGAGATCTTTGATCAGAAGCTTTATCATCTCTATTAAAAACATAATCAGTGGTTTTAACCCCATCTTTTTCAGATACTTGTTTAATACGGGTAAATATGCGTCCTTTAGAATCTGTTTCAGTCTCTACTATAGTTTCATTTTCCGCTAAATTTTCAGGGGTTATCGGTGAATCTATTTCCTCTTTGGATTTCTCTTCAGACGCATCTTGGTTTTTTTGGTCACTCGGTTCGGTAACGGTCCCAACGTCTCCTTCTCCCACCTTTTTGCCATCTCCGGAAGGTTGCTGTACATCCACGCTCTCTGTGCTCGACTCTTGAATGGCATCTTGTTTTTCTTTTATTTGTTCAGCCGTAGGGTTCTCAATTCCATCTTTTTTTAATGCTTCTACAGCTTGTTTTTCTGTTACTAAGTTAGGGGATTTTTTCGATTCAGACTCAAGCTGCGTTTTTGCCTCTTCAAACATTTTAACTTGTTGGTCAGAAATTTGCTTTTCATTCGGCTTTTCTATTCCTTGTTTTTTTAATTCTACTATAGCATCATCTTTAGTTACCGTAACTTGTGAAGAAGCCACACTACCATCTTCTGCTTTTATATCTACAGATTCTGAAACTGCTCCACTGTATTTATCTAAAATAATATTTATTTGTTCATTGATATCATTTATTTTTTGCTTATTTACAGGACTTTGATTGTCACCAATTTTAGATTTTTCTATTTCTAACGCAACAATAGTGGATCTATCTGCTCCTTGTATTTTTTTGTCTATATCTAAATCAAATTGATTAGCTGCTTGAGCATCTTTTATTTCTTCATTTAACTTATTATCATGAGTAATGTCTATTTGCATTCCAGCAATTTGCGCTGGAGTAGCAGTTTTTAATCTTTTTTCAATCTCTACTTTATCTACTACTTCACCATTTAATTTATACAACGGTTTAACTATTCTTCCTCCCACCATTTTATATCCCGCAGCATCATATAATCCCTTTCCTACTGTCAATGGTGCTGTTGCTGTTCCAGTAATAGCTTCAAACCCTATTTCTGCAACATCCATTTCTTGTCCTGCCACTAATCTTCCCCCTACTTCTCCTAAACCACCACCTACAGCCTCTACTCCTCCACCAGCAGCTCCTCCAACTAAGCTTTTTGTGGCTGCTTTTCTAGCTCCCCTTGCAATTCCTTTTCCTACTCCTTTAGCTACTGCAGTAGTAACTTTTCCTGCTATTCCTCCTGTTAAAGCATCGATTAATCCTATTGTAATACCTCTACCTAAAGCTCTATTTTGTATGGAAGTCATCGCTTCCTCATCTGCCAACACTTTTCTTATTGCTTCTTTTGTAAAAGGTAAGTTTTTAGCTTGAAGCTCTTCTCTTAAAAACTCAGTAAAAGATAATCCAGCCTCTAAGGTTGCTCCCGCTGCTCCTATTGCTCCCCCTATAGCTCCTCCCGCTGTTGTAAACACTCCTAAAATACCAGCGCTAAATCCTGATGAACCAATAGCTGCTCCCCCCGCTGCTCCTGCTACTGCAGCACCTCCTACTGATTTATTTGTCATTGATGATACAGAAGATAAAAAAAGTTGAGGAACAACTGTAGGGTTTTTAAGTACCCCCATAATAAAACCACTTATACCTCCGCCTTCTTTTTCATACTCATAATTAAAATCTTTCATTTCATCAGAAGTTCCTGTCGCATCCATTCGAGCAGAAGCTTTTATGTATTCTTCTAATTCTTCATCACTAATTTCATTTCCTTTTCTCCACACCGCAATAGCATCATCTATAGTTCCCCCTTGAGCTTGCCCTTGATTCCAAGCTCGCGCTAAGTCTCCAAAAAAATCTGTAAATTCATTTTCTCCAAATGTTTTTTCAAACCCTGTTAATTTTTCTTCTTGATTAGGATTATTTTCACCTGCATTATAAGCACGAACCTGTGGCATTGTGTTAACTATATTACCACCAATTGGAATATCAAGATTTATGGTAGTTGTTGAGGATGTATCTTGTTCTGTCTCTGATTTTTTTGGTTGAGGGTCAATTAAATTAAGTTCATTTTCTATTTGGTTAACCCCTATTAGAATTTTAAAATCTTCTATAGATTTATTATAACCTAAAGAGCTAACATGCTGATAATTATCTTCAATTACCTCCGAGTCAGTGGTTAAGAGGGTTTGAAATTCTTCTAAAGTCTTGTTATAACCTTGAGAAAGAGCTCTGTTGTATAAATCTTCAACTACTTGTTTATCCATAAAAGCTATAATTATTTTGTACTATAATCTACTAGAGGTAAATTTTCATTGATACTATCATAAATCGTGGTTCCAAATCTTCTTTTATTTAAAGCATTATAAACTTCATTAATAAATTCTTGTAATTCTTTTTTAATATCATCCGCAGTTCTTCCTTTTCTAATCCTAATTTTTTTCTTTACCCCTGCTAATTCAAGATTTATTGTCCCTGCTCCTTTAGATTCTTTTAGTTCTTTATTTTCTTTAGATACTTTATTTTTTATTTGTATAGAAGTTGGATTTTCTTCTCCTTCTTCTATTAATAGTTCTTTAGCCTGAGCCTGAGTAATTGGTATAATTTTTGCCTTGAACTTACTATCGCTATCATCAGCTTTAATAGTTAAGTTACCACTTAACCCTTCAGCATTTAATTGCTTTACTATGTTAATAGGTTTAGTTTCTCCATCCACATTTTGTTGTCCTAAAACTCGTGGCAAAACTGCTTCTATATTTTTTCGAATTATTTCTAAATTTGGAGCAGCACCGAAATATGTTTTAGCTAATTGCTCTCCTATTTTATTTGATGGATCCTCACTCCAAGTAACATCAGGCATATCCTTAAATATTAAATCTATCCCTCCTGGAATTAATTTATTTTCTCCCCTTTTTCCAGATATTTTTCCTGCACGTTTGCTGTAACCGATATTGAGTTCTTCATTAGTCTTTACAATTTTATCAATTATATCTTTATCTAATGATAAACCTAATAAATTACTAAGACTTATAATTTCATCCTCATTTAAAGTTGATTTTAGTTCTCCATCTTTTCCTGTAATATTTCGCTTAATAGGAGAGGTAGGAATGACATTTCCGTTCTTATCTATTTTGGTTACATTAATTTCTTCATCTGTTATGATTATAGATCTAATCTTATCATCAGCTGGTTTCTTATCTTTATTTGCTCGTGTTACTAATCTATTCAATGAATCAGTAGATTCATCTCCACTATAAACATCACTTAATGTTGTAATCATATCTCTTAAATCTTGCGTATTACTAGCTGTTTTTTCTCGCTCTGCACCACTTGATTTATATGTTACTGCTGCAAAAGCTCTTGTCAACTTCTCATCTGTAGAAAGCTGAGATTTTATGATTGATCCTATCTCTTTTTTTAATCTTTCTTTTTGAATTTTAGTAAGCACCCCTGTAGCTCTACCTGGATCGTTAGAATTTTTTACTTGTAGCCATTTTTTTATATCCGCCTCATCTCCGTATTTTTCTTTATACTCTTCCACAGTAGCAGCATATTGATAATCCTCTCCTAAGCTAAACAAAATCTCTGCCCCTTTTCCCGTATTGCCATAAAGGGCAGTTTGAGAAACAATTGCATTTTCTAATTCCGGAATCTCTTCAATAGTTTTATAACTTTGATTACCACCAGAATTTACCAAAATAGCTGTCGTAACTACCCCTAAATTCTTAGTAAATGGATATAACTCAGCTGCTAAATCTATTTTTCCGCTATCATTATATGCCGCAGATCCAAGCCTTTCTGTGGAGGTCTGATAACTGGTAGGGTTAGTTTTACGGTCAGGAGCAGTTTCTTTTCCATTTTCTTTTTTCCATGCAAATATATCATTTACACTAGGTTGACAATTTTGTTTATCTACCACATCTTTACATAGAGCGTTTTTTGCGTCTACATCAGTAAGAATTTTAGAATTTTTGACGTAATCATATTTTACCCAATATATATTTCCATTTTCACTTAATGTAATTGACCAATTAGGATCATCAATACCTAAAAATTGATCTGAATAATAATCACCTAAACCACTAGATACTTCTTGATTTTCGGCTGCTTTTTTTGCTACATCATTTCCAATAGTTATGGTTGCAGACAAGTCTTTTACTGAGTTGTCCATACGGGTTAGTAGTTTTTTATAATCTGAAAAACTAATTTCTCCCTTTCTGTATTTTTTAGCTGCGTTATACGCTACAGTCTTCGTTTGAGCTCCAACATCAATAATCGTATCTGCTATTGTTTGGGTTTGTCCTTGTTCAATTCCACCAAGAGACTCTTCAGTTTGTTCTATTAATGTTACCGCATCAGTATAATTTTTTTTTCTTTGTGTGTTAAAGTCAGTAATTGTTTGAGTTATATTACTAGCTTCTTTTGACCAATCTATTACTTCTCTCTCCACATCTCTTTGAGCATAAATATCATATTTATTAACTGCTTTATTTGTGTTGCTTGTACTTGTAGCCATATATTTTTTATTATATCCCTTCTTTTTTCTTATACTCATCCAAAGTTAAAACACCTCCCCCTAATACATAAGAATCATAATCTAGTGCTAATTTGTCCTCAGCAGACATCTCTTCACCAAAAGTTTCTAATCCCGTTTTTACTCCTGTTCCAAGGCCTGCCAATACTTGATTACCATACATTATTGATTTGTATGAAGCGTCTCGCTCCTCTTTTTTAGCAGTAGCAGCTTCCCCTACATTCATATCTATTAATTGTTGTTTAACACCTTCCTCTCCTTGTAATTTTAAAATTTCATTTTTATACAATGCTTCACTCATAGCATTTCTTGCGTTTTCAGTAGCATCTGTAGTAATAGCATTTACTTTTCCTATTCCACCCACTAAACTTCTACTGTCAGCTCCTTGCAATGCGCTTATAGCTTGAGCATTTTGTTGAGCAATTTCTTCATATTGTTTATTTATAGAATCAGTAGGAGCTTGTATATTTGCATACACATTTTTTTCAGCTAATCTTCGAGCATCTGCCATCATCC
>TARA_R110001583_G_scaffold122051_1_pt1 | contig 10314 bp, 23 predicted proteins | sample TARA_R110001583 | Tara Oceans TARA_R110001583 (sample SAMEA4398432) | marine metagenome | biome: Polar Biome; feature: [MES] marine water layer (ENVO:01000295) within the mesopelagic zone...; material: water (ENVO:00002006), including particulate matter (ENVO:01000060) such... | reverse complement strand
ATTTTTGAAGCTGCCATAAAAAATTATTGTTAATTAATTATTTAACTTAGATGAATAAATTAAACTACTTTTTGTGCTTTATTTGCATAAGATTCAATATCTTCTAAAATTGTAAAAATTCTATCTAAATTTTCTTGTGATACATCAATTCCAGCTCCAGTATCTATTAAAATTTCATTAATTCTTCTAACATCTTCTTCAATCAAATCTAAATAATCGTATATATCATCAGCCATTTTATTCCTCAAAATCTATTCTATTATCTAGTAAATCTTCAATTCTTCTTAATTGTCTTTTAATCATGTCACGTTCAAAAAATCCGCCATTTTCAAATTGTCTAATTTCAGATATAATTGCTTTAAAATATAATGGTAATTCTTTTCTGATAACTTCATCTTCAATTTGATCTGTAATTAATTCATAAGGATTCATTTTAACGCCTTGAAGTCCTGAATTGCCCTGCAAAACCAACTAGGTAAACACCTTCATTATCAGAAGTAACTTTGTCAAAATCAACATCAGATGAGCTGTGATAGTGTGTTTTTGATTCAGGCTTTACCATAAATTCATCTAAAGTTGTATTGTTAATAAGATTATCTTGCATTATTTTATAATCAATCATCTTCAAATTCCATATCATCAATAAAACTATCTAATTCATCACGAATTAATCTTAAATCAGCACTATCTAATTTATTTTGAGAAATTAAATCATCAATAAATTCTAAAACTCTAGCAGGGAATCCAGTTACCATTATTCAAAATCCTCATATTCGTATTCATCATCAGGTAATTCATCAGCAAATTCAGAAACTCTCCTAGTTGCAAAAGCCACAACCTGAGAAATAGCTGCAAAAATTAAACCGTCTTTGATTATTGCAGTTGGATTATCAGGATCGAAACTCATAATTTACTTTCCAATATTCCTTCTAATTTTGCTATACGTTCGCAAAGATTCCTGATTAAATTATCATTTTTTCTAGAATTAAAGACCATTATTGAAATCATGGTAGAAAATCCGATTAAAGAAATTGCCATTATTGCTTCTTGCATAATTATCAACTTTGTCGTATTTCATCAAAGCTAGTTCCGCACTCAGAACAAACAGCTAATCCTTCCTCGTTACAACTGTCAATGTCAAATTTATGATCACATTTTTGATTAATTTCTTTATATCCATTTTCATACATACTCATATTCAATATTTTATCAATAATATCGGTCATAATTCAGCGGTAAATCCTCTATGCAAATTATATTTTAAATTAAAAGATTCCCAAATATCTAAGTCAATACAATGCTTGCGTAGTGAGCAATAATTTTCAATCCATTTTTTATCACGTCTACCGTCCGAAACTGCAAGAAGATTAACCAAGTCGTTTTGGAGTATTGCGTGAGAAGTTGAAAATTTTGGTTTAGGTTTTTCAATTCTTTGTTCAATTTCCCTAGAAGTCTCTAAATTAATTTCCCTGCTATTTTTGGTAAATTTTTTAGACATTAGGCAAAACCCCGATAATTGTAATTAGATAAGTGATGATACTGCAAGACACACCTACACCAATAGTTGAAGCCTTACAGGTCATTACTTACGATCTCCACGTTCTGATCCAATTTTTAAAATGAAGCCCATTCCAACAACAGAAATCAAACCGAAGAATCCTAAAATTAATTCAGTTTCCATAATATGACTTAGATTACTAGTATTTATCATAATTGTGCCTCGATACATTCGTCATAAGTTACTGGATCGTCCATTCTAGCACGCCATTTATTGTATAAATCATAATCAAAAGTTTGTTTTCCTTTACACAAAGTATCTCTACTTTGAAACCTAACTGAATAGGTCGGAAAACAAATTGCACCAGCTTTTTTAGAGCTGTCTATGCTTGAACTTTTGAAGTTTAATTGGTCATACCAAATATAACTTAATTTGGTTTTCTTTGGTTTTACCTGCATTGGAATGTTACAACGAATGTGATTTTTGTATGATTTGATAAAAAATATTTCATTCATTAAAGCATGTAATGAAGATGATTCCCTAAATTTTCTATCATTCCAATGTTGATAATATGCAGTATTGCTATCAGTTGATCTTTTACTAATTCTAATAGCTCCAAAACGATATTCAGGAACTTTTTTCTTTAAAGATTCAATTCTAAATAGCCACGTTCTAAAGGTTAGTAATACTGGACTAATAATGTGATAACCTTTTGTTGTTTTGTAGTAATAACAAGAATAATGCCATTTTTCATAAAATTTTAAGACTCTAAGTAATTCTTCTGGGTTAGTTGAATCAATATCGGAAAATAAAAAAAAGTATGGTTTTTCATTAAAAATTGTAACAGCTTCAAGCCCTAAAGTTTCATTTTTAGTTATTGAAGGTATTGTCATTTTTAATTACTCAACTTTGGTGTAGATTTTGTTCTCAGGATCGTAAACTGTCCATTTTGGTGTAATGCCTGCATTGTCAAACATAGCCATAACTTGATCTTTCAAAACATATTGTTTTTTGATATAAGTTGGTGGTACGTCTTCAAAACTTTTCAAGGTAATCTCATAGAATTGTCCTTGACCTTCTTGAACAGCAAAACGAGTATTCGTTTTATCCCAAATTAGGGATACTTCCTGATTTTGTAGTTTTCCAAAAGCTTCTACTGCTTTTGAATCCCCATCAAGTTTTACAGTATGCTTATTTGTCAAATTTTTGACAGTTACCAAATAGCCAGTTCCGCTAGTGATGAAGCCTTCTGCAAAATCGTTTTTCTTTACGCTAGTCATGTTATTGATATTATTTGAAAAGTAGATTAGATAAACAACAAGGTTAATTTTTTTTAATAAGAAGTGGGTTTTCAATCCACAACTTATTAAAAATTGCGTGTAAATTTAGTAACATAGCTTTATTAAAAAACATTTTCTTAACTATACTAATGGTTAAAATTACAAAATATTACGAGTGTAAAACCTGTTTAGAATTGCATAACGAAAAAGAGCCATGTCCTTTTGATAAATAGCTTACAAAGTAGGGTTAAGCTACACGCAATTGCAATAAATTAGATAAAATATCAATATTTTTACTGATTATTAAACTTAATAATCTTCAAAGTATGTAGTTAGTGTGTGGAAAACTTGTATCTTGTCAGCGTTTCAAAGACATATTCCAACTATAGCGGAAGGGTTAGCTCAAGGCGTAAACCCAAAAACCTACGTTTTGCTTATTTCCTTGATGAAGATCAGAAAATCCATAAACGAAAACTCACTAAACTTGAATATTTTATTTTTAAATATTTCAAAACAAAATACAAAAAAAATAAATTTTGTTGCCAAGAGTGCGGAAACACTTTCTCAGGCATTATCAAGAAACACAAGGATCAAATAGAATGTCCTTATTGTGAGAATTAATGCATTGGAATAAGGAAAGATTCATTGATAAAAAAACTGCTTTCATTTTTAAGAATCAAATAATAATTTGCTACAAATGTAACAAGGAAATTACTGATAAATTGGTGGTAAAAAGGACTAAACGAACTAGGCATTATCATCAATCATGTTATGAAAAATTATTTCATTGATTCTATTTGTATAATAACTAGCTTTTTTAATATAATTTGATAACTTTATGGCACAACGAATGAAAAGAAGAACGACTAGACGTAGAAATACAGCTAGACGTTCAACAATCAGACGAAGAGCTAGACGAACAGCAAAAAGCGGTTTTAGTTTAGGAAAAAAAATTTTTCCAATAGCCAAAAACTTAGCCAGCCCTGTAGCATTTATTGAGCAAATTTCCGCAAAGCATAGACAGACTTTAGGAAGTGCTTATTCATCTGCACCAATAGGACAAAAGCTGAAAATATTAACTAACATAGTTACAGGCAGTACAACGGGTTTGAACATTTTCAAAGATGAATTTCAAGCACCTTTGTCTCAACTAAAAATTAGTAATATTTTCAACAAGTGGACTACTGCGGGAGCTGCTATGATAGGTTATGGAATTATTGCTAAATCAGCAAACAAGGCACTAGGATCAAATATTATGCCTGCTATATCTCCTGTTAAATCAATAGGTAAGCAGCTCGTAATAGGTGGTGCATTAGGTGGTCTGTTTGATGATAAGCCAACTTCTGGAACTGCAAGTACAGGAACTGCAAGTATCGCACCAGCTATGACAATGTCTTACAACGGTGGATATAGTAGCAGCTCAGATTCAACGGAGAGCTCATTATGACCTCATGGGACGTAATAACACCAACTAGCATTGGTACAGGTGTAGCAAAAACTAGTCTTGGTACAATCACAAAACCTGAGGAAGTACAATCTTTAATTGAATTTGTCCCTTATTATGCACCATCAGGTGTAGTAACCGCTGGGGAATCTATGCTCTTAGAAACCGCCTTAGAAAGTAATTCTGTAAATCTTTTACCAAAAAGAATTATCAATCCCGTTATTCAAGCTGGACTAGGTGCAACTTATGCAACTATGATTCCAATGCTCGAAGCATGGAATTGTAACACGCCTTTAACAGCGGGTGCAACTCCACAGATTCAAGCCTTTGGTCAAGCACAAATTGCAAATACAGCAGCTCCAACTATGGGTGTAGCATTTCATTGGTCTAACTCTAGACCAAACAGTCCAGAAATATTCTACAATAAGCCCGATAACGAAACAAGCACAGGAACAGCAGCTACAACAGTAGCAGGCAACTCAGTAACCATCAATGATGGTAAAATGTTGACTTCTGTTTATGGTGCTGTATCATTAGGAACTGTTACCGCAAGTAATTCATTACTTGCAAGTATGCAGTTTAACTCAAATGATTTCGATAATTCACAAGCAATTGAAGTTCCAATTCAGCCCAATTCAGTAGGATTAGGCGGTTTAACTTCTGCTTTGAACGTAAAAGGATCTTATTACAAGAATGTGAATATGGGAATGAAGGCAACTGCAACAATCAGCACGGTCTTAAGAATCTCAGAAGCACAAACAGCCGCAGGATCTTTCATTGGTGGAGTAGGATATACCAAAATTTAGATATGTCCTCAAACTTCTTTTTTTTAATTGGAGCTGTAAAACTTGGCTAAATACAATTCATTAGACACTTTAACAAAACCCGTTTATGACATTTCAGCTTATGGAGAAGATCTATTTTTACCAATTACAACAGATACGCTAGCACTTCAATCAGTTACATGGTCAAGCGTAAACGAACTAGTTCAGGAACATCAAGAAGATTTAGAAGCTTATTCTAGAGCAATATCAAGCGTTAACACTTTAGGAATTTTACATGAGGGAGACGGAAACAGATTTTCAAGACAGTATGATTTTCTAACTGATATGTCCGCATGGGCTTACAAATTTAACTTAACTTTTGCAGTTGCATTAAGTGTAACAGCATATACTAGCGGTAATCATTCCGTTGATTCAGTAACTGTTAATTTTTACGAATTATTGCCTGATAAATCACAATTAAGACAAATTGCAACAATGCAACATGAGACAGATATGAGTAATTTAGGTGCAACTGGAACTAACGTAGCAATTATGCACTTTGAAGGTAATGTTCCTTTTAAAATTATTCAAGGAAATTTTCTAAGATGTGAAATAATTTTTAATTCTACAGATACAGGAACTGCAACAAGTTTCGAGGGTATTATGCCATACTTTTACTTTCAAGAAGGAAATTTAACTAAAACGTTATGCGAATCAGGTTTAGAAATGCACTTGCACCCAGCTTTGGATCATGCTTTTCCAGTATTTAGAGATCAATCAATTACAAATAAAATTGATTATGATGGAATTAATATTGATGGAGTTAATCGAGCTGCTGTTTAATGGAAATTGAAAATTTTCTAATAACTTGGATTCCTATTTTTGTTATCCTGTCAATAATTACTATTGGTCTTTTAAAATATGCTAAAATTAGATCAACTTACAAAGTTGCACAAGTAAAACAAGCTAAAACAATGAAAAAAGAATCTGAAAGTTTTTCAGGTGCAATAAATGAAATGATTGACTCAGCACCAAAAAATTTAGCTCAAGTTGAAAGTGAAATTATGACAATCCGCCAAGAAGCAATAAAAAAAGGAATGACCGAAGAACAAGTCAAGCCGCTTTTGGCACGATTAGAAAGTGAAAAAGATTTGCTTAAACTAGCTTCAAAATATGGACACTTGGCTAAACCGTTAGGCGGATCAGTTGGTAAAATATTAGAAAAGGTACTGGGCGGAATTGGTAATTAATGGCAACTGCAACGACAATCAACAAGCTTTTAAAAAATGCCAAATTTGGCAAAGCTGGACTAGCATTAACAGCAGCACAAGTTGGATCAGATGAACTAAAAGCAATTTCATTAAGGGAATACAATTATGATTTTGTAGGATTAGTTACAAAGCTAGTTGTTTATTTTACTTTGTCGTTATTGTTTGCTAAATTTATGGAAGCTGTAATTTTAGGTCGTGGGTTTTACAAAACATTAGCTAGTCTATTTGGTTATAATATTCCCGCAAGTACAGAATTTCCAAAATTTTTAGTTGATTTGTTTGGAGAAGAAGGAATCAAAGGTTTCAAGTTTTGGGACATTGTAAAACTAGGAGCTATCTTGATGGTACTCTTTGAATTTAACAGATATGTAAAAAACAATCCAAACACAAAAAACGCTTTAACTATCGGTTTGTTTGTTGGAATTATTGCAGTATTAGGTTTAACCACTTTGCCCGAATTAGTAAAACGGGTTAAGACAACAGATTTTGATTTGGAGAGTTTGAGATAATATGGCTTATTACGTTAATTCAAAAGGTTTGATTCCTATGCTCATAGGAAGTACGGAATATGAAGTTAATCCCGTAGACGTTATAGATTTTGAAACTAGAGTAAACGGAGAAGTTAATCCAAATTTTACTAGTTTTTTTGAATTAGACAGATTAACCATTGTTTATTTGGATAAATTCAATACTAACAAACCTACACAACCTGAATTAAAACAACAAGTAGAAAACAATCCTGAAAGAGCTCAGGAATTAATTAGATTAGTAGTAAACGGCGAAATCTCAGGTGCTAATTTTAGACGGTTAGTAGATGAATTTGCAATTCAAAATATTTCATTAAAGCCTAATGTGACTATGGTAGAACAGACTTTAGATTCACTTCAATTAGTAAACGGTACTTTGTCAGGATTTGTAATTTATAAAAAGACTCCAGTTTTTGATTCAAATTTTAACGGCGTAGAATTAAAAGGCGTAATTCAAGTTTATGATGAAGATGGAGTAGTAGTTAATTTAACTGATCATAATGTATTTTTTTCAACAAATCAAAATCAAACATCTTATACAATTTTAAGAAAAATTGGAAATTTTAAAAATATTAGCATAGAATTTTATCTATTTTATGATTATCCTAATATGCCTGAATCAATGGCATATATTAAAAAAATAAACTTAACAGATGTAATTCAACAACCAACACCTGATCCAACACCACAACCAACACCACAACCAACACCTGATCCAACACCTGAATTAACTTATTGCGTAAATGTTTACAATGTTAGAGAATCAGGAGAAGTTTATTCAACCAATTATGATTCAATTTCAAAATCTAAAGTTGATGAATTACAAAAAGAATTTTTAGTTGTATCATGTGAAGCTCAATATTTACCAACTGAAAAACAAGTTAAGGAATTTTACGGTTTTACACCTATACCGCCACAAGATAACACAATGGTAAACACTACTATGGTTTCTCAAAGTATAGGATCTTTTGATTTAAAAGATGGAAGGATAAGAGGAGAAATTCTATATATTGCAAATCAATCTTTTAACCCATATTATTATAATAAAAATATTATTTCAGTAGTTCAAATTAAATCAAAAGGCGGATCAGTAATCACATTAAAAGAAAATAATCTTAATTTTACTGAAACTGAAAGAGATGAAAGAATCCAAATAGATGAATCCGTGGCTAATTTTAAAGAAGTAATTATTGAATTTTTTGTTTTTGATGGAAGTTTGCTAACTACTGCACTACCTGTTCCATTTACAGAAGCTAAACAAATTCAAATAATTCAAGAAGATGTTTCAACTTGTCCGCAAGGATTTCACAAGGATTTTAGCGGTAAATGTGTAGCAGATGATCCAGTTGGAGAAGTACCAAGGGATAAATTAATTGACACTTTGAAGGGTTTCTTATTTGGAACTGTAGCTTTAAGCTTATTAGCGAGGAAATATTAAAAATCATGATCATGAAACGTAAAACCACAAGAAGAAAATCCAATAGGCGAAGTATGTTGCCAAGTTGGAACGAAGTACGCATGGGTTTAACGCAAGTTTCAAAGCTAAGATTATTATTTTTACTAGCTAAAATCTACCGTTCATCAGTAGTTCCTAGATCAGTAAAAGTAAATATTCTAAGCATGGCTAGAACTGGAGCTAAAAAAGTCAAAACTAAAAGAAAAATGACTAGAAAAAAGCCACGTTCAGCAGCTCAAAAAAGAGCAACAAGAAAACTTGTGGCACTAAACAAAAGGAGAAAACGTTAAACCCTTGTCCATTTTTTCTAAAAAATCTGAGCCATTATTAGTAAATAATGTAAACAGAATTAAACCGCTAATCAATACAATGCCTGAATTATCTGCATTAAATTTGAATCAAACATTGAATACAGAAGTTGTTTGCAGGGTATGCAGGGGTAAAAGAGTAGTCTATATCAGAAATCAGGAAGTTGGTACAATACAAATTTCTCATTGTATTCATTGTAACGGATCAGGAGTAATGAGTAACCGTGAGTAACGAAGCTGATTTGGAAATTAAATTGTCCTCGTACAATGCCAAAATTGTATTTTTAAATAAAATTTATCGCAGTATGTGTAAAATTAAACTTGGTCACTTGATTTATCCTAAAATTGCACAAAACATTGAGTTAAGAAATCAATGTTTCAGGGAATTAAGAGATTTGATCAAAAAGAAAAGACCTGAATTATTTATTGGGGACGGATATTAATGGGAACTAAATTCTTAAACGTATTCAATCCAGAAGGTGCAAGTCAGGCAGATGTTGATGAAGCAAAAATTCAAAGTTTTGTTATAGCTGCAAGTGATGAAACAAGCGACTTAGAAACAGGCACTAACAAAGTTAGATTTCGTATGCCTTACGCCTTTACAGTAACAGCAGTAAGATGTTCTGTTAATACTGCACCAACTGGATCAACTCTAGTTGTAGACATTAACGAAGGCGGATCAACTATTTTATCAACTAAACTATCTATTGATGTTTCAGAAACTACAAGCACGACAGCAGCTACTCCCCCAGTAATTAGCGATACAGCATTAGCAGATGATTCAATTATTGGAATAGACATTGATCAAATAGGATCAACCAATGCTGGAGTAGGATTAAAAGTTACAATAATTGGAAACAGGACATAATGGGATTAATTATAAATCCTTATCTAAGTTTTGCATCTTCAGGATTTAACAAAAGCGGAATTAAATTTTATTTTCATTTTGAAGAATCAAGCGGAAATATAATAAATGCCGCAACAACTGCGGCAGGCTACACTAACGGATTAGGAGATGATGCAGACGGCGTTAAACGTGGAGATCCTACTTATCAACAAACTGGAAAAATTGATGATGCGATTGAGTATGATGGAACTACTGACCACTTTGAACTTGGATCAGGAGATGGATCTGATTTTAAATTTTTACATGATGGAACTGATTTTACAATAGCTTTTTGGTTAAAACGTAGTGATGGAACAAACGAGCTCCAAGGGATTTTTGGAACTGGAGAAGGCGGATCAACTATTGGCATGGCATTAAGATTAGATGGAACTAACAACAAAATAACTGCAAAAATTGAAAACGGTACGGGTGCAGCTTCTTCAATAAATTCAAGTAATAGTTGGATACCTGATAACACAACAACTTACTATCACTACATAATTACTTTTGAAGGAAGTAGCCAAACATGGAATATTTATAGAGACAACGCAAACAATGAAAGCAATACTAGCTCATTGACCGTAAGCTCTAGTAATCCTAGTAACTTGCCACAAGTAGGAAATGAGCCTGACACGGGCGGAGTAGAAAATTTAGTAGGTTTAATAGATGAATTGGTAGTTTTGACTAGAATTATTACAGCAGACGAAAGAGCTTACCTTTATAATTCAGGAGACGGACAGTTAATAGCATGATTAACGAGCCATCTATTGACAGCATGATAGATTATCTGTCATTTTTAGAAAAACAGAAAAAAAACATTGAAGCTACTGAATTAAGAAATAAATTAATTAAAATTCAAGGAATTAAAGTTCATACTATT
>TARA_R110001583_G_scaffold4356_4_pt1 | contig 10321 bp, 10 predicted proteins | sample TARA_R110001583 | Tara Oceans TARA_R110001583 (sample SAMEA4398432) | marine metagenome | biome: Polar Biome; feature: [MES] marine water layer (ENVO:01000295) within the mesopelagic zone...; material: water (ENVO:00002006), including particulate matter (ENVO:01000060) such as...... | reverse complement strand
TTATAATGACTAAACCTTATTAATGTAACCATGTAAGGTTAGTGTTGCTGCTAAACTAACGTTAATAATGTTTCCACTTATATAAAGATAATATCCTGGTAGTACTTGGAGAGGTAAGTTTGTTGATGTAAATGTCGCCCCTTCATCTAAGCTTATGTAAAGTCGAGGCCCCCCTACTGGGCAATCATCACTAATCTCCGGACAATCCCTAAGATTATCAAAAGTCATTGTTGTTAGTAATGCACTATCTATAACTTTAGTTGAGTTGTCTATGGTTGTTATAGAGGTCCCGTCTAAGGAATCTCCTACATTCCATTGGAAGTTTATTGTTGATTCGTCTGTTCGTCTTCCCGAGTCTAACCCATCAGTAGCATTCAAACTTGGTACGATTTTTGGCTCAGTTTCGAATAATGTAACCACTCTTTTTATTGCTGGAGTTACTTCGTAATCTTCTTCGTCCATAATATAACCTAACATCTGCATTTCAAAACTTTGGAGGTAGAATCGTTTCTTTTCAAACTGATCTATCGTACTTTCGTCTCCTATATTTTCTAATATTATTGGGAAATAGTGTCCATTACAATTAATATACTTTTGTCTCGATTGGAATTCTTGCATTACAGCTTTATTGAATTTGTTTATTTCTCTCATTCTATAGGAAAAAAATCTAACTTCGTAGGTTAGATTAACCGCAATTGGTTGTGGTATTTTATAGACATCAACACCAACACCATCCCCATCATAATTTGGAACTTTCATATAATCAAATCTTTGTTTCTGAGGTATTGTATATTGAGTAACTGGATTCGTACCAAATTGTATATCTGGGTGACGCACTATAGTCACAAAAGGAATCTGTACGTTACGATTTTTATCGGTAAATTGCCAAGTTCTTGCGAATTCTGCCCACCTTTGCATTGTTAGAAAAAATACCGGTACCTTTTCACCTCCTAAAGAAACACTTAACTCATCTTCAACAAACTTAATAAAGTCTCTGTCCATATCTTCATAAAGTACTCCTTTAGGTACAAAAGTACCACTAGCGTTCCATCCCTCTTCCCATAACTCTAATCTTCGTGCATGATTACGAGATTTAGCCTTAAGTTGAACATTTTTCAAAAATTTCTTAGGTATTCCCATAATTAAATTGCTGTAAATTCATTAGGGTCGGCTACTGCACATTCTATTGTTCTAACCGCTCCTTTATAACCAAATATGGTATGTTCGTTATCTGCGTGTATTTTACCATCATTAACAACAACCCAAAACTTCATGTCACTTTCAGTATATCTATAACCTATATAATCACCATACTTAATATCAACTTCTTTTTCAGTTAATTGTTTTTGATACACATTAAACGTTAAATTACCAAAATCTCTATATCGTAATGTACCATTAGGGTTATATGTTGCGTTTTCAGCATCTGCAATTGTTAAATTAACAAGTATTTCCACAGGTGGGTAAAATCTTACATTTTCCGCACCAACCTCCTTATATACATCGTCTGTATCTGTCTCCTCAATATCAATACTAAAAAGTACTACTGACATGTGAAGGTCCCCCTCCATATATTCTCTACCAAAATCTACCTCTAAATCGAAATCTTGATCATCAAAGAATTTATTTAGTCTAGTAATTGGTACCTTGGTCTGCTGGTTTTGTTTGTTTTCCATATACTATAAATACTATTTACTTAGTTATTATTTTTAATTAGCGTTAAAATGCGCGCCACTAATCATTAATAAATAGATTAAATAATTATAATTAATTAATATATAATGCATGCTAGATCCAAATAGAATAAAAGATTACATCTCTTTAGTTAAAGACTATAAAGGCCAAAATGATTATCTACTCAATCTAAAGGCTAGATTTAATAAATCAAGTAGTAGTCCAACACAAAGACAGATAGAATATATTCAACATAATTATAGAAAAGTTCCGGTAACGGTAAACAAAGAAATTTGTGTAAGTAATTATTTTGCTTCAAAATTACAAGAAGAACACCTATTAGTCTTCTCTCCCCTTAAGTTTAACATAGTTAAGATACTATCAAATATGAAAGACACCTTACATGTTATGGCAAAATTTAGTAAGAATCAAGAAAAAACAACCATGTTGTGGATACCAAAAAAACATATAGTTAAAGAAAGAGTGAAAAATGAGGTTGGGGTTTTAGATTATAAAGGGTATGCTCATCGGCCACCTATGGTACACCAAAAAGAATCCATAACGAAATTATTAGAATATGATAAATTCATTTTATCTGACGATATGGGTCTCGGAAAGACTACTTCCGCAGTTATCGCAGCTCAATTATCTCAATCTAAAAAAATACTTGTTATTTGCCCATCTTCATTAAAACTAAACTGGAAAAAAGAAATCTCTAATTATGAAGAAGAAGACGATATTAATTTAATTAACGGAAAGAAGTGGGGAGAAGAAAAAAAATGGAATATTATAAACTTTGATATTCTTAAAAATTTTCATTTCCTACCAACAAAGAACAAGGGCCTTAATCAAACCACCAAAAGTTTAATTCTGGGTTCAAATTTTGATTTAATAATCATCGATGAAGCCCATTCTATCAAAAATACCACCTCAAAAAGAACTAAAATAGTTATGGACTTCGTTAAAAACATAAAAAGAGTATGGTTATTAACAGGAACCCCAGTAGCTAATAGACCAATAGACTTCTATAACCTATTAAAAATTTGTAACTCTAAGGTTTCTCAAGATTGGGTACATTTTGTTAAAAGGTATTGCGACGCTAGGAGGTTTAGAGGAACGGGAGGTAGATTAATTTGGGATACTAAAGGAGCATCTAATCTTGAGGAACTTCACGAGTATACTAAAGATTGTATTCTAAGAAGAAAAAAAGAAGACATCCTTGACCTACCACCAAAAATTATATCCCCAATATACCACCAATTAGAAAACGCCTCAGGATACCAAGAAATAATGGGAGAATACAAATCGTGGTCGTTAAAACATGGACACGCCAATTTATCCCAACACATGACAAAACTAGTGACTCTTAGAAAATTTTTAGCCGAGGAAAAGACAAAATATACCGCCCCATTCATCAAAGACTTAGTTGACCTAGGTAAAAAAGTTATAATATTCACAAACTTTAATAATGAACAACAAATACTATTTGACCATTTCCAAAAAGTTGCAGTAAGACACAATGGGTCCATGTCTCTTGAAGAAAAAGAAAAAAGTGTTACAGATTTCCAAACCAATGATAAAGTTAGGGTCTTTATTGGTAATATAATGTCTGCTGGGGTTGGTATTACACTAACAGAAGGAGAAGTTGTTATAATGAATAGTTTAGATTGGGTACCAAAATCTCATGTTCAAGCAGAAGACCGAGCCTATAGAATTGGTCAGAATAAAAAAGTTAATGTTTATTACCCTATTTTTGATAAAACTATTGAAGAAATAATTTATAAATCATTAAAGAGTAAACAAAAGAATATTGATACAATTATGGGTGAGTATTCAGAAGAAGATATTGTTGATAGTCTTATAGACCAACTTAACCTTATTTAAGTTTGTCCCCGTCTGAGGAAAGTATGTAGACAAATTCGTTGTGACACAATAAACTTATACTACTTCCGTTTTCTAAAACCATCTGACCCCATTTCTCATCAATCAACCTATTAGAACTTACGGTAACATTCGCCAATGATTTTATTCTTACAACTCCAGATAAAGAATCAGAAATAGTTAATTTAATATTTCCACCCCCACGAGCAATTATAGTTCCGTCATATATTATTTCATAATCACTAGAAACTACTTTTACCTTATCTTCCTCATATGTTTTTCTAAACGAAGGATCAACCTTTTTCCTCAACTCAATTAACTCCTTAAGTATTACCGAAGATAAAAGTTCATCCTTAACACCTCTTAATGAACCATCATTATTATATTTTGCGAAATGAGGATTAACTTCCTCTACATCCTCAGCGATGAAACCATACCTAGTATTATCCGGATACTTCTTAAACTCAAACTTAGCTGGTTTAAGATCATATACCCAAGAACTATCATATTTATAATCTATATTTTGTTTTAAGTTTCTTAATGAAGCTGTAGTTCCAACCTGACCGTCACTACCAATCATCAAAGTATCAAATAACTCTTCATTTGTCAAAACTCCACCCTGTAAATAAACTTTACCTGTACCTGTTAAACTTCTCTCTCCTATTCTAACATTTCCACCATCATCAACTGCAAGTGAAACGGTTGGTACTGAATTATCGGCATTTACCGAAGTTACTGTAAAGGCTGTCGTAGCACTTGTTGTACCACTTCCATAAACCATGAATGACGCAGCTTGATGTTCTGTCCTTGATTGAATGGTGCCCCAAGCGGTAGGAGACCATAAAAATGCTGACTGTTGTGAAGCAACTATAAACTCGCCACCATTACCTAAAGAACTTAATTTAATATTCATGGTATTTGTCACATACTCTGTGGAAGTACCATAATTATCAGGCATCTCAATGTTCCACTGATTTAATACCGGAGTGTACCACATATGTGGAGTGGTACTAACAGTACTAGAACTCATATAAAATTTAGAATAATAAGGATAACCTACTAAATCACCATCAGTATGAATTGAACCTAATTCTAATGTGCCTAAGATTTTAGTATCACCAGAAAGTACTGCGGTTGTGTCCGGATACTGTCTTAATTGTCTAGAATAATCAACTAATGTTGTAAATGCCATAAGAAACTATATTACATACAGCCCTAGAGGTCTGTATTGTAGAGATTTATTTATCGATTCTGCTTCACTTGCTCTTTGTTCTGTTTGTCCAAAGTTACTCATACTTGTTAATCTTTCCCCCAACTCTTCGATAAGTTTTGATTGTTCGTCTTTTCCTTCATCTAACAAGGATTGATAATCCATAGAGACTTCTGCCCCCGGCACATTTAAGGATCCGGAGAACTTACCTCTAATTCGACCCAAAGTCTCTTTCGCCAAACCTAAGAGATATCTACGAACCCATATCTTAGAAGGTAAATTTAAGGATGAGTAATCAATTGAATCTAAAGGGACATCAGATGGTAATTTAATTACATCAGTATTGGCTTGTAAACAAGCTTCTCTATCTTCCCCCTCACTCTCAGGAACTATCTCATAATATCTATACCACACCTTTCCTTTATATAAGGTGGTGTTTCCCATATCATATGTCCCACCAGGTACTGGCATTATCCAAAGATATCGTTGTCCACTAGGAGCGGCAGTAACTTTATAAGTTAAATCACCCCGTATTAATCTATTTTTTAGATTTCTATCCGATTGTCTTAACAACACATCAAATGCTGGCATTACATAATAAGAACCCATCCCAAACTGAGCTAACCCTCCTTCCCCACCAAAACCGGCACCAAAAGCACCACCAACCCCCATAAAAGGATCAATAACTGCTTGATCTAAACTAGGAGGGGTGAACCATAAAACTTCATTAAGTTCTCTATTTGCTGGGATTAAGTATTGTTGTTGATTGGCAACTAATTCTACAAAATCAGTTTTAAGTTGCCACGGACCTCTGGATTGTAATCCTACTGCTTTAGAATAAGCGTATGTAAATTGTGTTTCATAATCAAAATCTCTCGTGGTTAAATTTATCGCGGTATCTGTCTCACTAACATCCAAACCAATTAAAGAAGGCCACTGGTTATCTACAAGCCATTCATACTGATATTGTACATAGTCTTCGACCGCAATTGATAAAAGAGTGTCTAATTGATCATTAGTTACTTCTACCTTTCTAACAGGTGCACCTAAACGGTGTCTTGTTTTGGTAAATAAATCTAAACGATCATCTGGGGTAATATTTGTTGCCATAGAAGTATATTCTTTTTATATAAATATCGATGAAATAATAAAACGAATATGGAATTTGGCTTATCTATTTTTCTGAGGCGGTGCTTCCAGTATCACTAGTAGCTAAACAACCTCCTTTTTTTCCTTTACAAGAGTTTTCCATAATTAAGATTTTTTGTTTATAGATTTAGATTTTGTTATTTTTCCTGTGAATATAGTATCCCCAACACGGATCTGTACTTGCTCATCTACTTTTTGTTCAACGATAACCTCTCCAATAATTTCTCTAATTAAAGATTTTAAGTCTTCTGTGTTTGATGAATGTTGAGTAACCGGTTTTACTTTTTCTTCAATAATCTGTTTTTTCTTACCTTTAGGGTTAATCATCTTCACTAACTCCGGATCTAAGTCGGCAGTATTTGAAGCTGGGTCAACACCAGGATTATTTATCATCATTTCTACCACTTCTTTTGGCATTCTTGTAGTTTTAGCGTTTTTTAATGTTCTTTGTATTGGTCGTGTTGGGTCTGACGTAATTTGTTGAGTTTGTCCTTGTGGTAAACTACTTAACATCTGAGAAGAATCTACCATACCTCCAGGTAATGGTGCTCGTCTACTCTCACTAAGACCTTGTTGACTATAGGTCCCTCCGTCTCCACTTGGTCCCATCTGTGTCTCTACGTTATCTAATAAAGCCTTTGATCTATTTAAGACCCCCGCTAATTTATTTATATCTACTGGTGATTCTGCCATAATTAAAATTTTGCTTGTGCGTATATTTTTGTCATATCCTTATCTCCACTCGGGTTATATAAAGGTTTTGGTTCATTAAATATATCACCACTATTCATAAAGTCAACCATCCTATCCACCCTAAATAATCTCCAACCAGGCATTGTATCTGGGGTATCACTCTTCCCTCCTAATTGATACGCTCTTATAACCTGGTTTTCTCTTTTTGATAAACCATAAACATAAGGCTCTATTTCCCTATATCCTGGGTTGGATATTGTGTCTCCTTCATAATATATTGTACATACATTATGATTGTTTATTGCAGAGATTATTTGACTTCTATTTACAGCCTCTAAAATTATACCCTTAAATAACGAAGTTAACTTCATATTTTATTAGTTCTAAGGATTAGACTGATAAGGATATTCTGTTAATTCTGGACCAATATAAGGTGTCTCAGGAGCCATCCCTGTAAGAGTACCGTTATATGATATCGCTTCGTCCCTTTTCTCAATGTCTATACTTGTTCCAACTTGAGCATCATAAGGTGCCGCGTATCCTCCGACCGCACCACCAGCATAAGTAGAATTCCCTCTACCTTTAGTATCTCCATCCGCTTGGGCGTTAGGGTGATTGTAACTATAAGCTACCGTCTCATCATAACCGAACTTACTTTGGTTTAACGCAAAGGCCTCATCTCTTTTAGCGTTTGCTACTTCATCTAATGTTTGTGCCATAATTTTTAATTTTTTATTAATTTATTTATTATTTGGGTCATTTCTTTATAGACTGCTCTATTATTTTGTACTGACCTAGCGTCACCTTTTATAATTGCTATACTACTTTTAGTGACATTTTTATTATCTCTATCCTTAGAATGAGTCTTCTTAAATTGGTTATTCATTCCTGAATCACTCTTATTTCTTTTATTCCTAACTATATCTCCTCTTGAACTATCCAGTTTATTATTAACCCAGGTCTTCATATCATCTCCTCCATTTATTAAATATTCCGAACCTTTCTTATTTCCAGAAAACGAATCAAAAAAATTCTTCAATCTCTTCAACATAGAATAACTCATTGTCCTATCACTAACTATATTCTTAGCCCTCTTATATCCAGCTAAAGAAGTATCACTTTTATTGAGTTCTTTATTTAATTTAGTAATAACATTATTAGGTACTGTCCATTTATTACCATATAAGTCACTATTCGCCATTTATAGTTGATGTTAACATGTTTTTTATATTTTGTGGAATTTCGGTAAAATCGATATCGTTCATTAAGTCATTAATAATAATTACCCTCTCGGTGTTATCTCTTTCTACCCATAATTCTTTTACTAACATAACCCATTTAACTAATATGGGATCGTCATCAGAATATTCTTCTAACGTTTTAATGGTAGGAACTTCTTTAGAAATAACATCATCCTGGAATCTACTTTTTACAATGTCTTCTAACATATCTTTCATCATATCCTCTTCCTCTTTTATCTGCTCGTTAGTAAAATAATCCTCAAAAGAATCCTCTTTCTTATTTCTTTTTAATACCTCATAAAATTTTCCTGGGTGGTGTTGGAGTTTATCCGCCAACTCACTGTAGGGTTTATTTTCATCATCTTCTCCCCACCATCTTCTATATCCATAAAAATTAGAAGCTCCTTGTCTAGTAAGTTTTTCATACTGATCAGAAGTTTTATCACTACCAAAATCATGATTAACAGTATAGTCTCCAGAAATGATACTTCCGGCAGAATCGATTAATTCCTCTAAATTTTTCTTTTTCATTACACGTGTTTTATACTATAAATATCAAACCATGATAAAACGTTTAGAAATTTGTGTTGAATTGATTATTTTATTTCAGAACTGACATTAGGTGTTCCTTTGGAGAACTTTTTATATTATCCCAAAATATCACTTCTCTTTCATCCATCTTCATCAAGTCTTCCATAGTATCTTGATCTTTTTCTGTGAAGGGAATACCTGAAATTAATTTCATTTGGGTTTTAGTGTAGTATTCTCTGGGTTCTAATTCTCCTTTTTTATCTACCGATTTTAATACATTATCTCTAATTACTGGATCAAATGAAACTAATAATGGTTTTACTCTCTTATTAAAATTAGAAATGTATCTTGCTTTATTATATTCACCACATAAGTCAGGGTTATTATCCATTTGTTCTTTATTTAACATATAACAATTAAAAGTTAGTACTCCTTTTTTCTTTTGGATATCCCCATGGGAAGCCCTACTTCCGTTATTCACATAATATATTGTATCACCAAGACTAACCCTAACATCATTCTTTATAACTAATTCCATGTGAGCCTGGGACGGTAATGGATTACCGACTTTATTGGTTCCTCTGTTTAGGTATGATTTGGTGGTTCTTTTTATTCTAGATTTAGATGCTATTTTCTTAAGTGGGATATTACAATCATAAATCTTTTGTAAGTGTTCATAATAATATTCTATAAATTCAGGCCCTTTATCATTTAATAACATCTCCAAGCCTAAATCAATAAACTCTTTAATGTAATCAGGGAGCGCCTTAGATTTAATAGTGTTACCAACAATATCTACTTTCCCATCTTCTGTTAAATCAGCGTAGTTTTTACGAGATACGTTTATTGATGATTTCCAAAACCCATCTATATCTAATCCCATAACCCCTCTCATATATAAGTCATTAAATTCAGCAACAACTGCCGCAGTTCCATCGTAATTCTTATCTTTTTCTACAAAATGATGTATTCCCTTACCAACATAAGAATATTCCTTTGTTGATTCAGGTACACTAAAATTACACCCATCAGTATCTAATACAAGAGGAATAAACCCCCTATTCTCAAAAAATCTAACTAATAATCTAAGATACATCCTTGCTGTACAAGTAACCTCTTCTCCTTTCATAACATCTCCCCAGTTAAAAACTTGTGGAGCAGTTAGTGAACCATACATAGAGTTATTAATAATTTTTATTGGTAGTTGTTTCGCTTTGAAAAATGAAGCCATCTTTTTATCTCCTTCTGCTGCACATTCATTTGCTTTATATTTGTACTTATTTCTCGTATCGTATAAATATTGTAACATCGCGTGCATAGCACCTGATACGTCACATTCTGGATAAACACCATGTGTTATCATTATTGAAGGATATAGGGACGCGTAATCTAATTTAACAATGTCCTTAGAATACCCAACCTTAAGTATTCTAGACAATCCTCCAGTAAAACTTCTTTTTTCTCCTTTTTCTGGTACCGCCAATCCATTTTCATAAGACCAAGACAACATCAATAATTTCCATATTGAGGCAGTCCCCATTGTAGATACTCGCTCGTATACTGTAGGTAATATCTTTGCCATTAAAAATGACGATTGGTTAAAACTGTTATCCACCTCCAAAGTTTCCCAAATATCATCTAATAAATATTTTTCTACAATTTCTTTACCTGATATTTCCTCCCAATCTTCGGGTATGTTTTTATCTGAAGATTCCGACCACTCACCAGTTTTTATATTAATCCAGTAAGGATTTGTGTCAAATCTTAATTTAGCTATCTTATCGTGATCGACATAAACTCTATTGTCTCTAGCTATTCTTTGTTGTTTACAAATGTATTTTAACCCAGCTGATTTTATATTTGAATTAATTGCCATAGCCCTCCTAACTGAATGTATAACGTCTATTATATTATAACCCCACATACTTGTTTGTTCAAATCT
>TARA_R110001583_G_scaffold50145_2_pt1 | contig 10324 bp, 8 predicted proteins | sample TARA_R110001583 | Tara Oceans TARA_R110001583 (sample SAMEA4398432) | marine metagenome | biome: Polar Biome; feature: [MES] marine water layer (ENVO:01000295) within the mesopelagic zone...; material: water (ENVO:00002006), including particulate matter (ENVO:01000060) such as...... | reverse complement strand
AAGAGATTGATTTCCGAAATAACCTTTCAATATGACTCGTCATTGGTACTAAAAAAAGGAGACAACATAAGAATAGCCTGGTATTCTAACAGTATAGCAATCTAAAAATCTAACTGGTCTAAAATTCCAAGATGGTCTAAGACAATCTTTGCCTAACAACTTCATATAAAAAGGCACCACAAGCAACCGATACGTTTAAAGATTCTATGTCGCCTAATAAAGGTAATTTTGCCTTGTCGTCAACAACTTTTAAAATGGATGGATTGATGCCCCTGTCTTCCGATCCCATAATGATAGCACAGGGTTCTTTAAAAGATACATCATAAAGCATATTATCTGTTTTTTCGGTAGCGGCAATCACTTTTATTCCGGACGCTTGCATGTAAAAAACGGCATCTTTAATATGATCCACCTTGCATAGAGGCACTTTAAAAACTGCGCCTGCACTTGTTTTAATGGTATCGCCATTTACGGGCGCACCGCCTTTTTTTTGTATGATGATACCATGTACACCAGTACATTCGGCGGTTCTAATAATGGCGCCAAAATTTCTAACATCACTTAATTGGTCGAGTAATAAAAATAAGGGTGTTTTACCAGATTCTATTACGGAAAGTACAAGTTGTTCCAAGTCGTGAAATTCAACTGGTGAAATTTGAGCTACAACGCCTTGATGGTTGTTTTTTGTTAGTCGGTTTAGTTTTTCAACAGGAACATAAGATGAATTAATAGATTGTTTTCTCAACAGGGTTTCAAGTTCTGTGAATAACTCGCCTTTTGAACCTTTTTGAAGAAATACTTTATCAATCGTTTCTCCAGCGTTTATTGCTTCAATGACGGCTCGTATTCCAAAAATTTGAGTTAGGTTTTCCATGAGGTAAAGGTATAAAAAAACCAGTCTTTTATTGAGAGTTTTAAATTTAAAGTAATCTGTGAAAGTCTTTCTTAATACGGGTCTTTATTTGCGTTGGTTGATAATCTGCAGGATTCAAGGCTTTGTTCTGTTAAAAGCAATATTATTTTAATGAGGGATCTTCTATAAATGCGCGAAGGCGCTTAGCTCTAGGATTGTTTGTCGGGTTAAGGATCTGGTTTGTTCACATCTCTATGGAGTATAACATATTACTGTTTAACACATTTTTAAAAGTGACATTTTACGTATAAAATTTTGCAAAAAAAAAGACTGTCTTTTCAGACAGCCTCTTTATTTTTAAAATTAAATGGTATTAATTAGTTATTTACTGGTGTTTTCACAAATAAACCGACTACACCAGGAAAATTGGAATTTGAACCAACCTCAATTTGTGGATATAAGAAGCGTTGAGGTACTGTAGTAGCTGTTGAATTTTTAACAGGTATTCCCAATACATTATTAGTTCTTCTCATATCATGGAAAACTTGTAATGAACCCACTAAAGAAATATATTTTTCTTCTAATATTTCGTTTGTTAAGGCAGTACCGGTTGATGTTGAGGGTGGGAAAACACCACCATATTCGGTTGCCAAATAATTCCTAACAGCAGTAAAAGCAGCAAGACCAGCTGTTCCACCATTAACACGTTGCTCAGCTTCTGCTTCAATTAATTTAGTTTCTACATACGATACTATTGGGAAACTTGCATCAACTGCAAAATAACCAGTTGCCGAAGTATTTAATTCATTTCCGGTAAAGTATTTCGCTAAACGCCCAGAATCTCCTGGTGTTAGTAATAGTCTAGCTTGAGAGCCATCTAATAATTTCAACAATGTACTAGGTCCAGATGCTTCTAAATAACCAGCTCTTTCATCTACAACAAACTGATAATACATGCTTTTTGCACCAGTTTCATTTTTATGGGATGACAACAAATCACCGGCAGCAGATGAAATACCTAATTGTGCTTCAGCCAATGCCATTGGATAATTTTTTGCAACTAGATAGTATCTCGCCTTTAACGAATGGGCTACTTCTGCCCAAGTAGCAGAATTAGCTTTGAAAACTGGAGCACCATATGCCGATGCAATGGTTGCAGAACCTACATTTGTAATTCCAGAACTTAATAAGGTTTGCACGTGTTCCAATACTGTAGATTGAGAATCGTATGTAGGGTTTGGATACGTCACATAGTCTAATGCTTGAGTATCTGGGATGTCTCCCCATAAAGCGGCTCCTTCTCCAAGTAAAAGTCCTTGAACAATTTGAGAAACACCTTCCAATACCACACTACCGCTAGCGTTGGCTAAAAGTTCTGCCTCTTTAGCTTCGGCCAAACCATTGGCATATAAATCATCCCAATCATCATCAAAATCACCTGCGGTTACAGTATAATTATCTAAATTGATATATTGTCTATCAGCACCAGTAAATTGATCGGTCCAAACTCCTGATGCTCTAGAGGCCTGACTACTACTTAATTTGACAACTTCTAAATTTGCCTGTCCTATCAATAGGTTTTCAGGAGCGCTGGTAAAGCTGTTTGGAGATTCATTAATCCCATCGGTATACTTACTACAAGAAGCAAAAGCCAATACTGTAAATAAGTATAGTATATTTGTTTTTAAATTTTTCATAATTGTTTTTTATTTAAAATGTTAAATTTAAAGTGAACGCATATGTTTTAGTTGAAGGATTTGTAAAATAATCCAATCCTCTACCTAATGTTGCACCAGTTAAATTTAAATCTGGATCAAATCCTTTAATTTTTGTCCAAAGCGCTAAATTTCTTCCTGAAACAGTGAATGAAATATCAGAAAAACCTAGATTTGAAACAAATTTGCTAGGCAATTGATACGCCAAAGAAATTTCTCTTAAACGGGTCCAAGAAGCGTCTTTTACAAAAGTTTCAGACTGACTTCCAAAACCTCCACCATCTGTGGTGTACCATTCTGAATCCAAAGCAACAGGGCCGGCACCAAAATCACCAATATTACCTCTAAAGGTAGTTCCAGCAGTTATGGTTCTACCATCATACGTTTGAAGATTTTGAGTGGCAGTTGTTTCGTTTGCAGTTATAGGGTCTATACCAAAGTATGATAAAACGCCCGAAGTACCTGTCCAATGATCATTTCCTTGGGAAGTCTCAAATTGGGCAGACAAGGTTAGTCCTTTGTATGAAATGACAGTACCTAAACCGCCAATCCAATCTGGATTTGGATCTCCTAAAATTCCTTCCTCAGCGGCGATAGTTGGAAAACCATTGGCATCTAATACATAAGCTCCAGCTGCATCTCGTGCAAATTTACCGCCCCATAATGTGCCTACAGGTTCGCCTTCAACAATTCTTGACGAAGTGCCTGTAAATCCAGCTAAAAATACTGATTGAACACCACTTAAGTTTGTAACTGTATTATCGTTTTTAGAAAAATTGGCATTTAATGACCAATTTAAATTAGAACCAGCTATAATTTTATAAGATAAATCTGCCTCAAAACCTTTATTGGTTAACTCTGCAGCATTGGCTAGGGTTCCATTAAAACCAGTAGAAGAAGGAACATCAACATTTAAAATGGCATCTACAGTTTTTCTGTCATAATAGGTTAAACCAAGTGTCAACCTGTTTTTTAAGAATCTTAAATCTGTACCTATTTCTATTTCTGATACGCGTTCTTCTTTTAAGTTAGGATTCCCTAGGGTGTTACTTCTAGTAAATGGGTTGCCATAGTTTGCGGCATTTAATTCATCATTCCAAGAGGCTAATATGCCTCCAGGACCATAAAGAGTACTTGTTGCATAAGGCTGTGGGGTAATTCCAATTTCACCATAAGACACCCTTAATTTACCAAATGAAAAAATATCGCTTTCGCCCGTCATTTCAGAAAACTGCCATCCTAAAGAAGCCGAAGGATAGAAAACATTCCCAATCATGGTTGATGAACGTTCTAATCTTCCTGAAGCTTCAAAATATAATTGCTTAAAGAATTCTGCATTTAAAACGGCATAAGCCCCAGATTTTCTGGTTTCCGATTTGAAACTTGATGGTATTTCATTGGCAGCCGTCGCATTGCCAAAAATCCTTAGATCATCAACAACAGGGTTTGTGAATAGACTAGACTCTCCTGTTATACGTGCATATGTATTTCTATCCAGAGCAGTTCCTAAAATCCAACCAAAGTTAAAGTCGTCTGACACATTATGTTGTGATTGTATAAAAACGTTTACGTTCTCGGTTTTTTCTTGGATATCGTCTTGTGAATAATACCCTGTCGAAAAACTACTGGCAGAATTTACAGGGAAGAATGTTTCTCTGTGATCGGTGTAATAATCTATACCATATCGAGCTATTAAAGTCATGTTGTCGTTTAGTTTCCAGTTTAATTCTGGATTAAAAATAAACCTTTCAACGGTATTAGGGTTGTCCTGTTCATTAATGGTCCAGCCTGGGTTGTTGTATGCTGGAGCAGCACTGCCCATATAATTTCTATAGGACCTTTGAGAATTCAATGTTGGGACGTTATTCGCATTAAAATAAGTGCCTTTATAATCTCTATTGTCATAATCTGGAGCCGTTCTTAAATACCCTAGATATAAACCGTTAAGGTTTGACCCTTGTTGGATACGATCTGAATTGATTTTTGAATAACTGGTGTTGAATTTTGCAGTAAATTGATCAGATAATTCAACAACATGATTTAAACGTAAAGTTTGTCTTCGGTAATTGGATTTACCTTTTATAATTCCATCTTGATTCCAGTCTGAATAACTAAGGTAAGTACTACTGGAGTCACCACCAAATGAAATACCAACAGAATTATCGAAAGTCAATCCATCACCAAAAACTTGATCTCTATTGGATTGATTAAAAACCTCTCTAGAATTTTTTGCAGTTATAGGATATATAATATTCCCGGAAACAGCTTCAAATCTTCTATCGCCAACAGTTACAGCATCTGGACCGCCTGCTCTTGCAGAAATTCTATCTCCCCAAGAAAAACCTGTGTTAGCGACCCATTGGCCACCATCAGAAGAGTAGTCAGAACCAACTCCTGTCCACCACGTAGGATATCCTTGTCCAAATTTATTTTGTTTTGTAAATTCTACATTTATTTGATCAATGGCAACAGAGGATTTAATGCTTACCGTTGTTTTTTTAGCACCAACTTTTCCTCTTTTGGTAGTAATTACTATTACTCCATTTGCAGCTCCAGCTCCCCAAACAGAAGCAGCAGCAACACCTTTTAATACGGTAAGACTTTCAATGTCATCGGCATTTATATCATTTAAACGCGATTGTTGAGTCACACCATCAGTACCACCACCAATACTTGAATTGGAAATAGGAACACCATCAATAATAATCAGAGGTTCCGAGTTTCCACTTAGTGAGTTTTGCCCTCTAATTTGAATATAAGCTCCAGCACCTGGATCACCTGAGTTTCTTGTGATTTTTAAACCTGAAGTTTTACCAGCAAGTCCTTGAATTAAACCAGATTCTTTTGATCTAGTTATAGCCTCGGTATTAATTGTAGTTGACGAACTTAAATCTTGATCTTTCTTTTTTTCAAGACCCAAAGCAGTCACAACAACTTCGTCTAAGACTGCAGCAGATTCTTCCATAGCTACATTAATGGTATTGGACGATCCAACAGCAACTTCCTTGGTTGTATAACCAACAAAGCTAATCACCAAAGTAGCCCCTTGGGATGCTTTTATTGAATATTTCCCATCGAAATCTGAAGATGTACCTGTTGCGGTACCTTTAATTAAGACTGTTGCTCCAGGTAACGGTAAACCAGTAGCATCTGATATTACACCTGAAATAGTCTTTTCTTGAGCAAATGTTATTTGCACAACCAACGCTAGTAACAGCGTTAGAATTCCACTAAACTTTGTTTTCATTTTATAATTTATTTGAATTAGTCATGTCAAAAATCATAATAAAAAGTTAATAAAACAATAAATATGAGTTAAAATTTACTTTTTTTTAAGAAAAAGTTAAGAATACTGTAAAAAAGACTTAGAAATCAGCGGTTAAACTAATATGTATTTTAGAGTTGGAGAATTTAAATGGCTGATTTTCGCTTTTTCCATTGGCATAATTTAATTTGAACAAACCGGTTTTTGTTAATATCCCAAACCCAAACCCATAGGCATAGAGTTTTTCGTTTGTATTAGTAATTCTATTATCTAAAAAGGCTAAATCAAAAATGGAATGGATATATATGGAATTGCTGATTTGAAATCTGTATTCGGTATTGAACAAGGCATAGCTTGTTGCCAACAAGCTGTTTTCTTCAAAACCTCGCATGGAGTTGATGCCTCCAAAGCGTGAATATTCATTTTCAAAATAGGTTTGGGATATCAGATCCGTGGCATTCAATCTTAAATAAAGGCTATGTTTTAGGTTCAGATTAATTATTTTAAACCCATCAACAGTAAATAAGGTTTGTTTTACTTGTGCATTTAAAGTCTTTCTTTTGCCAAAACCGGTTTCAACAAAAGCGCTGGCGTTTATAGGGAAGAGTCGGTTGAAGTGCTGTGCCTTTATTAATTGATATCCAACGGTAACATAGTTTGTCTTATAGTTAACAATGTTTGATGTGTTGTTTGGGGTTAATAAATTATTGGACTCAGTCGATTTAATCCCAGTAAAAACTTTATTCACTGTATTTATTTGATAATGAAGTTTGGCCGCTTGGTTGACTGTGGTAAAAGTAGAATCTTGTTTAAAAATATAAAGCTGTAAATCCATGCCAACTGGAGTTTTTAAAATATAGGGCAAGGTTAAATTGGTCTCGAACATTTTTTGTTCGCTTTGATTGCTTTTATAAAACAAACTAAAGGATTCGCCGTAATTTAAATTGTTTGTTAGCTTTAGGTTTAGGTATCCGTTAAGGTTGATTTTTTTGGTTTGCTCATTGGTTCCAAAACCTAAAAAGCCATCAAACGTATTGCTCTTTAGTTTTTCCATGTACATATATAAGGTAGTGGAATCTTTTGTAAACAATACTTCCGGGGCTTTAATTTGATTTGCAAAGCGTAAGTTATTCAATCGTTCGATTTTTATTTTGATCCTGTTTAAATCAAATAACTGTCTGGGTTTGATTTTCAAGTAGTGCTTTAAAAACGATTTTGGAAACTTTTCGTAGCCTTTAATTTCGATGGCATTAATAATTCTCTTGCCCTCTTTCTTATCGATCATTAAATCGGCTTTTAAATTATCAGGAGTTTCAATAATGATATTTTTCAATCGTAATTTTGAAAAGGGAAACCCTTTTTCGGTTTGTTTTGAATTGATAAAATGTAAAGCGCTTTCAATGTTTTTTATGGGCAGGACAAAATAAGTGCCAAAGACTTGTTTTGAAAGTAATTTGAGGATTGATGAAGGGATTAAATGCTTGTTATAATATATGTGTATCGTTTTATATCTTTTTTTTAGGTCAAATTTGGCTTCATAAGAGGAGTCATTAATCTTTTTTGTTTCTTTTTGATTCTCGAAGTAGCCAATTTTGAACAATTTTTTTTGAATGGTATCAATTTCAGAAAGGATTGATGCATAATCCTTATGGATTTTCGAGTAATTTAAAGAGTCGATAACTTGGTTTTCTGTTTTATTATCGCCATTTATCTTCAGGTGCAGGTTTTGCCCAAATACTTCCGAAGAAAAAAGTATATATATAATAATAAGGAGTAAAAATTTTGTTTTTTGCACGTTATGAGTTAAAATTCCAATACTAAAAAAAATACAAATTCCATCCCGATAGCTATCGGGCCCAAGGTTTTTTTGAAGCGGGATTATTCACTATCTGAGCTATTATTCTTGTACATTGTTGTGGCCAGTTCTTTTTCTATTTCTTCAATTGTCGGTAAGTCGCTTTTTATTTCTTCCGGTATTGCTCGACTTAACTGATATTCAGCGACTCCAATGGGTTGAGAAATTCCGCGAAGAGCATATTCAGCTTCGATTTTATTTTTTTCCTGACACAATACAATTCCAATTGTTGGATTATCGGTGTCTGTTTTTAATATGTCATCAACAGCAGAAAGGTAAAAACTTAATTTTCCTGCATATTCAGGTTTGAAACTTTTTGCTTTTAACTCAACAACAACATAACATCTCAATTTGGTGTGATAAAACAGAAGGTCTATGTGAAAATCTTTATCGCCAACTTCAAGCTTATATTGCCTGCCAATAAATGCAAATCCAGTCCCTAATTCCAATAAAAAATGAGTAATATGTTTAGTTAGCTGGTCTTCAATACTTCTTTCATCTGCATTTTTCTTCAATGTAAGGAAATCAAATAGATAGGGGTCTTTAAGTGTTTGATTTGCTAAATCAGATTCAGGATTTGGAAGTGTGTTTGTGAAGTTTGTAATTGCTTTTCCTTGTCTTGAATACAAATCTGTCCCAATTTGCATATCCAAAACACTTCTTGACCAACTATTCTGAAGTGTTTCTGCAAGATAAAACAATGATTCTTCAATTGACTTTGATTTGCTTACAATTAAAATGTTGTGTCCCCATGGAATTTGTGCAACAAGCTGTTGCACTTTTTCAAAATCAGATTTGTAAAAGGAATAAAATCCTTTCATATAAAACAGGTTTCTACGTGAAAAACCTTTCAGGCCGGGAAATTCAGCAACTAAATCTTTTTCTAAATTATCAACAACAGAATTTCCCCAGCCCTGATTTTCTTGTTTTTCATATAATTCTTTACCGATCTCCCAATAAAGTTCAATAATCTCTTTATTTGCAGAGAGGACTGCTTTTATTTGACTGCTTTTAATTCTCTTTTTTAGCCCTCCAAGCCATTCAGTATATTCTGAATCGTATCTTTTCCTAATTGTCATCTGTTTGGATCTTTTCTCAAAGATATACTTTTAATAAAATCATTTTGAGCCTGTTTAAGATTTAGTCAATTATTTTTTATGACCCTTTTTTTGCGCATTATTTCGTTAATCCCTACCTATCGGGATCAAAAGTTTGTTTTGTTTGCGACTGGCTGCTGAACGCTGATTTGTGGGTTTATATAAAAAATTGATTGCTAAATTCTAGACAAAAAAAATATTGTGCTTCAAATATTCTACAAAAAGCCCATATTTTATCGTCTATGTGTCTAATCTCTATTTAGCTATTCGCTTTTCCTTTTAAATAGGTTTCAGGTGTTAAAATCGCTAACTCACTCTTTGAAAAGCCTTTTATGTTTCTGGTTAATATGACTTTGATCTTTCCATATTCTATTGCAGAAAAATTTTGTAAAGCATCTTCAAAATCCTTAAAATCAGAATTTAACGCATTTAAAACAACATCCTTATCCATCCTAATAACATCAATAATACTAAGAAGTTGTTTTATTCTTTCAACAATAATTTCATGTTTAGCTGTTTTTCTAAGCAAATAATAGACATTAGAAATTATTACAGGAGTTGTAAATCCATTTAATTTACTTTGTTCACAGAGATTTAGAATTTCTGTAGAAAACTCTGCAAATGGTTTTCTGTCAAAGAAAGAATCCAGTATTACATCCGTGTCTATTAGAATATGATCCATTTATAAATATTTTTCTTCTAAACGGTTTCTGAGCTCTTTTTTATAATCCATATTTTTAGGCATCTTAAACGAACCTTTTAAAGACTCAGTAACGGGGCTAAGTTTTTTTCCCGGGTTCTTTTTCTCATCCTTGGTCAGGATTTTTAAATAATTCTCAATGATATCAGATAAGCTACGATTTTTATCTTTTGCATAGTTTTTTGCTCTTTCAATTATTTCTCGTTCTATAGTTAAAGTCAATTTTGTGTTCATGATGATAAACTTTTGTAGTGTTATTTACAAAGATAGAAAATACAGTGTAATAACACGTGTTTTTTTTATTTTATTCGCACGTGCTAGACTGCTGAAACCTAGATTTTAGAAAAAAACGCTGAGCCTTAAGTTTTATAATAACAGTCTAACATCTATCGTCTTATTTGTCTAGTGTCTTTTTTTACTGTAAGACCAACAGAAAAGCGCTACTTATACGATAAGCTATACAGTAATTTCCAAATGCTAATAAAAAATTTGAATGTCCGTATTCATTCATAATACCATTTTTGTCATTCAGAATGGAGTGAAACGAAATGAAGAATCTGTTGAAAATCAATGCGGTTCCTCCTTTGTCGGAATGACAAAATTATTATATTTTCAGACTTATGACAAATTACGGACATTCAATAAAAAATTTATTGAAACTGACTATCCCCAAGGCTTAGGATACGGGGAATCTTTAGATTTAAATGGCTAAAATTACCGTTAATAAGACTCGTTAATACTCTTAAAACAATAAGGGAAAGTCGTATAAGCTCTAGTTTAAATGTGGTGATTACATAACACCTCTAAAAAAATATTGACTGTGTTGTGAAAATTAATGA
>TARA_R110001583_G_scaffold29871_1_pt1 | contig 10331 bp, 8 predicted proteins | sample TARA_R110001583 | Tara Oceans TARA_R110001583 (sample SAMEA4398432) | marine metagenome | biome: Polar Biome; feature: [MES] marine water layer (ENVO:01000295) within the mesopelagic zone...; material: water (ENVO:00002006), including particulate matter (ENVO:01000060) such as...... | reverse complement strand
TTAAAATTTTCAACAATCCAAAACATTTACTATAATATACGAAATACTTTTTTAATATCCACCTCCTCCTGAAGAGGCTTGAGGAGATTGAATAGGAGTAGAAGTTCGAGTTACAGGAGGAATTACATTGGGTACAATTGGAGTTAAAACAATATCACCTCCTGTATTATGCTCTTTTCCTGTCATAATGGTTCCATTATTCATTATATGATAGAAACCAACATAAATTTTACCATTAGGTAAAGTATATTCTTCCCCACTTGTGTATAAATTTTTATTTTGTTCAGAAATGTGATATTGGATAAATTTATTTTGAAAATAACTTGTAAAACCATACCATTTTTGATTTCGTTCAATTAATGTTATTACTTTTTTATTAATATTAAAAACAGCTTGTGGAGTACCTATTAAAGACCAAGGAGTACTTATAGGATTATACAAGTCAAAAGCAATTTTTGGGTCTTCATCTGAAAGTTGTTGGAAAGTATCCTTATCTATTTCTAAATAAAGTAATTCATTTGTTTTCTTACAAAAATATCTTTGAAATTCTCCAACCTTATAGTCTTCTTCTGTTGGTTTAGGTGCATTATAAGAAGGTAAAAAACGTTCTGGGGGGAGAGGGGTTAGAGGGGTTGGGGCAAAATAAGAGGGTTTAATAGGGGGTAAAGGTGGTTCAGGTAATACTGTTGGGTTTGAACCATCAAACTGATCACCTTTTACTTTAAAAGGAAATAATTTAGCATTTTCTCCATCTTGAGGATTTTTACCTGTAAAAGCTTGACCTGTAGATGTTTTATAATAATCTCCAACATAAGAATTATTAGGGGTTAATTCTAAAGCATACTCATTTCCATTAGTGAATAAATTGGTTTTTATTTGGGATTGAGGATAATACATAATTCTAGGTTGATATTAAAAGTGGAACTTGGGTTGTTTCACCAGTTATTGAAGTAGGAAGAATATCAAAATTACTAGGAGATAAAGGAGGAACAGCATTTTTACTAGTTAATATTTTCATATATTCCGTAAGGACTTTTCTTGAACATTGGATGTGAAGATGAACATTTTTGCTTACCCCTTTAGCATTCATTTTATCTCCTTGTTTGCCTATAATTTGACCTTTTCTTATTTTGTCTCCTTTTTTAACATAAACAGGATCCATATGTAACATTTTTACGGTTTCACCTCCCCCTGTTATAGTAGTAGAAGAATTTTCTCCTATTCCAGCACTAATAACTGTTCCTCCAATAGGAGAAGGTAAATTACATCTTATATTTTTAACCCCATTTCCATTATCTGCATACATAACTAAATCATAAACAACAGTTATAGGTTTTTTTCCTCTTAAAATACTAATTTCACCTGTCCTCATGGTTTCATCTCTAACATATTGAGTATAATTTGAACTTCCAGGCCAATGAGTTCCTAATTCTTCAAATTTAAATCTTCTTCCAAATCCTCCTCTAGCTTCAGCTCCATTCCAAACTTCATATGAAAAAGGTTGGATGTTATCACTTCCTTCTTCAAAGGCAGCACCTCCTATTTCCTTACTGATTCTAGATAGAGTTGATAGAAAGTTATCAGAAGTTATTAAGCTTCCTTCTTTTCTTGCTTTGCTTATACCAATTGTACTTAATTCTGTTTCCCAAGTATTTCCTAATAATTTATGGTCAACAGCTGTTATTATAAATTCTAAAGTTTCAGGGTAGTTAGAAGGTAAAAAACTCTGATTAATTTCTAATTTATTATAAATTTTTATTCCTGATATTCCATCTAATGTAAGTTGAAGATTGAAAGGAAGAAAACCTACTGAACTTTCAGCATTAGGGGAATTTAAAGAAGCTGAAGCTTGAAGGTAACTATTATAATGGTTTACTGCACTTGTATTATCTGCTACAATTTGGGAAGATAAAGTATAAGTTTCAATTTCAGTATTTTCTACAGGATTTAATCCTGTAATTTCTTGTTGAGATTGATTTAAATATTCAACATATTTTCTTTTAATAATTTCATTTTCATTTTCAAATTTTTCTATAGGTGATAGTTCAGTTGAAGACCCATCAATTAAATTTTTCCTAAATCTGTCTTCTATTCCTACATTCCATTTTGAAAAAGCTGTTGATTCTTCACCACTAACATATCCTCCAGCAGTAGCTCCAATTGTAATCATAGTAGCATATTCTTTTGTAACTTCAGTTTTTAACCCAACACTTTTAACAAAGTTTGAAGAATTGTTGTCTTTGGGGTTATACCCAAAAACTTCAAGTACCGGATCTTTTGGTAGTTTAGGTTTTTGGAATTTAAAATTTTTTGTAATTTCCTCTTCTCCTGGGATTGAGGTTTGTTCTATTATTACAATAGTATTTCTTTTTTCATCTACTACGGGTTCTAAATTATTTATATTTCCTAAAGATAAATTTAGATCTCTACAAATAGTACTTAAAAAATCAAACATAGATAATTCTCCTCCTATATTTAAAACGGTTTCAATGTAATCAAGATTTAAGTAAATATTCATTACTTTTCCATAAGCATTATTATTTACTTCTCCAGTAAAAGATTCTAAACCTTCCCAATATTTAGATTTACTTCCATCTAAATTTCTAAAATTATTATTTTGAATTATACACACTCCAGGATCTGTAGATAATTGGTTAGGGAGGGTATACATTATGTTTTCTTCTGTATCAAAATCAACAGATATTATAGGGACTAATGAAGGAGAAATTTTAAAGAAAACATGATTTTGTAAATATTCTAATAAAGTACCTAATCTTATATAATAAGCATTTTGTGCTTTTGTTCCTATTGACATTTCAGTAAAAACAATATTAGAAGTTTTTGAATTTTTAGGAAGATCAATAGCTTCAAATCTTTGTTTGTTGTTTTGGGAACTATCTAAAACATATCCCATTTTATCTCCTCTTTTCCCTCTAGTTCTAAACCATACATCTTTAACTCCTTTTTGGGAATTAGATTTTCCAACTAAAGTACTTCCTATTTCTTTGATTCTAAAAAATAAAAGACTAAGTTTACTTTCTTTTAAAGATTTTACTTTTGATTCTATAGTTTCTTTATTTTCTTCTATTTCTTTTGAACTAAGTGTAGTATACTTATTTAAAGCTTCTTGGTAAGAAATTTTACTTGTATCACCTTCTTTATTTAAAAAGGCTAAAAACCCTTTACCATCTGTTCCTAACCTAGAATCAGAAGCAAACTCTAAATTCCAAAGTTCAGAAGCACTTAAAATAAAAAACCAATAAACTCCATCATTGTCTTTATATTTTGATAGTAAAAATATATCTCCTCCATTTGTTCTTGATTTATATTGTTCACTTCTTCCCCCTGTTCTGATTACTCTTTCTCTAGTAGCTGCATTGATTTCTGTTTTACCTATAAATTGATCTTTTGTAAATCCAAAGTACCCATCAGCATTAGCTTTTCCTTCATCTACTACTCCGTTTACAATGTATTTTGATGCAAATAAACCTTCAGTTACCCCTCCAATGTTTTTAGGTTGATTTAATATAGTTTGAGCTTGAACAGAATTAGTAAATTCATCTTTTGAAAAATCAGAATAAATAGGAACTTTTACTTTAAAAGATTCTATTATATCTCCTTGAGTAATTAAACTAAGTTGGATATTATAAGTTCCATCAGGTTCAAATGTCCAACTAAAATTATTTACTTGACCAAATAAAGCATCATAGTTACCTGATGTTCTTTCTCTTTCTTGTTCAATTAAAGGGAGCCAATCAACATATGTTGAATTATCGTATTGATTTTGGAAAAATTTAGTTTCTATTAAAGTAGAACCCATATTTGTAAGAGAACTATTAGGTGGGTTTGAAAAATAATTACTATTTCCCCATTCTAATAAAACATGATACTTTAATCTCATATATAAAGCATCAATTACATCAAATTGATCTTTATTATGAGCTTTAATGTTTACAATAGCTGTTTTTAGTGAACCTCTATTTAGGTATTTAACACTAGCATCTACTATTCCAGGCATAGGAGAAAAACCAAAATCTGTTCCTCCAACCCCATAAGCTTTATTTACACCAGTTATACCACTTCTTCCTATTAATTTATCTCCTTGTTTACGACTTAACCCATTAAATAAAACATTATTTTTAGCTAAAGCTGTACCTTCTTGATTACTTACTAATTCATTTCCTCCTTTTTTTAGCAATTTAAGTCTTTCTCCAGTCATAGAAGTACCTGAAGCAAGTTTTATCCAAGCTGTGCGGGAATTTAAGTATGTGATTTCATCAAGTGTTCTTGTATCTCCAGGAGCACCACCTCCATAAACTTCTTGTCTTTTATTGACTTGTTTCCCTACATAGGGATCTAAAGATTGTCCTACTATATTTCCCATAACTTATTTTTATTCATTCATTAATTCAAATTCAGCTAAAATAGGTGATGGATTAGCAGGAATTCTAATTTGAGCCCCTCTTGGTGGGGTTAAAGAATTTTGGGTAGTTTTTGCATTTGCAATTGAAATTATCCACCATAATGAAGCATCCTTATAATATGATAAAGCTAAAGTATCATATCTATCTCCATCAGTAACAAAAACATAAGTATCACTAAAGCTTCTTGGAATTTCAGGATATCTAACTGTTTTATACATTAGATTACCTTCAGGACCTTTTGTTTCTGGTATGTTTCTATAACGTCTCATTATTCAGATTGGAGTTGATTATAGTTGTTATTACTTGGTCCTTCACCATTTGCTAATGCTATATATCTTTCAGGACCATCTGAAGTGACTTCATTATGGGTTCCTAAAGTTTCACCTTTTTTATTAGTTGTTATTATATCTTTTCCAAAACCAAAAGTTTGTTTAGCAGGTCTAAATTTTTCAATTGGTGTAAATGAAAATCCTGTTACTTTTACTATGTGAGGTAATTCTTTAACTGTAGAGTCAGATCCTCCTTCAGTATTTATACCTATTTCCCAAGGTGATTCTTGAGGAACATCTAATGTTAAACTTGAAATAAATCCTGGGAGTTCATAGCACCATCCACCCATTGTTAATTGTACTAAGGATCCTGCCATATACCCAACATCACTATAAGAAGGAGCTAAGTTAGAAGCTAGAAAATTTAACTTTTTATACATAGGTATTAATTCTTCTTTAGATTGAGCTGCTACAGTAAAAGCTAAATTAATAGTTCTATTAAACCCCCCATACTTATAAAAATTTTCACCTCTACCCATATACCTAAGAGTATCCCAAGAACCATTATAAGCATCAGAAAATGAATCTATATAAGCTCTAAAATGCATAAAATCTTTTAATTTGGGGTTTGTATTATCAATAGCCGCTATTCTAAATTTGACCAAATCATTTTTAGCAAATCCAGTATCCTGTATAACTCCTGAGCTTCTGTAAATTGGAGATGCATTAACTTTATCAACAGCAATAGGTTCTGTTTGACCCGGGAGTAGTTTTCCTCTAGTATAGTTAATAATATTACCTTTTTGGCCTGGGGAAGTATAATTTATTCTGGAGCCATTTCTACCATCAATAGTTTTATTATCTTTTCGTTTATAAGAAGGGGCAAAACTCATTATAGTTGATGATGTTTTACCCTCTAATAAGGGTTTTCTAAAATCATCAATAGCTTTTTCATATCCTCCTGGTGTAGGTGCTGTTGTAGAGGTAAATCTTGATAATAAAGCTCCAAACCCATCAAAAAATATAGTTTCATTGTTAATTTGAGGATTATTAATACCTGTTCTTTGATCTGCAAATTTAATTTTAGTTTTTCCTATTCCTACAATTGAATTAGGGCCACCAGGATATGAAAGAATATTTATACTTTCAATATCTTTTGGTTGTAAATCTATTTTTTCGTTTGTTAATTTAATTAATCTATTTACCTCTAATCCTTTAACTGCAGATTCATAAGTTACAAGCCCCCCTCCAAAATTTAAACCACCTTGAACTACACCAGCCATTGGTGATGTTGGGTTTAACCCTAATAAATTTAAATGTGTGCCTGTAAACCCAACTAAAGATTGAGCTATTGTAGAAGTTGGAGTGTAAATTCCTTGGTTAATAGTACCTCCTGCATATCCTAATGCTGTATTTGTTGGAGCAATTTCTGATGCTTGAGTTTTTACAGATATTCTAGATAGTAAATTTTCTTTAGCAGTAAATAATAAACCATTAGGTGTTTTAAAATCAAAAAACATTTGGGTTAATCTACTTGCATCCTTTGCAGCTGCAACAGGTGCTAAAATACCATCTCTTAATAAAAAATCTGGAGATGAAGGAGGAAGTTCCCCTGTAGGTATAGCAGTCTGAATGTAAGGTTGATTACTTGAACCTCCTCCAGGTCTGTCATGCCCAAAAGTTAAAGATGTTAGGTCAGTTTGTAGGTTTACTAATGCCATTAAATTGAAGCTCCGTCAGGTAAATTATCTTTATAATTATTAGCTGGAATTTGACCATCTAAATCTAATGTTGATGGTTCGGGTTTTCCTAATACATTTGGTATCCCATTAATTGAATATTGATCATGTAAAACTGATGTTTCTGTTGACCCTACCATTTGTTGAGGTTTAGATCCATTAAAAGATGTAAGTGTTGAATCTCCTGCTGCAAGTTTTTGTTCTAGTGCCATAATTTTATAGTATTAATTGTTTATTATAAATATTTAATTTTATTGAAGACTATGTTCTGCTATATTTAAAGATTGTCCAACTTTATTACCATCCATTTCTAATGTTATAGGTTGAGCTACTTTTTGTAGTATTTGGTTTAATATATTATTGCTAGTTTTTATTTCAGAAACAACAGCAGTATTTGATAATGATAACATACTTTCAACAGGTCCACCAGGTTTAAATCCTATATTAACATCATCAGGATTAATTTGGGTAAGTCTTCCATCTTGTATTATATAATCATCTACAGAAGGAAATGCTATTTCTCTACCAATGTCAGCAGCTGTTAAAGCTGCTGCAATACCTGTTCCAGCTCCAGGAAAAAGACTTGCAACTGCTGCTCCTGTATTTAAACCTGCACCCATATAGTCACCTTCCATTAAATCTTTAACTGCTAAACCCCCACCTACAACTGTTCCTAAGCCTGGTACTAATCTACTACCCATTTTAGCAGTAGCCTTAGTTACTGTACCACCTAATGCTCCAGTAACTCCTTGTTGAATGCTTTTTCCAAGCCCCATTCCAAAAACCTTACCAATTTTACTAAACATTCCCTCTCCCATTTTAAAAAATCTATGGAGAGTTTTAAAAAATGCTGATCCAACAATAGCAGCCATAACAGCTTTCATAGCATTAATATTATTTAGAGCTGATTTAAGGATTGAATCAATCATATTAAATACCTCAACCATTACAGGTAAAAATACATCTGTAACCTTAGTTAATAGTTTATCCATTTTTTCCTGCATAGAAATATTTTGGGCTCTATCTAATAATTCACTTTCACCATATTCGGCTACTAACTCAGCATAACTTGCACCATCAGCTATTCTTTTTTTAATTAAGGCAGCAGCTTCTTTTTCATTTCTAACATTCATTTTACCTAAAGCTTCCTGCTTAACTAGCATATCAGCAAATTCGTTTCTCTGCATTCCAAAAGATTTAGCTATTGCTTCTTGTTGTAATACATTCATTCCTCCAAAATCTGCTGCTGTTCCTATATTTTTAGCAATTTCAGCTGTTAGTGTTGCTTGATCATTATTTAAAGCTGCTAATCTGGCTCTTTCTAAATTTAACTGTTTTCCTGTAAGTAATTCGGCTTGAAGTTCAGATGCAATTGAAGATTCAAAATCAAGTAAACTTGATTGAATTGATTCTTGTTGTTGTAATGTTAATCCTATTTTTCTTGCTTCAAAAGCAACTCTTGCTAAATCATTACCTTGAGCTCTCATTGAAAGTCTAGTAGCATTACTAGTAGCAGATATATCTTCAAATATTTGTTTTTGACTAATAGCAGTACCTTCTAAAGCATTCATTACTTTAACAGTTCCTAAAGTATTTTCTGAAAACTCTTCAAAACTTCCTCCAGTTGCTGCTATTGATTGGGCTAAATCTGAGGCTGCTCCTGCAGATAAGCCCATTCTTTCTGTTAGGATAGAAAATGTAGATAATGTTTGGGCACTAAGTTTTGCTGAAATTCCTAATTCTTCATTTATTTTGGCTTGTGCTTCTACTAAATCTTTAGAATCTACAAGAAGTTTAGAATTTTGCATTGCCATTGCAGCAAATTCTTTTGTAAGAAGTGCAGCTTCATGTTTACTTATGTCTAAACTGCTAGCTAAACTATGAGCTTGATGAGCTACTCTATTAAAAGCCATTACTAAAGAAGCAAAAATTGCTTTGATAGCTAAACTACCAAACAAACCAGAAACAGCTTCAAATTGAGTTTGACCTTTAGAAGCAGCATTTCGAGCAGCTTCTGATGCTTTTTTAAACTCTCCAAAAACTTTACCAAGAACAGGAACCTCAGAAACAAGATCTGCCATTTTATCAATCCATCCAGTTTGGGAATTAAGGGATTCAAATTCTTCTGTTATTTTTTCTGCAGCTGCTGCTTGATCTCTTAGCTTTTCAGCCCCATCCTCCATTCTTCTAGCAACTTTAAATGCTTCTTTAGCTTGTGCTTTTGTTAAATTATTAGCTTCACCCCTTAATCTATTAGCTTTTGCTTCTAAGGCTGTTGCTTCTTGTTGGGCCTTTCTAACTTTATCTGTAAATGATTTTTGTTCTTTTTTAGAAGCTAAAGTTTTAGCATCTACTTGTGATATAGCTACACCTAATTTTTTTGCAGCATTAAAACTTTCTTCAAAAGCACTAGTACTTTCTCCAGTCATACTACTAACTCTTTTTAATGAGTTTTCTATAGTAGAACTAATTGCTACTAGGTCATTTTGAAGGGCAACACTTTCTTTACGAAGTTCTTTTATTTCTTTAGCAGATAATTTGCCTACTGGTCCATTAGCCATAGTGGGTGTGTTTATTTATCAATAAATATTCAAAAATAACACTATTTGTACGATGTCTTGGGCTTAACAGATTTAAGAAATGTTGGTGGGGTTATTTTATTTCCTTCTTGTTTTCCTTGAGATTGGATTTTAGGGTCAGTCCAACTTTTTTCTGCTTTAGAGTCAGAATTTAATTTTCGATAATGTTCTTCTATTTTACGATAAGTAAAATTTCTTAACCATATAGGCATATTATAAACTGTATTCCAGTCATAACCACCTTTGCCGTGAAAAACTATTTCATGAATTTGTGAAAAAATATATTCTCTATATTTAGAAGTCAGGCCAAAAAAAGTTAAGCCCTATGGGCAAATCAACGACCTCCTCTTCGCCTTCTGATGTTGTAAGAACAACACTCATATCCAAATCTGGGGATATTTGTTGGTAATATTTTCTTAATTCTCTAGCATCCCTAGCTAAAAGATAATTATTAACAAATTCTCTAATATCTTTTTTTTCAGAACTACCATTAATTGAAGTAATTATATGTCCAAATCTAGTAGTTACATCACTAGATTCACCTTTTTTAATTTTTTTTATTCCCTTTATTTCTTGCTCTATTTTTGATTCATCTCCATGAGTCAATATTTTAAAGGTAATTGTATTTTCTGTGTGAGGAAGTGTAAATGAAAATTCATTATTTCCTGATTCATATAAGGATTCATCTTGTTTCTTAGGTTCAATTGTAGATAAATCTACATTTTGTTCTACTCCATCGTATTCAAACTCATAATCTTTTCCATAAGATAAAATACGTGCAGCTACCATAAGAGCATTTTTATCTCCTACTAATAAATCATTATAATTAATTTTACTTATTACTAAAGATCTAAGCAATTTATCAATTACTACTCCTTGTTTAATATAATTTTGATTAGTAAGAATATCTTCTTCCTTAGCGGTCATATATTTCATTTCTATTTTTCCGCTTGAAAGGGGATTGTCTTTAGGATATAATAAACCTTTAGAGGGTAATTCTATTTCTTCAGTAGGTAACTTAAATTCGGCCATAATCTTTTATTTGTTAATAACTTTTATTCTACTATAAATATCAATATAAAAAAAGAGCTTGACATAGCCAAGCCCTTTTAAAAAACAAGTGAGGGTGTTTTTTAGAAGTTTAACACACAATAATCTGGTTGTACTGTCATTGATATTTCAATTGCTGTATCTACTGTATCCCAGCTATAATCACCAAATGATGCATCTGTAATTAATGCTCCTTTAATAATCCATTCTGAAACTACATCTCCAACCGGACCTAGTATGTTTACTGTTAAGTCTTTTTTATAAAAATCA
>TARA_R110001583_G_scaffold31233_3_pt1 | contig 10332 bp, 11 predicted proteins | sample TARA_R110001583 | Tara Oceans TARA_R110001583 (sample SAMEA4398432) | marine metagenome | biome: Polar Biome; feature: [MES] marine water layer (ENVO:01000295) within the mesopelagic zone...; material: water (ENVO:00002006), including particulate matter (ENVO:01000060) such as...... | reverse complement strand
TATTAACAAAATCAAAAAAATATGGAAGAAGAAGGAGTACACGGGAACTAGTTTTGCTAGAAACCATTAATTTTAACTTAATAAATTAATCTATAAAGGTTAAGTTTTAAAAAAGGATATCAATAAATATTTTATAAATTAGCGATATACTACTAAAAAATTAAAAAGTATGAGATTCAAGTATTTATTATTTTGTTGTTTATTATTTTTAATAATGCAAGGTTATGGTCAAACTATATATACTACAAAAAAAGGGCATTTAAAAGCTGTTACAAAATTAAATAATACACCAGTTAATGCTGAAAGTCATAAACTTTATGTTTATTTAGATTACAAAACTAAACAAATAAAAGGAACTTTAGATTTAAGAAGTTTAATCTCTAATAATGCTGATATAAATAATATTTTAAATACAGATAAGCCTATAATTGTTAATTTTTCAGGTACGATTCCTAACAATGATTTTATGTCTCAACCACATGAAGCATTAACATTTAATTGGCTTATTAACGTATCAATTCAAAATAAAAATTTTGATATGCTATTTAATGCTACTATTCAGCATATTGAAGAGGGGTCTACATTTTCTTGTAGATTAAGTGCGTTTAGTACTATTTCAGTTGCGGAAACAGGTTTAAATGAATTACTACCTGATATAGATAAAACAATTGAAATTCAATTTGTTCAGCTTATATTAAAACTGTAAATGCTAAATTTAAAAAAGTACTTTTAAAAACGCCTTATTTAATGAAATCAGTTTTGTATTTTTGAATAAATATATAAAATAAATAAAATGAGTAACAACGGACAATTACAATTACCAAAGACTTTAATACCAATAATTATTATTGCTGTTATTGCAATTATATTTTTATCAAAATCAACAGTTACGGTAGATTCTGGTGAAGTTGGAGTGCTTTATAAAACTTTTGGAGGAGGTGTAGTTACAGATGAAGCCCCTTTAGGTGAAGGTTTTCATGTGGTAGCTCCTTGGAATAAAGTATATGTTTACAATGTAAGACAACAAGAATTATTAGAAAGAGAAATGTCAGTGCTTTCTTCTAATGGTCTTGAAATTAAATTAGATGCTTCTGTATTATATCAACCAACAGCAGCAACAGTTGGATTTTTACACCAAACTAGAGGTACAGATTACTTAAATAGTGTAATTATTCCTGCTGTAAGATCAGCAACAAGAAGTGTAGTTGGTAGATATACACCAGAACAATTGTATTCAACAAAAAGAGATGCAATTCAGGCTGAAATTTATGAAGAAACTAAAAAAATTGTTGAACCACAATATATTCAACTAAATGATATTTTGGTTAGAGATGTTACGTTACCATCAACAATTAAAACTGCAATTGAAAGTAAATTAAAGCAGGAACAAGAATCTTTAGAATATGAATTTAGATTAGTAACTGCAGCTAAAGAAGCTGAAAAGCAAATTATTGAAGCGCAAGGTAAAGCAGATGCAAACCGTATTTTAAGCGCTTCTTTAACTGATAAAATTTTACAGGATAAAGGGATTGAAGCAACAATGCAGTTGTCGAACTCACCAAATAGTAAAGTAATTGTTATAGGAAGTGGAAAAAATGGTTTACCAATAATATTAGGAAATCAATAATACTAAATATTATATTCAATAAAAAAGCCAGCTAAATGTTGGCTTTTTTATTTCCTGTCATTTACTCTTTTATAGTACTTCCTTTCTTAATTGCTTTGTAATTTTCATAACATAATAAAACAGCTTCAATTAATTGTAGATCGCTTGCTTGTTTTATAAAATAATCGGAATAATTACATTCATTTAATAGTTCATTTAATTCATTAGCATCCATTTCCAAATATTCCATCATTAATTCTCTATTAAATCGACCTTCTAATTGGGTGCGTAATTGATCATCGTCACGCATTTTCTTCAATTTTTTTAGCTGTTTTGGACTTTTTCCAAACTTATTATAAATAAAATCAATTGGTCTAAATAATGCATCAATTGGCGAATTAAATTCTCTTCGTTGTTTTATTCCAACTTCATAAGTTTGAGGTAATCCATTTATATGAATTCTTGCATATTTATCTTTTGGTACATTTTTAGCATCAATTTCTAATACTCCTATTAGTTTATGAGATTTGACAACTATTTCATTAATTTCCTCAGCTTTTTCATGTAATTCAATTACAAGTTCGTTTCCATTAAGTAAATCATTTGTAATTTTAAGTTTAATGGATTGAAAACCTAAATAAGAGACATAAACTGTGTCATTTACGGCAGTAGCAATTTCAAAATTTCCGTTATTATTAGAGATGGTTCCAATAACGGAATTCAAATTAAATATATGAGCCCCATTTAAGGGAGATTTATCTGAAAAGTTAATTATTTGGCCAATTAAGGATACTGAAAAAGCATTTGATTTAATAGAATCTTTAGTAACGGGTTCTTGTGAAAATGCAGCAAATGAAATTAAAAATATGCTGATATAAATTAGTTTATTTTTCATATGCAATTATACTACTTTTACAAATATAATTTGTTAAAGAAAATTTAAAAAAATGTTTTAATTATTAATGCTATAATTGTAAAAAACTAAGCTTTAACGATGCAAGATTATAAGTAATTTAGATTTTAAACATTAAAAAGAATGTTTCTAAACACCTTAAATGAATTATTGTGGTTTTTAGTCATTTAAAAATAAAACCTTCTAATCAGTTTTAAAATTCCAAACCTGTCCAATTGTTTCACCGCCCTTATCATCTTTTACAATAATTTTCCAATAATAAGTAGTAGCACTGGTTAAATTAACAGCCAATGATTTATTTGTTAAATTACTTGCAGTTTTAGTAGCTGGAGGATTGTCTGTCCCAAAATACACATCAAATGATAAAGGATCATTATCCACATCGGAAGCATTCCAAGTTAATGTTGTTGAGTTTGTTTGAACAACAGCATTTAAATTAGGTGAAACAATTTCAGCAGAAAATGGTAAATAATTAGAAACGCCATTTCCTTCAGTATAAAATGAGTTTACAATTGAGTAACTGCTTGTATTATTTTTAGTATCTTTTGCACTAACTCTCCAATAATATGCAACTCCTTTTTCTAAAGTAATATCTCTTGTTGTACTAGTATTTGAAATTGACTCTACTATTTGAGTAAAAGAATTATCTTTTGCTATCTGAATTTGATAGGTTACCGTGTCTCCAGCATCTGGGTCTGTTGATGCATTCCATTTAAATGAAATTGAATTTTCTATACATAATAAATTTGAAGAAGGATAAATCAAAGTTGGAGTTGACGGTGCCTTATTTTCAATAACTACAGGTGGATTATCACCTCCAGAACCTCCACAAGACCATAATAAAGTACCCAATATAATTATATATATAAATTTTTTCATTTTCAATTGAAATTAATTTTAGAATTGTTAAAAATAATCATTTTTAGAATAGAAGCAAAGAATTATAACATAATTATAATTCGTTGTAAAAGTGCGCGTAACTGGACTCGAACCAGCACATTCTATGCGAACACCAGCCCCTCAAGCTGGCGCGTCTACCAATTCCGCCATACGCGCAGTAATTAATATATACAAAAAAAGTTAAGTAAAATACTTAACTTTTTTTTGTGACCGGGCTGGGGCTCGAACCCAGGACCACCTCCTTAAAAGGGAGGTGCTCTACCAACTGAGCTACCAGGTCATTTAATTGCGAGTGCAAATATACTCCCTAAAGTTTAAAAACCAAGTTTTTTTATGTAGTTTTTTAAACGATATTTGCGTTGTTTATTAATTACAACTCAAATTTAAATGAAAATTGTATTGTTAGGGTATATGGCTTCTGGGAAATCTGCAATTGGTAAACTTTTAGCAACTAGATTAAATCTTCAATTTATTGATTTAGATTATTACATAGAAACTTGTGAAGGACTTACTATTTCCAAAATATTTTCATCTAAAGGTGAAATTTATTTCAGAAAAAAAGAAAGTGAATATCTACAACAATTAATTAATTTAAATAATGATTGTATTATTTCTTTAGGTGGAGGAACTCCTTGTTATGGAAATAATATGGATATTTTAAAAAATAATTCGAAATCAATTTATTTAAGTGCATCTATAAATACCATTTTTGAAAGGTTAAAAAATGAAACTTCTGAAAGACCCTTAGTTGCAACAATTGGGGTAGATAATTTAAAAGAATATATTGGCAAACATTTGTTTGAGCGTGCTGCTTTTTATAATAATGCAGATGAAACTATTTTTGTAAATGATAAATCAATAATTGAAATTGTTAAAGAAATAGAAAATTTACTCTAAAACGGCATAGGAATTATTGTTTTCAAAAATAACATTAATATGTTCTCGCATTGATGTTGATAAAGAAATTCCTTTAAAATCGGCTTTAACAGGGTATTTTTTATGGTTTCTATTAATTAGTACTGCTGTCTTAAAGCGCTTAAGAGGCACCTCTAAAAAATGTTTTATTCCATAAATTAAAGTAGTTCCAGAACTTAAAACGTCATCTATTAAAACCAATGATTTATTTTTGTACTCACTTGAAGTAATGCTAGTTGTAATTTCTTTTATTGGATTTTTTTTATCAATTTTAACTTCACAAATAACAACTTTTATTTCAGATATTTCTGTTAGTATTTTAGCAATATTTTTTGCAAAAACAAACCCATTTCCATTAATTCCAGCAATAATAATTTCTTTTTCATTGCTGTTAGTTTCGTAAATCTGATAAGCAATTCTTCTGGTTTTATTTTTAATCTGCTCGTTTGTTAAAATAATTGAACGCTCCATTATTGTTATTTTTTTTCAAAGATAAAAAACAATTCTCTACCTTTTCTTTCTTTTATAGAATTATAAGATCTTTCAATTATTTTTATTTTAAATTTAACATTAAATAATTGAATGTATTCTTCTAAACTACCTCCAAAAGGTGGCCCATCTCCTGTCAATTCAAAATCAAAAAGTAAACCTACTAATTTTCCGTTTTTATTTAATAAATCATACATTTTATCAACATAATTTTGTCTTAAATGAGGTGATAATGCACAAAAAAATGTTTGTTCAATTATTAAATCATATGTTTCATTATGTTCAAAAAAGTCTTGTTGTATTAATTGATTTTTTGGAAATTGAGGTAATCTTTTAGTAATGTTTGTTAATGGTTGCTTTGCAAAATCTAAAACATGAACATTTTTAAAATTAGTATTTACTAAATATTCTGCTTCATAGCTATTACCACCGCCAGGGATTAATATTTTTATGTTTTTATTTATAAGTTGATCAATATAATTTTTAATAGGAGTGGAGACATAACCAATATTCCATCCAGTTGTATTGTTTTCATATTTATGTTCCCAATATTCCTTATCCAAACCGATATTAATTTTCTTGTAAGTCATCTATATCTCGTCTATCTTTTTTTGTTGGTCTACCAGCTCCTTTTTTTCTATAATAATCTTTAGAATATTTTAAGAGTTCAAATTTTTCAAATTCTTCTTGCGGTGTTAAATCTTTAATATACAAATCTACTAGTTTGGCACCAACTCTATTTTTGGGGATATCTAAAATTTTTAATTTATAGTTTATCTGATTTTTTCTAACTGAAATTTGTTCGCCATTGAAAACTAATTTTGATGCTTTAATGCTACTCTCATTCACCTTAACATGTCCTTTTTTACAAGCTTCAGTGGCAATACTTCTAGTTTTAAAATACCTGATGCACCATAAAAATTTATCAATTCTCATTTAATTCCTATAATAAAGTTAAATTTTATCATTTCTCTTTTAACAAAGGTATGAAAATAGTATCTTGCGCACCTTAAAATAAATGTAAATGAAAATTAAAAATATAATAAGTTTATTAATAATTAGTTTGATAATTTTTTCGTGTAAAAAAGATGATAACACTGTTATTTTTGATGCAGCTGCACAAGCAATAGAAGATGATAATGCATTAATTGATTATTTGCAATCTCATTATTTTAATGATGAAGATGGAGGCTTATATACAATTACAAACAACGAAACTCCTTTAATAGATCAAGTTGGTGTGCAAAATGTAATAGAAGAAGATATAACTTATAAATTGTATTTTTTAATAGAGGATGCAGGAGTTGGAAACTCAGCAAGTAAGTTAGATTCTGTTCTTGTTAATTATACTGGTATGCTATTAGATAGCACAGTTTTTGATTCAAAAAAATCTATCTGGTTTGATTTAACAAGTATACTTTATTCAAATCCTAAAGGAGCAATTGGTTTTGCTTATGGTTTAGAAAATTTGAAAGAAGGTGAAGTATTAATAAATGAAGATGAATCATTTGATTTTGAAAATTCGGGTAAAGGAATTTTCTTTTTTCCTTCAGGGCTAGGGTATAAGAATAGAGCTTCAGGAATTATACCTGTTAACTCTCCTATGATTTTTCAAATGACCTTGAATTCCATAAATGAATCAGATCATGATAATGACGGTATTTTAACCAAAGATGAAGATGCTAATGGAGATGGAGATATAACAAATGATGATACCGATGGTGATGGGATTCCAAATTATTTAGATAAGGATAATTAGTTATTAAAAGGAAAACTCATATTAAATAGACGTTACAAGTTTATTTTTAGATAAACATATTTAAAAACTCTGAGTGTAAAAACACTCGGAGTTTTTTAGTTATATGATTTAACTTTAACGATTTTTAGTGAAGAAATTTGAAGCGTATTTAATAGCATTTTAAACAACTTAGTTTTATAATTTTAGTGAAATAAAATAAATTATAAAAAAGCAGGTATTTGGTTATTTATTTTTATAAAATAGATTTTATAATTTCTGGAGGTCTACCAATAACAGCTTTTCCATTATTAATTACAATTGGTCTTTCAATTAATTTTGGATTTTCAACCAATACATTAATAAGAGCATCATCAGTTAAAGTTTTTCCTTTGTAGTTTTCTTTCCAAAGAGCTTCATTTTTTCTTACTAAATCAATAGGAGCTATTTTTAATAATTTTATAATTTCTTCAAGTTCTTTTTTAGAAATAGGAGTATCTAAATATTTAATTGTTTCAAATTTTAATTTAGACTTTTCTAAAATCTCTAAACCTTGACGGCTTTTACTACAACGTGGATTATGGTATATTTTCATGAATAAATTTTAAAGCAAAAATAACAATAAAAACATAAAGGTTTAGTAATTTGGTTTAATCTCTTTTTTATCAAAATCAATTCGTCTATCCTTTTTACTTTGGTTAAATCTGTAAGTAAAGGAAAGAAGAACAGTTCTATATTTATTTTTTGAAAGTGTTTTAGAAAAATAGTTTTCATCAAAACGATCTCTATCGGTTTTATTTGAAAGAAAAATATCGTCAATAGTTAAGCTAATAGACGCGTCTTTATTGAACAAATCTTTATTAATCGCTAAATTTGCATAGGTACGTGGTCTTCTAGTATAAAATCTCCCTTCTGAAATAATGTCATGTTTAATGTTTGTTTGAATATCAAAAAGGTTTGGGATTTTAATTTGAGTTAACAAACTAAAATATGTTGTAAATGTTGTTTGATTGTAGTCTTTTAAAATTAACTGATTGGCGTTGTTAATAGTTTCAAAAATTCCATTTTGATTAAGGTATAATACAAATATATTTGAAGTAAAATTTATAATGTTGTTAGGTTTGTAAGAGGTTGTAAAATCTAAACCATAATAATCTACATTTCCCACATTATCAATGGTAGTTATTAGTTTATTAACACCATCAATTGTTTCGCCAGTTTCGTAGGTAACAATTTCCATCCAATCTTTATAATAATCGTAGAATAATGAAGATGAAATAGTTAGTTTGTTTTTTGAATACATATAAGTAAGATTCAGTTTATCAACATAAAACGGATTTAAATTTTCGTTCCCTATATATGAATTTGTTGCACTAAACTTTTGTTCGTAAGGCATAAGTTCAAAATAGCCCGGTGAAAATATTTTTTTACTATAATTAAAACTTAAATTTTTTGAATCATTAAAATTATATTCTAAATAAACTGATGGAAATAAATTATTAAAATCTTTAGTATTATTAATAGTAGTTGTTTCATAATTAATATCAAAATTAGTTTGTTCACCTCTTAAACCTAATTCATAATAAAATTTTTCACCTTGATTTTCAAAACTTACAAATGCTGCATTTGTTTTACTCTTAAATAAAATATTACTATACGGAGAAATACCTTCGTAAGTAAAAGGTATGTTGCTAAATTCACCATAATATCCTAAAGTTAGGGTTGAAGTTTCTTTAATAGGATTTACAAATTTGGCATCTATATTAGTTGTTTCTAATATATTGTTTTCTGTGTAACTTTCACTTAAAAAACTTGAATTGGTGTTTGTGCTATTATTAATATATAATTCTTCATCATTTGTATAGATAATAGACGCTATTAATTGCTGTCCTTCTTTGTTAAAATTATGTTCAAAATCGAGGGAAACTTCATAAATTTCATCATCTAAATTTCTATTAAAATTACGGTTATTAAAGGAAGTTGGTAACCTATTTGAATCAAAAAAATAGGACTTTGCGTCTGTTTTACTTTTATTGTTAATATTTGTATAATCAAATTTTGAGGTAAGAAAAGTTTTGTCGCTTAAATAAAATTCTACTCCAATAGTACTATAGATACCTTTATCGTTACTGTTAGTCTCTGTATTTTCATTTAAAAATGATGTAGTTGTTCCGTTTAAAAAGTATTCATTTTCATACGAAGCCATTGTAACGGGGTTTCTATGAAAATAAGAAGCGTTGGTAAAAAAATTAATTTTTTTTGTTTTATTATTTAATGTTAATAAACCACCATAATAATCTTTATAACCACCAGTGGCTGTTATTGAACCATTTAAACCGATATCTTTTCCTTTCTTTAAAATTATATTAATTACTCCAGCATAAGAAGCTTTATAGCTTGCACCAGGGTTTGTAATTACAATAATATTTTCAATAGAACCTGCGGGTAACGATTTTAAAGCTTCTCCTTTTGTTAAACTTGATGTTTTGCCGTCAATCATAACACCTACATTTGATTGTCCTCTTAATTTTATATTTCCCTCCGGATCCACAGAAACGGATGGAATATTTGATAATATTTCTGTTGCAGTTGCACCTCCAGAAGAAAGGTCTTTAGCCACATTATAAACTTGTTTATTTCGCTTAAATTCAATCGTTTTCTTTTCACTAATTATTTCTATTGCATCTAAATATTCTGTATCGGTTTCTAATTCAACAGTTCCAATATTTAAATCTCTATTAATGGTAGCTATGTTTATTTTTTTTTCTTTGTAAGAAATATATTTTACAGAGGCATTGTAAATTCCTTTTTCAACATCAATGCTAAAATTTCCTCGGGCATTGGTAATTCCACCACATTTTATGGTATTAGAATCTATGCTTTTAAAAATAACAGTAGCATCTTCTAAAGGTTTTTTAGTAGCTGCATCAACAATTTTTCCTGAAATTGTGAAAGTGGTTTTATTTTTTTCTTGACTAAAACTTATTATTGGGGGTAATATTATTAGCAATAATAATAGTTGCTTCATAAGTTACTTTTGTAATTAATAATTCATAACAATTATTTGTTTAAAATTAATATTTTATTAAAACTAAACTATTGTAAAAATACAAATTATTGTCAATAAACAACTGTTTATGTGAAAAAAATTACTGTTTGTTGCAAAATAGATATTATTTCATATTAAAATCTAATATTTTAATTGTGCAAAATGAAGCTCTTTTTTAAGAGAAATAGTCCTTTTAAAATGGATTCCTTGTATTTTTAAATTGTTTGCAGCAACAATATTATCTAAATTATCATCAATAAAAATTGTCTTTTCAGGATTTATTTGATACCTATTTAAAATTATTTTATAAATAGCAGGAAAAGGTTTTCTTGTCTTTTCTTGTCCCGAAACTACAACACCATCAAAATCCTTAAAAAATGGAAAAAGTTCCAAAGCCACCTCCCATTTCTCTGCGCTCCAATTAGTGAGCGCATAAATTTTATAATTTCCAGAAGCTTTTAATTTTTTAAAAAGTTCAACATTTTCCATGATTGGTCCAGAAAACATTTGAGTCCATTCTGCGTAGAACAAACGAATCAAACTCTCATATTGTGGAAATTCTGCTATTTTTACAGTAGTTGCTTCTTCAATTGTTCTTCCTGCATCTTGTTCCATATTCCACTCCATAGTACAAACATTTTGCAAAAACCAATTCATTTTTTCTTCGTCTCCATTAAATACTTTTCTATATAGATATTCTGGTTTCCAGTCTACTAATACACCTC
>TARA_R110001583_G_scaffold193815_1_pt1 | contig 10333 bp, 11 predicted proteins | sample TARA_R110001583 | Tara Oceans TARA_R110001583 (sample SAMEA4398432) | marine metagenome | biome: Polar Biome; feature: [MES] marine water layer (ENVO:01000295) within the mesopelagic zone...; material: water (ENVO:00002006), including particulate matter (ENVO:01000060) such... | reverse complement strand
TGGGCAGATTATATATAATAGAATTTTATTTAGGACACTATTGATCTTGAGTCCTTATATTCCATTCAGTAACGTAAAATTTATTTTTTGTTTCATAATAAAATTGTGAATAAAAATTAGCAGGTTCTGCTATTGAATATAGATAAGCTTCAAATCCAGGGTCAATGATAATAATTTCATATTCCAATTCCTCATTGGTAATTCTTACAGCTCCTTCTGGAAGTTGCTTGTCTGTTTTGGTAGTTTTTGTTGTTGAACTACATCCAATAATAAATAATCCAATTATTAAATAATAAAGTAATTTTTTCATAATTAGTTGTCTTTAAGTATTTTAAAGTTATAAAAATTATTCCAGTTTTAGATTGTAAGATTTTTATTTTAACTTGTGAAATAAATATAAATAATGGATAAAATACGCTGTTCTTGGTGTGGGAATGACCCACTTTATATGGAATATCACGATACAGAATGGGGAGTTCCCGTTTATAATGATGATAAATTATTTGAATTTTTAATTTTAGAAACTTTTCAGGCAGGTTTAAGTTGGATTACAGTTCTTCGGAAAAGAGAAAATTTTAGAAAAGCTTTTGATAATTTTAATTATAAAAAAATAGCAACATATAACGAAGCAAAATTTGATAAATTAATTCAAGATGCGGGTATCATTAGAAATAAGCTAAAAATAAGAGCCACTATTTCAAATGCGGTAGCATTTATGGAAGTTCAAAAAGAATTTGGTTCTTTTTCAAACTATATTTGGAAATTTACCAACCAAAAACCAATAAAAAATAGTTGGAAAGATTTAAATGGAGTTCCGGCTACAACTAAGCTTTCTGATATTGTTTCAAAAGATTTAAAAAAACGCGGATTTAAATTTGTTGGTTCAATAGTAATTTATGCACATATGCAAGCTACAGGAATGATTAATGATCACGTAACAGCTTGTTTTAGATACAAAGAAGTTTAATACAAAAGAGGCTGTCTGAAAAGCATTGAAATCCGTCATTCTGAATTTATTTCAGAATCTCATCACACTGATAATCAATCACTATGAGAACCTGAAATAAGTTCAGGTTGACGAAAATTTTACTTTTTAGACAGCCTCTTTTGTTTAATTTATAGGGATATAAATTTCGCTAACCCATTTTGAAGGATTAGAAGTTTCATGTGGGCTTACAGAATAAACATCTATAGGTTCAGCACCTTTCACTTCAGTAAAACCTTGCTCATTTAAAGCTTCATAAGCAGCTTCCCAAGCTTCATAAAGAAATTTATAATCGCCGGTTAGTACAGTTTTAAATGTTTTTTGAGGTTTTAAAAACCCGGTTAAAATATCACCTGCAGTAATAATACGTTCTTTAACTGGTATACAGGCTGAAAACATTGCAGTTTTATTTTCTTCATCCCATTTATGATGTATAGTAAAAGGTTTTCCTGCTGAATTGATCCCATTTTCTTCCATATATTTAAGAATAATTGGAAACATTTCACCCGTTTTATGTTCAATAGCATCTATTTTGCAAGAAGTAGTTTGGTATAGATAATAGCCTCCTCCATAATCAACAACACCTTTAATATTTATAGTATATTTTTCAAGTTCTTTTAAAATATGTTGCTCTAACAATTGAAGACCTCTTTCATACATAGGTTTCATGCTTTTTTCAATTCCGCCTTGAGTTAGCCAATATGCTTTTTCTGTAAATCCACTTTCCCCTCTCATTCCCCAAGTAATTTCAGTACTGTCATTAACTTTATTAAAGTTCCAATAAACTTCTGGTGTACTTCCAGTTCCAAAATCAATTTGTTGAATAATTTCTTTATTAGGAATTAAAGATATAGTTTTCATGGAGCCATTTCCATCTGCTCCAGTCCAAGTGTAGGTTGCTCCAACTCCAGAAGTAACTTCAGGAAATGAAGCAACAATAGTTGGATCTAGCTCATACCAAGGTCCCCAGTTTTTCCAATTTTTATAATCGTTTACTTCATTAAAAACAACTTCAATAGGAGCTTTAATTATACGTGATTGTTTTACATCATAATTTCCATTTAATGTTGCAATGTAAATGGAAATTCCAATTACTAGTATTAATGATAAAATGAAAATATATTTTAGAACTTTCATTATAAAAGATTTTGTGTTAGCTTAAAGCTAATTTAGGAAATTAATTAGTTGAAAATTACTAAATTTGATTTTTAAAATAAATTAATAATAAAATGAAGATAAAATATTTTTTACCAATGCTGTTTATAACGGCATTCTTGTTTTCTTGTACAACTAGTAACAATGAAAGCCCAAAAAAAGAAACAGCAACTGAATTTGAGTATGTTGTTGAACAATTTGCAGACATTAAGGTGCTGCGATACCAAATTCCTGGTTTTGATGAGCTAAGTTTAAAACAAAAACAATTGGTTTATTATTTATCACAGGCAGGTATGGCTGGTCGTGATATTATGTACGATCAAAATTACCGTTATAACTTAAAAATTAGACGCGCTTTAGAGAAGGTTTATCAAAATTATGAAGGTGACAAAACTTCAGAAGATTGGGGTAAATTTGAAACGTATTTAAAAAGAATTTGGTTTGCAAACGGTATTCATCATCATTATTCAAATGATAAATTTATTCCTGAATTCACCAAAGAATATTTTGACACTTTATTAAACGAAACTACTACAGAGTTAACAGGCGAAGCTTATGATGTTATTTTTAATAATGAAGATGCTAAAAAAGTAAACTTAGATGAAAGTAAAGGATTAATTAAAGGATCTGCTATTAATTTTTATTCACCAAATGTTACTGCTGAAGATGTAGATAAATTTTATGCTGCACGAATTGATAGAACAGATGACACTCCAATTGAGTATGGATTGAATTCAAAATTAGTTAAAAATGAAGATGGAACTTTAGAGGAACAAGTTTGGAAAGTAGGAGGGATGTATAGCGAATCAATTGAAAAAATTGTTTTTTGGTTAGAAAAAGCTGTAGAAGTTGCTGAAAATGAAAAGCAAGCGAATGCTTTAAAATTATTGGTTGAATATTACCAAACTGGAAATTTAGAAACTTGGGACAATTACAACATTGCTTGGGCAACAAGTACTGATGGAGATATTGATTATATAAATGGCTTTATTGAAGTTTATAACGATCCTAAAGCGTTTAGAGGTTCATACGAAACGGTAGTTCAGATTAAAGATTTTGATATGTCTAAAAAAATGGCGGTTGTATCTGAAAATGCACAATGGTTTGAAGATAATTCAACATTATTTCCAGAGCACAAAAAGAAAAATGTTGTAGGTGTTTCATACAAAACGGTTAATGTAGCTTCTGAATCTGGAGATTCATCACCATCAACTCCAATAGGTGTAAATTTGCCAAACAATAACTGGATTCGTCAACACCATGGTTCAAAATCTGTTTCCTTAGGAAATATAATTGACACTTATAACAATGCTGGTGGTACAGATAAATTAAAAGAGTTTGCTTTTGATGAAGCTGAAATTGAAGCAGAAATTAAATATGGTAAATTAGCAGATAAATTACATACTTCTTTGCACGAGGTTATTGGCCATGCAAGTGGACAACTTAATCCTGGTATTGGACAACCAAAAGAAACATTAAAAAATTATTCTTCAACTTTAGAAGAAGCGCGTGCAGATTTAGTTGGATTGTATTATTTACCAAGTGAAAAATTAGTTGAAATGAAGATTTCACCTAGTGCAGAAGGAATTGGAAAAGCTGCTTTTGATGGATATATTAGAAATGGTTTATTAACGCAATTGGTTCGTTTAAATTTAGGTGATGATGTAGAAGAGGCTCATATGAGAAATAGACAATTAGTTGCAGCTTGGGCTTTTGAAAAGGGTGCAAAAGAGAATGTAATTGAAAAAGTTACAAGAGATAATAAAACATATTTTGTAATTAGAGATTATGCAAAGTTAAGAGTGTTATTTGGAGAATTATTACGTGAAATACAACGTATTAAGTCTGAAGGGGATTATGAAGCAGGAAAAGCTTTAGTTCAAACTTATGGTGTAAAAGTTGATCAAGCAATTCATAAAGAAGTTTTAGCACGTAATAGTAAATTTAAATCGGCTCCTTATAGTGGATTTGTAAATCCTGTACTTACTGCTGAAAAAGATGCAGCAGGAAATATTACGGACGTGAAAATAGTTCAACCAACTAGTTTTGCTGAACAAATGTTAGACTATGCAACAAGATATACTACGTTGCCTGATGTTAACTAAAGCTTATTAATTTTATATCAAAAAAGGAATTACTTTATAGTAGTTCCTTTTTTTGATTTATAATATAGGAAATCAAAATCCTTAACAAATTTATATCAAAAGCACCTTACAATTAGATGGTTAGGTGTTCATGTTTTGTTTTTTTGTATATTACATATCTACTAATTTTAAATTAAACAATCATGAAAATGTTAGTTAATGTCACTTGTCCTGTTGAACCATTTAATTCTATGGTTAGAAATGGAACCGCTGGTGAAACCATGGGTCGAATTATTGAAAGCACTAAGCCTGAGACTATTTATTTTACAGAATTTGAAGGAAATCGCGCTGTTGTTATGATCGTTGAAGTTGCCGATGCATCTGCAGTTCCAGCTATTGCAGAGCCTTGGTATTTAAATTTTGAAGCTGAATGCGAATTTAAAATCGCCATGTCACCAGATGATTTAATGAAAGCAAACCTTAATGATCTTGCAAAAAAGTGGGGCTAAATTGATTTTTAAACAAAAAAAGGAATTACATAATAGTATTTCCTTTTTTAATATATTTAGATTCCTGCCTTCGCAGGAATGACATTCTGTTTTAAACTATCTCAACAAACAATCCTTCCTCAGTATTATTTACTTTGGCTAAGTTGTTTTTTGTTAAGCCCTTCAAGGTTTTACCCCATTTTTTATTACTTAAACCACTTTTAGTTTTTAAATCATCTAATAAAACTGGTGAATTTTTTTCAATCATTTTTAGTAAAGCTTTTTCTTCATCGTTCAATTCAACAGAAGGTGCTTTTTTCTCAGGTTTCATTTGAGGAAAGAACAGCACTTCTTGTATAGATGCGTTATTGGTCATAAACATTACCAAACGGTCAATTCCAATTCCAATTCCTGAAGTTGGAGGCATACCATATTCTAAAGCTCTAATAAAATCCTGATCAATAAACATGGCTTCATCATCACCTTTTGCAGATAATTTCATTTGATCTTCAAAACGTTCACGTTGGTCAATAGGGTCATTTAGCTCAGAATATGCATTTGCTAATTCTTTACCATTTACCATTAATTCAAAACGCTCTGTTAAATCTGGGTTTGTACGGTGTTCTTTTGTTAACGGACTCATTTCTTTTGGATAATCTGTAATAAATGTAGGTTGAATGTAAAGGTGTTCACATTTTTCGCCAAACAATTCATCAATTAACTTACCAATACCCATTGTTTCATCAACTTCAATACCTACTTTAGTACAAACGTCTCTTAATTCAACATCGTTCATTCCAGCAACATCATATCCCGTGTGTATTTTAATTGCTTCTAAAATTGGAACTCTAGGATAAGGTGCTTTAAAGCTAACCTCATTTTCGCCAATTTGAACCGTGGATGAACCATTAGTATCAACTGCTATTTTTTCTAACAATTCTTCGGTCATATCCATCATCCAGTTATAATCCTTGTATGCAACATACAATTCCATAACGGTAAATTCAGGATTATGAGTTCTGTCCATTCCTTCATTTCTGAAGTCTTTTGCAAATTCATAAACAGCATCAAAACCACCAACAATTAATCTTTTTAAATACAATTCATTTGCAATACGCAAATACAAAGGCATATCTAAAGCATTGTGATGTGTCATAAAAGGTCTAGCTGCTGCACCACCTGGAATTGGTTGTAATACGGGAGTTTCAACTTCTAAATATCCCTTTTTATTGAAAAAATCACGCATTGAGTTTGTGATTTTTGTTCGTTTTATAAATGTTTCTTTTACGTGATCATTTACAATTAAATCTACGTAACGTTGACGATATCTTTGTTCTGGATCAGAAAAAGCATCGTGTATTTTTCCGTCAGCATCAGTTTTTACTACTGGTAGTGGTCGTAAACTTTTAGCAAGTACCGTAAGTTCTTTTACATTTACAGAAACTTCACCAACCTTTGTTTTAAAAACTTCACCTCTAATTCCAATAATATCGCCCATATCCAATAATTTTTTGAATACAGTATTGTACATTGTTGGGTCTTCTTCGGAAGAAATTTCATCTCTATTTACATAAATTTGCATTCTACCACTTGCATCTTTTAATTCAGCAAATGAAGCTTTTCCCATAATTCTACGGCTCATCATTCTTCCAGCTAAAACAACCTCTTTCCCTTCAAAATCTTCAAACTTTGAAATGATATTGTTGATAGTTGCAGTAGTTTTAAATTCTTCAGCAGGATAAGGATTAATACCTAATTCGCGTAGTTTTTGTAGAGATTCTCTTCTAACTATTTCAAGTGGTGATAATTGCATGATGCGTATTTTATATTTTATTTGGAATTACAATTTGCAAAGATACAACCAATTCATAAAAATATGTAATTCTAAAAGAAAAAGTGTTTAGAATTTGATTTCAACTAAAAAATGATATCTTTGCGTATCGCATTTAGGTGCGATTTAGTTGTGTTGTTGACGTTAATAGCGTCAGGTTTATTTAAACCAATGGAAAGCTTCCCGAAAAACCGGGACGCTTTTTTTATTTTACAGCACTATTTTTATTCAAAAGTGAAAAATAAAGCTTTGTACTCCCAAACTATTGAGATATATAAACCAGCAAATATTATAGCTGCAATAAACTTCATAAAAGCAGAAGTTAAAAAACCAAGGAATGATCCAAAAGCTGCTTTCAGTGCTCTTTTAGAATCTTTACTGTCATTTATCATTTCACCAATATAAGCACCTACAAATGGTCCAATTATTATTCCGAAGGGAATTGGGGAAAGTAAACCTACAATTAAACCAACCATTGTTCCTATAACTCCATAACGCGTTCCACCAAATTTTTTGGTTCCCATTGCCGGAACAAAATAATCTAAAATCCATATTAGAATAGCAATACATAAAGTAATGCCTAAAAATGTCCAATTCATAGGTACTGCATTGGTAAGGTGAAGTATTAGTAAGCCACCCCAACTTGTTAAAGGACCTGGTAAAACTGGTAAAAAAGAACCTATAATACCTAACAATGCAAATAAAAAACCGATAATTAAAAGAAATATATCCATTAAGTAAATGTATGTATTCAAATTAGATTTTGAAAAGATTTTGTTTTGAATGTTGAATATTTTTCAACTAAAAAATTAGTTTAAACTAAATAATTAGTTACATTTGTGTTGTTGAACTAAAAACTTAGTTAAAAAATGGAAAAACAATTAACAAAAGCAGAGGAGCAATTAATGCAGGTTTTATGGGAGTTAGAAGAGGCTTCGGTAAAAGAGATTATAGAAAAACTTAAAAATCCAAAACCGGCATATAATACAGTTTCTACCATTATTAGAATATTGGAAACTAAAAATTTTGTAGGTCATAAGGCAAAAGGTAGAGGTTTTATTTATTATCCATTAATTAAAAAAACAGATTATAGCAATCAGAGTTTAAATAAGTTAGTTGATGGTTATTTTGGTGGTTCATTTAAAAATATGGTATCATTTTTTGTTAATAAAAACGATGTTGACTTGAAAGAATTAGAAACAATTTTAGAAGCTATTAATGATAAAAAGACAGAAAAATGATAAATTATATAATTCAAGTTGTACTTTTTCAGGTATTGTTTTTAGCAGTGTATGATTTTTTTCTTCAGAAAGAAACCTTTTTTAAGTGGAATAGATGGTATCTATTAATAACTCCTTTTGTAGCTTTTATGATGCCATTACTGAAGTTTGAAAGTATTCAACGATCGGTTCCAAAAGAATATATTGAGCAATTGCCTACTGTATTTTTAAATCCGAAAGCTGTTATTGTTGGTGCTAGTTCGGGTAATTCATCTTTCAATTATTTGTCTATTATTTTTTATGCAGGAGTCATTTTATTTTCCATTTTATTTTTAGCCAAACTGTTTAAAATTATTAAGTTAATTACTTCAAATGAAGTTATTAAGAAGGATATTTATAGACTTGTAATTTTAAGAACAAAGCAATCTGCATTTTCATTTTTTAACTATATTTTTATAAATAAACAGTTAATTGAAAATAATGAATTGGAAATAATTCAACACGAATTAGTGCACTGTAAGCAGAAACACACTATAGATTTATTGGTATTTGAATTGTTAAAAATAGTACTGTGGTTTAACCCATTGATATATGTGTATCAAAAAAGAATTACGTTAGTACACGAATATATTTCTGATGCAGAAGTAGTGACAGAAACTGATAAAAAAAACTATTTCAATAAATTGTTAGCTGAAACTTTTAATGTGGAAAATATTTCATTTACAAATCAATTTTTTAAACATTCATTAATCAAAAAAAGAATAGTTATGATCACAAAAGAAAAATCTCAAAAAATGAAACAATTAAAGTATTTGTTAGTAATTCCATTACTGGTGGTTATGCTTGTTTATTCATCTTGTACCGATGATATTCAAACTAATATTGAACAAGTTGAAAATGCTTTAAAAGAAGAAAATATACCTTCGGAAGGAAAGTATTTTAGAGCAGAAAATGGATTTGTAATGTTTTTAGGAACTCATTTAGAAGGACAAGTAGTTCCTTTTGAGGAAATGACTGATAGAGAAAAAGAAATTTTTGATAATTTTAATAACCTTGAAAATTCAAAAATTAAATATAGTTTAGTTATTGATGAGAATGGAGATAGAGTGCATTTTATGAAAACTAATCGTATTTCTAAAGCCAGTGAAAAAATTGTTGTTGAAGATGATGGCTCTGTTCCTTTTGCAATAATTGAAGATGTACCAGTTTTTCCTGGTTGTGAAGGAGCAAAAGAAGAGTTAAGGTTGTGTCTTCAAGAGAAAATTACAAGTCACATCAATAATAATTTTAATTCGGATTTAGCTTCTGGTTTGGATTTATCACCCGGAGTAAAAAGAATATTTGTAATGTTTAAAATTGATAAAGACGGAAATATTGCAGAAGTACAAGCAAGAGCTCCACATCAAAGTTTGGCTGATGAAGCCATTAGAGTTATTAATTTGTTACCAAAAATGATTCCTGGAAAACAAAAAGGGGAAGCAGTTGGTGTTAAATATAGTTTGCCCATTGCTTTTAAAGTAGCTGATAGTAAACAAAATGAAGCTATTGAAAATAAAGTAATACTAAATAGTGGAGGCACTAAAAAGAATCCGCTATATATTTTGGATGGGAAAGAGATTTCTATAGAAGAACTAGATAAAATAGATTCTAAATCAATTAAAAATATGAATGTTTTAAAAGGTGAAGAAGCTATTAAAAAATATGGTGATAAAGGTAAAGATGGAGTTATTATAATTGTATTAAAAAAATAGCTATTATTTAATTAAAAAATTACTATGAAAAAGATTTTTGTTGCAATAGTACTAATATTGCTAGCATTAAAAACCGAAGCGCAATCTTCGGTTTTTAACGTTGTGGACAGTTTATTAATAAAAGGAAATTACCAAACAGCTTTGATGTTGTTGGAAAAAGAAAATCCAAGAACAATTGAAGTTTTAGATAAGTTGGGTTCAATAAATCAATCTATTGGAAATTATACAAAGGCCATTGAATTTTATAAAAATGGGTTGGAAATAGAAGATATAGAGGGGTTAAAAGTAAAACTGGAATCTGTGTATAATTCAACAGGAATGACTTCAAAAGCTATTCTAATTTAATAAGATATTATTAAAAAAGACACTTTAAATTTATTAGTTGCTCATAATCTGGGAAAATTGTATTTAGCTAAAAATAAAGCTAAAAAAGCTGAGCAACTATATCGTTTTTTAAAGAAAAAAGATACCTTAAATCCGAATTATCCTTACCAATTAGCCATAGCTTTAGAAAAGCAAAACAGAAATTTAAAAATGGGGCAGAGTTATTTGGATGCCTTTAATATTGATACACTTCATTTAAAAAGTATTTATGAACTGTCTAAGTTTTTTAAGGAATTAAGGATAAAGGATTCTACAATGTTGTTTATTGATAAAGGCCTTAAAATTGATAGTGCAAACATTAATTTTATACAGTTAAAAGCAAATGTTTTATATTTTTCAAAAGATTTTGATAGTGCAATTGAACAATTAACAAAGTTAGATAGTTTAAACTTTAGAGGTCAGTATTTAAATTCATATCTTTAAAGCTAATAAAAA
>TARA_R110001583_G_scaffold18341_2_pt1 | contig 10336 bp, 7 predicted proteins | sample TARA_R110001583 | Tara Oceans TARA_R110001583 (sample SAMEA4398432) | marine metagenome | biome: Polar Biome; feature: [MES] marine water layer (ENVO:01000295) within the mesopelagic zone...; material: water (ENVO:00002006), including particulate matter (ENVO:01000060) such as...... | reverse complement strand
CCGACGCAACCATCTCCGCGCACATTTCTTCAACCGTAATTTCTGGCACCCAACCGAGCTTCTCTTTTGCTTTACTCGGGTCACCTAACAAGGTTTCAACTTCTGCTGGGCGGAAATAACGAGTATCGACTCGAACTATCACATCGCCAATATTAACACCTGGTGCAAGTTCAGAATTAACACTAAGTACCTTAGCCGTTTCATCAACGCCACTGCCCGCAAACTCTAATTCAATACCAGCTTCTTTAGCAGACATACGAACAAATTCTCGAACAGAGATTTGCTTACCCGTTGCAATAACAAAATCTTCCGCCACGTCTTGTTGCAACATCATCCATTGCATACGAACATAGTCTTTTGCGTGGCCCCAATCACGCAGGGCATCCATATTACCTAGGTACAAGCATTCGTCTAAACCTTGGGCAATATTGGCAATACCTCGAGTAATTTTACGGGTTACAAAAGTTTCGCCACGACGAGGAGATTCATGGTTAAACAAAATTCCATTACAGGCATACATGCCATAAGATTCACGGTAATTTACCGTAATCCAATAAGCGTAAAGCTTGGCTGCAGCATACGGCGAGCGGGGATAAAAAGGTGTTGTCTCCTTCTGAGGGATCTCTTGCACTTCACCGTACAGCTCCGACGTAGACGCTTGGTAAAAACGCGTTTTCTTTTCTAAGCCCAATAAGCGTATGGCCTCCAAAATACGCAAGGTGCCAAGCGCATCAACATCGGCCGTGTACTCAGGGCTTTCAAAGGAGACGGCCACATGCGATTGTGCGCCAAGGTTATAAACTTCATCTGGTTGCACTTCTTGCAATATGCGCGTCAAATTTGAAGAATCTGACAAGTCACCATAGTGGAGAATAAAATTCTTATTATCTGAGTGAGGATCTTGGTAAATATGATCTACACGCTCAGTATTAAAAGAAGATGCCCGGCGCTTAATACCATGGACTTCATACCCTTTACCCAACAAGAACTCAGCCAAATATGACCCATCTTGACCAGTAACGCCTGTTATCAACGCACGCTTCACATCAAAACCCTCAATAATTCAAACATCGTTTATATACGTCATGCACCAAAGCCCCTAGCTTATTGGGGCCGTACCGTTCATCAATGTAATTGGAAACAACCCCACTGACCCCTTCTAAATCACTATTGATAGCATTCACCAAGGAGGCCTCTGAACACACCCCCCACCAACCAATACCTAGCTCTTTCAGCTCCTGCCAGGGGCAGCCCTCTGACACAAAAACAGGGGTGCCGTATGCCATAGACTCAGCAATTGACATGCCAAAATTTTCAAATTCACTAAGAGATACAAAGAGATCAATGCCTGAATAAAACTTACTCAATTCGTCCAAATCCAACATCCCAAGGTAACGAAATCTTTCCCTCAAACTACATTTTTCAACATCATACAATATATCTTTATAATATTTTTCATCACACACAGGGCCGGCAATTAAAAGATATAAATCATCAGCACGGCTAGCAACTTTATTTGCAAGGGCAACCAATTCTCTTATATTTTTCCTTTTGTCCAGCCTTCCCACAAACCCAAGTATTTTAACCGAATTTGATAAACCGAGCTTCGTACGAAATTCATTTCGCAAGAGGCCCCGATCAACATTAAATTTAATAACTGGATTAGCTATTTGATAAACAGCTAATAAACCATCGACTTTTTTTAAATCCAAACACTCTTCAGAAGAGGACACGATCGCAGCATTTGCCACCCTTAGCATTTTTTTTACATAAATTAATTTAGCGATGTATTTTTTAATTCTAGATTTTCGAAGAGATGACGCCATCAAAGAAGATCTAGGCGATATTACAAGTGGCTTTCCGTAAAAAACTGCAGCTTTCAAGGCATAATAGCTTGGAAATGTCCACACAGAGTGCAAATGCACAATATCGGCTTCACTCACGGCTTCAAACATCTTTCTACGAAGCGCTGGCGAGTACAAGCCAATTCCTAATTTATGCGGCTCCACTTTCTTCCAAGGAATTTCATAAAGCTCGGCGAGCTCATTTCTATCTACAGAACCATTCACAGAAATTACAGCTGACTTAACACCAGAATGAGCCAACCCTTTACACAAAGCCGCTATTGACTTTGCTGGCCCCCCATAATTATCATCAAACCGTTCCACAACATGAAGAATTTTCATTTCGCCCCTCTTCATCTAGCCCCTTTGTGCTATCCGTCTGAGCCGCAATAATATTTTTAACAACTAAATAAATCCACAACCCGTAAAAGGCATATGAATCAAACTGCAGATAAACCCATGCCAGCACAAAAAACAGAAAAATACTTTTTCGCGAATACAGCTTAATAACTGCCACAATTAAGAGAACAACGCCGAATTCAGCCACCACTTTCAAATACATATTATAAATATTAGACCCACTCCCTTTGGCAGCAATTTCATAGACCTCCTTCGTAAATCCAGACCTAAAATTCTGAAAAGCCACTGAAAATCCAGAATCAACCAATTGACCTGCGTTCCCAAATCCAGCACCAAAAAACAATACAGCTGGATTATTTCTTAAACCTTCCCAAACTGCCTCAACCCTAAAAAATCTACTCTCGAGCGACGCATCAGACGATATTATAGCCCTAAAATCATTTGTCATATTTACTCGCCCTAGCGTAAGTAAATCCACAATTTCAGGGTGCGCGATAAAAACATTAAAAAGCATACAGCCTAAAATGACAGCTAAAGCGCTCCCAGCAACAGCTCGGCTATCCGCGCACCGCACCGTCTGCCCCTTAAATAGAAGCCAAACCCCACCCAAATAAAGAATATCCAGGTAAAGCCTTGCCGATGAAACAAACAAAAGCGACAGGCAAATATAAACCAACAGCAAGCAAATCAGTCTGCGCGCTTCTTTTTCTAGACCAAGGAGCTTAGCCATAACCCACAACGGCACGATAACTCCCAACAAATGCACACTGACGAATGACGGCTCTGCAAACACAAAACTGAACCTTTCAACATCTCTATTTCGTTTCAAAAGGAAATCAAGTAAAGTCAATGTCAATTCATTCTGCATCATATGGCCAGCGACCAAAATAAAAAGTGAAAATAACAGTGCGGTTATTGACCCAGCCAAAAACATTCTCAAGCAGTATGAAAATTCCTCATACCTAAACTTACCGCCCCAGTAACTCACCCTCAACAATGACACCAAAAAAGAAAACCCTAACATAACCGAAGGAACTGCACCTAATACATCCCGAACAAAGTATCTATTAAATCCATCGTAAAAAACCAACGAAAAAAAGTACCCTATTAAAGAAATTACGATCAACAACAACATCCAAATTAAATGCATCCATCTTATATTGGAAAGACCATATAAGATAAAATAAACCGCAAATATAACAGGCGACACCGCTGGCCACCCCGAGCTCGGCGCGAGAAACGTATTTTCAAATGGCAGCAAAAAAAATCCAAGTGCTATAATTCGCAAGCCACCACTCATTTTAGACACATTTATTTCCTTAGCGCACTTTAAAACTATTAATCGAAAATCAAAATAAATCTGAGCAATACACACATACACCAACACAGATTTTAATTTTAATTGACTAAAAAATTTCTCACAAAAAACTTATTTAATCCCGATAACTGACTCTCCGCGCTTGATTTCAGACCTAGATCCCCACCTTCAACATATTGCATTACTTAATACAACCACTCTCCACGAAAACCAAATCCCCATAAGCGATGCCTAGACAGCAAAGCTGCTCGAGCAACGTAATCTCGCCTAATGGTATATACCTACTGCCTGCGAAATGAGACGCAGCTCAACTCGCCATCCATCAATACTCTCCTCTTAACCGTCGCCCCATCAAATCTCTTACCAAACCAAATAGTTATTATCAACCTGCACACTCGAAAGGCACCGCATAACATTTATCTACAAGCAAATCCTCCCCAAGCATATGTCACCACCCCTAGAATTAGAAAAACAACTAAATTGCAGACATTTCTCCCTAAGACTACAATTCAAATTCTTTAGTGAACTTCCCATAGAATTTCAGGTCACCCATAAATAACCTCCTTCCACCGATCAACTATCATTTTCTGCCCAAAAATTTCATTTACCGCCCCCCTGGAAATGAGCACGCTACCACTCCTAACTTCATGCAAAAAATCACTATCTATTTCTTCCAGCGAATTAACTGGCACGCCGTACCCTAACTCTTCCATGAAACTCATAAATGGCGTGTGCACGCCCACCACCGGCACACCCATAGACAACGCATACATTGCACTTCCGGAAACAATAGCACTGCCTTCGGAGGCCGGATTTACAAGTACATACGCCCCGCCCACCAACTCCGACGCCTCATCCTCGGACAAGTAGCGACCAATAATATTTATATCTTTTCCCGTCCCTAAATTTCGCAAGTACTCCAAGTAAACCGCATTATTGCACGGCCCTGCAATCACCAACCTCATTAACTCTGGCCACGCGCTGATCAATTTATCTAAGTTTTTATATTTCTCTATCCTCCCAAAAAAAACAGCATAAGGAGCAGCGTCACGGCTAGTACACTTTCGATTACTTAAGTCAGAGTATAAGGGATGAGGCACAAAATTTGCACCAAGCTGAGGGATTAGCACTACAACCTTATCACTACGGGATTCAAAATATCTTACTATTCGCAAACCAGAATCCACCGACGAAACGCCATGCGGGAAATTATTATGCTTCACATAAATTATTTTTTTTGAAAAAAACTTTAGAATATGAAACCAAGCCACAAAAAATGTAAACTTAAATAATGAAAAATCACCATTAGACTTAATAACTTTACTCTCAATCCAATTAACCACGGCAACATCATAACGGGAAAATTTAATAAAATTCACCAACCTCCTGGGCGTGACCTCATACACATCACCCAGTTCAGACAAACAACCTATCATGTTTTCAGAGAACAAATTCTCTTTACTTGACGGCGGGTAATACGCTATTTTCATACCAGCAACTCATCCATAACACTACAAAATTAACACCTTGAAACCGCTTCCAACAATTCAGAAAAAGACGCTGCTAATATAACTGTACGCCTTTCGAGAAATTCAAATCCGCATGTAAGTCCACTCAAGTATACACTCACTAAGCAGTTACTAAATTAACATCCAGCTCCGCAGCCGGCACATGAAAGTCACTTAAAAATCACTTGCCATTAGCGTAACTCACAACATACGCCAGCCTTTGCTAGCACATAACACCTTTAAATATTAGGCAGCACATCCGACTTCAATCATCGCTCTTTTCCAAAATATTTTAAACCTTAAGCATAATCGTTCTAAGCTCTTCAACATAAGCATACCAACACTTATAATTGACAACTATCTTCAGGGAGCGCGCTTTTATATATAGATTTCTTCGCGACACAGAATTACAAAATTCAGATAAAATCGACGAAAAAACGTAGGTCCCAACAAACCCCCATGGAGCAAATTGAAGTCCAGCGACGCCCACACCAAACCATATAAAAATTGACGAAAAAATCAGCGTAATGAAGTTCCTGTAAAATGCTTGCTTTTCACTTTTATTCACCGCATAAAATATACCACTTAAATTTGCGATCAGAACAAAAGGCGCACTCAACATCATAACCCCCAACATCCCCCCGGAAACCAGATATTCATCACCGTAAAGTATCTGGACGACAGTGGGCGCCATGAAATAGCCGATAAGTGAACAAAACCCTCCCAACAGCCAGGCTGCGGCATATATCCCAGCTATCATTTTCTCACGCTCAGAAATACTAAATCTGGTTAACAAAGGAATCATTACCGTAGACAAAACTGTAGTTAACACCACGAGCTGCTCCATCAGCCGTTTCGCTGCCATATACAACCCTGAAGCTTCAACACTAACGATATTAGCAAGCAACAGCTGATCTAGCCTAAATGCAATCTGCAATGACAGCATACTTAGCCAAAAAAACCCCCCCCGCAAAGCTATTACCCTTACCGAGCTAACAACTCTTTTCCAACGCAAACGGTACTTAACAGGGATTTTGTACTCCGACCTATACTTGACGCCGACCACCGCCCACAGAACCGCTTGCTGCGCGACGAATGTAAGCATTATTATTTCCAAGCTAGGATACAAGACGACTAAACCACATCTCAACAAAGAAAATATAATAAAAATCAATAATCTCTTTCTCGCCAAATAAACATTCTTCATCATCCTCTCATAGTGGTGGAGATACATCTCTAGCGGTGAGACAAGTAGGATCACGACAAGCTGAATGCTGGGGACGCCTTCATAAAAAATAATTAGCGCTGCGGATATACATATCGAAAATATCAACCGAAGAATTAATACCGCCCGATTTACTAACAGACTATCTTTTTTTTGAGTAAGGATTACTCGTCGAGTACCCCCGTCAGAAGCAAGCACACACACCATTAAAATACTTTGAAAAAGCGCGACCTTACCAAAATTTTCCGCTCCCAAATAACGTGCCAATAACACATTCACAAGTAAAGCAAGAAAAAGAGTTATCACCTTTTCAGAAAAAAGTGACCCCACATTCCGTAAAACACCGTTTCTCCCCATTTTCCCACCACAAAAAACCTACACTATCGACTATTAATTAAATATTAAATCCTCCTATTAAAAAGCAGACCACCGTAAAATAAAGCCTTAAATAGTCCGCAATATAATTTTAATATCTAATACCAAAACCTGAGCCAAGACACAAAAATGCCGACCTTCAACCATTAAAGCAAGCGTTAAAAGATAGCAGGCGCAATCAATACGCACCCTTCCCGATGAAGCCCTGAAAAAAAGTAAGCATAAAAATTTTTAGATCGAGCCATATCGACCAATTCCGAATATAGTACAGATCAAATTCAATTCGCTTTTGCATCTTTTCAATTGTATCCGTTTCACCCCGCCAACCATTTACCTGCGCCCAACCGGTAATGCCCGGCTTAACTAAATGCCGCTGCATATAGCCGCTGATTTTGTCGCGGTAAAGCTCGTTATGGGCAACTGCATGGGGACGCGGGCCAACGATACTCATTTTGCCCTGCAACACATTTATAAATTGGGGCAGTTCATCTAAAGAGGTTTTGCGTAAAAAGGCGCCCAATTTTGTAATACGCAAGTCGCCCTTGGTTGCTTGCACCACCACATCACCATTGTCACAGGTGGTCATGGAGCGAAACTTCCATACCATGATTTCTTCGCCGTTTATACCGTAGCGCCGCTGCTTAAATATTACCGGGCCTGTAGAGGTGCATTTAACAGCGGCCGCAATAAACAGCATGGGCACCGCTATTAGGCAGAGGATGATTGAGCTTAAAACAACATCTTCTAAGCGCTTGATTAGGGCATCGAATGAATCGAAGGGGGTGTCGTAAACACTTACCACCGGCAGGCCACCAATTTCGCGGCTGCGGGCATTGAGCATTTTAAAGGTGAATACGTCTGGCACTATATGAACACAGCAGGAACTGTTAGCAAGGTATTCCACCAAATCTTTAATGGTTTCTTCTTCACGCATTGGCAGGGCAATGTAAATATCGTCGAACTCGCCTGCGCGAGCCTGGTCTTTTAAAAACTCGATGTCGCCAAGCACTTGCAGGTCTTCGCCATCTAATGGCTTAGCACCCACAATTACGCGGTTATCAAAAAATCCAGCAACATCTAAGCCCATCCATGCACTTTGCAAAATGCTCCTGGCTAAGGTTAGGCCGGGTTCTTTTGCGCCAACAATGGCCACTCGGCGGGTGTTAACACCGGTGCGGCGCATTTCCCTAAGCACAATACGGGCGGACACTCGATAAAAGCTGATTGCTACCGGCACGGCCAGCGCCCAGGCAATCATTACACCGCCGCCATAGGATTCGTTTAATTCAAATACAAAAACAACCGTTAACAATGCACCCAGCACCACCAGCCACGTGGTAATAACGGTTCTTACTTCGGTAAACAGTGACTGCCCGCGCCATGAAAAATACAGGCCGTTTTTATGGGCAAATATGTGGTAACAAATTGAACTTAAAAAGGCAGCAATTTGATAACAAACCGCCCAGCCGTAATTGCCAAAGCTAACAAACAGCGCCAATATACCCCAAATCAACAGCACATCGGTTAATTGATGCACTGCCATCAACATGGAGTGATGCTGACGGATAAAACCTGATTGCGGCAGGTTGGTGATCAAGTTCACTCTTTCAGTATTCACAGCAATTCCCTCGCTTAGGAATTCATCTTTTACACGTTTTAATTCATCTGGAGCGCGGGCAATCCTTTGGCAAGGCCCTACAGATGCTACTTCTAACTTTATTTATACCTACAAGAGGCTATACACTGTAATAAGGAGGTTAAAGTTTAGCTGCTCCTAGGCACTTTGCACCAAAAAATGCGCATGCCCCAAGCAAGCGCGTAATTCTGAGCCAATACAGTGCAAAAACCAAGTCCAATTCTAGGTAATTAATCCGCTTTAGGCCCATTTGCAGCATCCCCTCGCTAATATAAGCCGCAGCGCAATACTGACTATGTTTGGCCTTGTTCGCTCCGCTTAGCTTAAAGCAATTTATAAGCCAACATGATGTAGCACTTGATTTTAAGGCCTTATTTAGCCCTAGCCATTACTAAGCTGAATTCTGCGTATTTTCTGGGGCTGGATTGTGACGGCAAATAACTACAGTTTGATGAATAACATTGTACTTGTGCTGTTTATCGCAATTTTTATCTTTATATCGACACTTTCTACCATAACTGCTGCGCTTGTGGCCCAATTTGTGCCTTTATTGGCAGCAACGCCAAGGCGCCAAGGAACAGGGCCGCGGCGCGCGTGAAAAATGCCATACGCTGGCGCGAACTATATAAGCTGGTATCATTGACACACTTTTTCTGGGCATGGGCTTTTCAGATTTCATAGTTAAGCGCAATAATATGTCCTGCACGGTACACCGCCTTTTTTCATTAGGCGGCTTAGCCTACTTTTAATTATTTTACGGGCCATCCATTTTTGGCCGGATCACGCATACGCAGCCAGGGAAACTCTGCATGAATGTATTCAAAACCTCGCTCATTTTAGCCTGCGTCGCGGCGACGTCTGCTTGCACGGTGGTACCGGGCAGCAATATGAGCCGCTGGAATTCCGCGTGGTTTAACGACACGCCTGAAGATTATTCACCGGCGACCACTAAAATCACCTACATACCTATCAATGCAACAGTGCTCAGCCATTTAAATAGTACAACCCCGACTCAGCCAGCACCCAACAATGAGCTTAACGAAGCGCTAAGCAAATATGAGTATCGCATAGGGCCAGGCGATGTTCTGACCATTACGGTATGGGAGCACCCCGAACTGACTATTCCGGCTGGTTCCTTCCGAGGCGCTGAAGATGGGGGTAGCGAAGTAAAAGCAAACGGTACAATATTTTACCCATATGCAGGTGAGCTAGCGGTAACAGGCTTGACAACAGGAGAAGTAAAAACACTGTTAGACAATCGGTTAAGCTCAGTAATCAAAAAACCTCAAATTGACGTTCGTGTTGCGTCATTTAAAAATCAGAAGGTCTACTTAAGCGGCTCAGTTTTAAGACCTGGAGTAGTGCCAATTACCAATAATCCACTCACGCTACTCGATGCAATTGAGCAACAAGGAGGGCTAACTGAAACCGCATCCTGGGGAAAAATAGTCCTTACGCGCAATAATACCTCTCAGAAAATTTCATTGCGCTCTTTATATGAACATGGCCAGTGGTCGCAGAATCTTTTATTACAAGACGGCGATTTAATTCATGTTCCCCGTAACGATGCCGAAAAAATCTTTGTGCTTGGGGAGGTAAATCGCCCGCAAAGTGTCGCGATGTCGCGCAACGGCACCAGCTTGGCAGAAGCACTCGCTAGCGCTAACGGTATTAACGAAAGCAGGGCTGATGGGCGTGGCATATATGTTCTTCGCAACGCCGATATTACAAATGACATCAAAGGGCAGCCAGTTTATCACGCAACAATTTTTCATCTAAACGCCAGCTCAGCGGTTGGCTTTATGTTGGCTGATCGCTTCCCATTAGAGATTCGTGATGTGGTGTACGTGTCTCCGGCGCCAATTACACGATGGAACCGGTTTTTAAGTCAACTATTACCGTCACTCATAGCAACAGATAGAATAAATGATATAGAAAACAATTAACTCTGACATTGCTAACTTTAACCATAAAGAATTATAGCTGTTTAGTGCACTGGGCACGGTCAGTATATATAAATTTTTATTTTTGGTGCTAAATTTTATGACCGTCAATACATCCAGTAACTCC
>TARA_R110001583_G_scaffold125274_1_pt1 | contig 10336 bp, 9 predicted proteins | sample TARA_R110001583 | Tara Oceans TARA_R110001583 (sample SAMEA4398432) | marine metagenome | biome: Polar Biome; feature: [MES] marine water layer (ENVO:01000295) within the mesopelagic zone...; material: water (ENVO:00002006), including particulate matter (ENVO:01000060) such as...... | reverse complement strand
TTTCCCAGGGCTTTTAGAATTTGCAGGAGCAGATAATGCTATTTCGTGGTTAAGTTTTGGTCGTTTACGTCCATTACATACCAATGCAGTAATTTTTGCTTTTGTTGGAAATGGAATCTTTTTAGGAATTTACTATTCTACTCAAAGATTGCTTAAGGCTAGAATGTTTAACGATGTTTTAAGTAGAATTCATTTTTGGGGATGGCAAGCAATTATTGTTGCGGCTGCAATTACTTTACCGCTAGGTTATAATTCTTCTAAGGAATACGCTGAATTAGAATGGCCTATTGATATTATAGTTGTTTTAATTTGGGTTGTATTTGGTATAAATTTAATTGGTACTATTTTAAAAAGAAGACAACGTCATATATACGTTGCCATTTGGTTTTATATTGCCACTTTTATTACAATTGCGGTTCTTTATATTTTTAATAATTTAGAGATGCCAGTAAGTGCTTTTAAAAGTTATTCAATATACTCAGGAGTTCAAGATGCATTAATACAATGGTGGTATGGACATAATGCTGTTGCATTTTTCTTAACCACGCCTGTGTTAGGTTTAATGTATTACTTTGTTCCTAAAGTAGCGAACAGACCAGTATATTCTTATAAGCTTTCTATTATTCACTTTTGGACGTTAATTTTCTTATATATTTGGGCAGGACCTCACCATTTATTATATACAGCCTTACCAGAATGGGCTCAAAATTTAGGAACTGTATTTTCAATTATGTTAATTTTCCCATCTTGGGGAGGTATGATAAACGGTTTATTAACCTTGCGTGGTGCTTGGGATAAAGTACGTGAAAATCCAGTATTAAAATTCTTTGTTGTTGCAATTACTGGTTATGGTATGGCAACATTTGAAGGGCCAATGTTAGCTTTCAAAAACTTAAATGCAATTGGTCATTATACAGACTGGATTGTTGGTCACGTGCATATTGGAGCATTGGCTTGGAATGGTTTTATGGTTGCAGGTATTGTATATTGGTTAGCTGAAAAACTTTGGAAAACGCCATTGTATTCTAAAAAATTAGCCAACACTCATTTTTGGTTAGGTACACTAGGTATTTTATTTTATGCAATCCCGTTATATGTTGCTGGTTTTGCTCAAGCTTTAATGTGGAAAGATTTTAATCCTGATGGAACTTTAGTTTATGGTAACTTTTTGGAAACTGTAACAAAAATTATCCCAATGTATGCAATGCGTGCAATAGGAGGAACTTTATATTTAACAGGTTTTATTTTATTAGCAATAAATGTTATTAAAACAGCAAAAGCGGGATCAATTGTAGAAGATGAATTAGCTGAAGCAGTACCATTAAAGAAAATTAGCGGTAGAAGAATTGCAGGAGAGGGATTACATACTTGGTTAGAAAGAAAGGTGGTTTTATTTTCAATTTTAACAACTATAGCTATCTTAATTGGTAGTTTGGTTGAAATTGTTCCTTTATTATTAGTAAAATCAAACGTGGCAACAATTACAAGTGTTAAACCTTATACACCTTTAGAATTAGAAGGTAGAGATATATATATAAGAGAAGGATGTAATAATTGCCACTCTCAAATGATTCGCCCTTTCCGTTCAGAAGTTGAGCGATATGGAGAATATTCTAAAGCAGGTGAGTTTGTGTATGATTTCCCATTCTTGTGGGGTTCACGTAGAACAGGTCCAGATGTACATAGAATTGGAGGTAAGTATAATGATAACTGGCATTTTAATCACATGTCTGATCCTCGTTCAACCTCACCCGGTTCTATTATGCCACGTTATACTTGGTTAATTAAAGATGATATGAATGCTTCTAATTTAGAAAGTAAAATGGAAGGGCTTGTAAAATTAGGAGTTCCTTATTCGGCTGAAGAAATTAGCAATGCAAAACAAGCTTTATTAGCACAGGCTAAAAAAATTGAAGGTAATTTGAGACAAGATCCTGAGTTTGTTAAAAATTATGGTTCAAGTAATATTCAAAATAAAGAAATTGTTGCATTAATAGCGTATTTACAGCGTTTAGGTACCGATATTAAAGCTAATAAAACAGCGTTAAAATAGTTTGATATGTTGAAATTTATTAAACATAATTTAGCAGGGATTGAAGGAGTTGAAATTTACCCAATAATTTCACTATTACTTTTCTTTATAGTTTTTATAACAATGATTGTATTTGTTTTAAAGCTACCGAAAAAAAGTATTGAAGAAGTTAGCCAATTACCTTTAGATAACGATATTAATATTAAAGAAAATACTCATGAATAAAAATTCAGAAAAGATATCGGGTTGGAAAAGATTTATGAAGTCTATGACAAAGGCCCACGAGTTAGGAACTGAAGAGGATATACTATTAGACCATGATTATGATGGTATAAAAGAATTGGACAATGTGTTACCACCTTGGTGGTTGTATGGTTTTTATATTACAATTGCAATAAGTATATTTTATATTTTTCAAGTGCTATACAATCCTGAGGAATATAGTCAGTCTAAAGAGTATGAAGCAGCAGTAGCACAAGGTAAAGCAGAAGTTGAGGCTTACAAAGCCGCAAATCCTGAATTATTTGATAATACAAATATTATTGCTTTTACTGATGCTGAAAATTTAGCTAAAGGAAAAGAATTATTTGCCTCAAAAACTTGTTTTGCTTGTCATTTAGCAGATTTAGGAGGAAGTATTGGTCCAAATTTAACTGATGATAAATGGATTTTAGGAGGTGATATAAAAAGTATTTTTAATACAATCTCTAAAGGTGGTAGACCAGACAAAGGAATGATACCTTGGGAAAGTACAATTACTAGGGAAGAAAGAATTCAGCTAGCAAGTTATATCATTTCAATGCAAGGCACTTCACCTGCAGCTCCAAAACCTGCAGAAGGAGATATTACTTGGCCAGAAGAATAAATTATATAAAATCAATAGTTAATTTAGGGATCGAAGAAGTAGATTTATATTTTAATCTTAAATCAACTTCTTTTTTCCCTTTTTTTGTCACTTTTGTTTCAGTTTTGTAGTTCTAATTAGAATAAATTTGATAAAATAAATAGTTGTATTAATTTATATGAAAAAAGTACCTGAAGAGCGGTTTAGAGATTCAATTGCAACAATTGATAAAAGCGGGAAACGTAATTTTATTTTTCCTAAAAAACCAAAAGGTAGATTTTACAATTATAGAACAATTGTAAGTTGGATTCTTTTGGTAATGTTAATTGCATCGCCTTTTATTAAAATTAAAGGCAATCAGTTTTTATTGTTTAATGTAATTGAACGGAAATTTCACATTTTTGGATTTCCATTTTGGCCTCAAGATTTTCATTTACTTGTAATTTCAATACTAGTAAGTGTTGTATTTATTATATTATTTACAGTTGTTTTTGGTAGGATATTTTGTGGATGGATGTGTCCTCAAACTATTTTTATGGAAATGGTTTTTAGAAAAGTCGAATACTTAATTGAAGGAGATAGAGCAAAACAAATTAAACTTGATAAACAAGTTTGGAATGTAGAAAAAATTAGAAAAAGAGTGCTAAAATGGATTGTCTTTTTCCTTATTTCTTTCATTATTTCAAATGTATTTTTAGCTTATGTAATAGGTTCAGATGAAGTTTTAATGTATATATCTGACAATCCACTCAATCATATTGGAATACTGGTTAAGCTGTTGGTTTTTACAGCTGTGTTTTATTTTGTATTTGCTTGGTTTAGAGAACAAGTGTGTATTATTGTATGTCCGTATGGTAGATTGCAAGGAGTTTTGTTGGATAATAAATCTATAAATGTTGCATACGATTTTGTAAGAGGTGAAAGTGAAAATGGGAGAAATAAACTAAGAAAAGGAGAAAATAGAGACGAATTAGGTTATGGAGATTGTATAGATTGTAAACAATGTGTACATGTTTGTCCAACGGGAATTGATATTAGAAATGGCACGCAGTTAGAATGTATTAATTGTACCGCTTGTATTGATGCTTGTGACGAAATAATGGATAAAATTGGTTTTGATAAAGGTTTAATTCGTTATGCTTCTGAAGATAATATAGAGAAAAAAGAAAAATTTAAATTTAATGCTCGTTTAATAGCATATTCAATAATATTAACAATATTAATTAGTGTTTTTATAGCAATGTTGTTTTTACGAAATGATGTTGAAGCTACTGTTTTAAGATTACCCGGACAAACTTTTCAATCAACCAATACTTCAATAAAAAATATTTACACAGTTAAACTAATTAATAAAACGAGTGAAGATATTGAGAATATTGAATTAAAATTAATTTCTCATAAAGGTAAAATTAATATGGTAGGAGGTAAGTTAAAAGTTAATAAACAAGGATTACAATCAGGAACCTTATTTATTGAAATAGATAAAAAAGACCTACATTCGTCAAAAGAAAAATTAAAAATAGGGATATACGCAAATGGAAAATTAATAGAATCAACAGCTACTAATTTTGCGGGACCTTTAAAAATTAATTAAAATGAAGTTTAAAATAAGTTGGCCTACAGGTATTATTATAGCTATTTCAGCTTTTGTAATATTTATATTATCTTTTGTTTATAAGGTAACTTTTTTACCTCGATATGATCATCATTTAGTTTCGGAGAATTATTATAAAGATGAGTTAAACTACCAAGAAGAAATAAATAAGCTAAATAGGGCTTCTGAATTAAAACAAAATATAACCTTTAAAAAAACGACTTCAGGTTTGTTGGTAATATTTCCTTCAGAGTTTGAAGCTTCAGAAATTAAAGGGATAATTTCATTTGTAAGATTGTCTAATAGTGAAAAAGATTTTCAATTTCCAATTAATTTAAAAACCAATGAGCATCTTATAAAAGATGAAAATTTAGTTGAAGGAAGATGGAACGTTAGAATTGAATGGACTGTAAATAAAAACACTTATTTGTTAAAAGAGAAAATAATGTATTAATATGCTTTGGACAGCACTTATTTTAGGGTTGGCAGGTAGTTTTCACTGTATTGGAATGTGTGGACCAATAGCATTTATTATTCCCGTAGATAGAACATCTAAAATTAAGATGTTTTTTCAAATATTTTTATACAATTTTGGTCGATTATTTAGTTATTCTTTAATAGGACTACTATTTGGTTTTATTGGAAAAGGTTTATATTTAGCAGGTTTTCAACAACGCTTATCTATTTTAATGGGTGTTATTATGATAGTTACTGTAATTATTCCAATTTCAGTATTTAACAAGTACAATTTTTCAAAACCATTGTATAAAATTATTGCCAAAGTTAAGCTCAAATTAGGCTTGTATTTAAATATAAAATCGAATAAATCATTATTTTTAATTGGTTTTTTTAATGGCTTTTTACCTTGTGGATTAGTATATATGGCTTTAATTGGATCCATTTCAACAGGAAATATTGTTGAAGGTGCGCTATATATGGTTTTATTTGGTTTTGGAACACTTCCTATGATGACGGCAGCTGTATTATTAGGAAATTTTGTAAATTTATCATTGCGAAATAAAATTCAAAAAATAATACCTGCTTTTGTAGTTATTATTGGATTATTATTTATTTTGCGTGGGTTAGGTTTAGGAATTCCCTATATTTCACCTTCAGATGCTAAATTACAAGTATCAAATAATCCAGTAGAATGTGTAACTGTTGAAAATGACGATTAATAATGAAAGAATCACCAAAATTAACCATTGAAGATTTTGAGAAAGCATCTTCAAATAAGGAGCTTATACAAATTATAAAACAAAAGAATATTTCAATTGATAAAGTAAATAATAGATTATTTTATGAAGAAGAATTACATCGTTTGCAAATAGAATTAGTAAAGCTTCAACATTGGGTTTCTAAAAATAAAAAACGCATTGTTATTATTTTTGAAGGACGTGATGCAGCTGGAAAAGGAGGGAATATTAGAAGATTCAAAGAGCATTTAAATCCACGTTCAATGCGTGTGGTTGCATTGGCTAAACCAACTGATGTAGAACAAGGGCAATGGTATTTCAGACGTTATATTAGAAAATTACCGAATCCAGGTGAAATTGTATTTTTTGACAGAAGTTGGTATAATAGAGCCGTTGTTGAACCTGTAATGGGTTTTTGTACGGATACTCAGTATAATAAATTTATGGCTCAAGTTCCTGAATTTGAGCACATGTTATATGAAGATGGTACAGTTTTAATTAAATTTTGGTTTTCTATTTCTAAAGATGAACAATTAAGGCGTTTCAAATCTAGATTGTCAACGCCTCTTAAAAGATGGAAGTTTAGTCCGGTAGATCAAAAAGGACAAGAACTTTGGGATAGGTATACTCACTTTAGAGAGCAAATGTTTAGTAAAACACACACCAGTTATAGTCCTTGGATTACAGTAAAAGCAGATAATAAAAAAATTGCGCGTTTGGAGAGCATAAGGTATGTTTTGTCACAATTTGAATATGATGGTAAAGATAAAGCTTTAACTACATTATTTCCAGATCCTAATATTATAATGAGATATTATCGATCATCTAAACAATTAAACTAATGATGCACGAAAAGTATAAATTAACTCAGCAGGATGCTAATATTCTAAATACAAATAAGGGTTTAGCAGCTTTACTGTCTAAAGAACCTTACAATTTAGAAAAGTCAGTTAGGTATGTTAAGTATGAAAAAAAATTACAAAAATTACAAGTTGAACTTATAAGGTTGCAACATTGGGCAATAGATGAAAATGAACGAATAATTATTATTTTTGAAGGAAGAGATGGAGCAGGGAAAGGTGGAGCTATAAGACGTGCAACAGAAAGAATGAACCCGAGACATCTTCGTATTATGGCATTACCAAAACCAACGGAAGATGAAAAAACACAATGGTATTTCCAACGATATGTAAAACAATTTCCAAAAGCAGGTGAAATTGTATTTTTTGATAGAAGTTGGTATAATAGAGCTGTTGTAGAACCGGTTAATGGTTTTTGTACAAGGAAAGAGCATGAAATATTTATGAATCAGGTGAATGATTTTGAACGAATGATTACTGAATCTGGAATTCGACTAGTAAAAATATACATGTCTATCTCTAAAAAAGAACAAGCTAAACGTTTTGAGGATATAAAAAATAACCCTTTGAAGCAATGGAAAATGACTCCTGTTGATGAGAAAGCTCAAGAATTATGGGATGTTTACACTGAATATAAAAATAAAATGTTTGCTAAAACTAAAGAAGGTGTTGTTTCTTGGAAAATTATTAAAGCTAATAGAAAAACTTTTGCAAGAGTAGATGCAATAAATCACGTATTACAAAGTATTCCGTACGATAAGAATAGAGAAGTATAGAAGAAGTGCCTTGTTGTTAATTTTAATAGGAAATATAATCTGGTTTTATTTTCAAAAAATAGCATATAATGCAACTAACACAATTATTTCGGAAATTGAACCAATGTTAAATAATGGGCTAATTGAATTTCATTTTTATCACGTGAGGAAGAATCAAAAATTATTCTAAAACAAATCCATATCCATATCCATATACTATTTCCAGCACCATTCTATTTCGTTAACACTTCATTACATACCGCTTTCAATTCCCAGCAGTAAAAGCTTGTGGAAAATGCCTGTTCTGAGCAAGCACCTACTATTTGCCTTTGCTTAAGCCGTTATCCACAGCTTAACTGGAGATCTCACTATTAAACCATTTAAATATCAAACCTCTACTAGCCCTTGTCGAAGTATTGAAATCTTGTTTCAATAGTTCATATAAAAAAAGACTTCATTTACTTAACGAATAATTAAGAATTTATAGTGTTTTTCAAGCCGATTTGTTAAATTAATGTTAAGATAGTACTATGCAATGCAAGATACTGTAACAAAGTTATTAGTTCAACGTCTCTTAGGTAACAATAACTATTAAAACATTATATTATGACAACTCAAATTTTAAATTCAGAAAGAAAAGAAAAAATTATTTTTATAAATTTTTCAAACACAAAAAGATCGCAATGGAACAGATATAGAAGATATGCATTTTAATTTATAAACTTTTAAAACTACAACTATGACAACTCAAGAAACAAATCTAAACGAAAAAAAACACGGACATTTTATTAGCTTTTCAGATACTAGAAGAAATCAGTGGAGTAAATACAGAAGATATGGATATTAAACCTTTAAAATAAAACCTATGGAAGTTAGTTGATAAACCTGCAGATGATTAAAATATCCTGCAGGTTTTTTTATTACCCAATTTTTCTATCTTCTTAATCTCAATAAAATACTTCACTTAAATTTCATTTTTAAAACGAGCCTAAGTAGCAAATACAAACATCACTACAGCTAGTAAAGTGTTTGTCACACACTTCATTTTCTTCCAAAAATAGAAGTACAAGAATAACTCCATAAAAAAAGTAATTACCTTAAAATGTACTTAATAGACACTATAATCATAAAATTTACGTTAAAAAAACACAATCGTTTTGATAATCTAAGACAGATTGGTAATTTGCGCCCTTAACCCCAAAGCCTCGTTTGAAAAAATACATTAAATACATAGCCCCGGCCCTTATAGTTCTTTTGAGCAGTTATATGTTCAGTCCTAATTCTGAAGAAAAAATTGTTATAGCTACTACAACAGTAGCTCCAACTGAAAAGGAAACTCACATTTTAATAGAGAGATATTCTGAAATACAAACACAAAAGGTGAGTCATAAATTAGATTCATTATTGAAGCGTATTAACAAAAGACACGATTTTCACGGATCTTTATTAGTTGCTAAAAATGGAAAAATTCTCTATAACAATCAAATTGGTTATGCCGATTTCAAGAAGAAAGAACTCCTAAATGAAGCATCGGTATTTCAATTAGCTTCCGTAAGTAAACAATTTACTGCAGCTGCTATTATGTTATTATTCGAAAGGAATCAAATTCAACTTACCGATACTGTAAATAACTATTTTCCAAATTTTCCTTATCAAAATGTAACGATTAAAAACTTACTAAATCATACGGGTGGGTTGCCAAAATATTTTTGGATTGCAGAACATAAATGGAAACAAGAAAAAGCACCTACCAATAGTGAAATGATGGCATTGCTTGAATCAAGTAATGTACAAAGATACTTCAAACCTGGTCGTAATTTTGATTATTCAAACACCGGTTATTTTGTATTAGCTTCTATTGTTGAAAAAGTTTCCGGTATGAGCTTTAGTGCTTTTGTGAAACAGAACATTTTTGATCCACTAGAAATGAAAGATTCGTTTGTATACAGTTTTGAAAATGATAGTATTAAAACAAATCAATTAGCTGGATATAGATTATATAGAGGCTGGAGACATCAAAAAATCAATAGTACCGTAAATGATGCTATTGTAGGTGATAAAAATGTATACACTACCAGTGAAGATTTGTTTAAGTGGACACTAGGACTAAATAATGGTAGACTGCTTTCTAAAGAATCGTTAAACCTTATGTATGCCAAAGGAGAAACTGTTTATGGTAGAAAAGTTCCGTATGGTTTTGGGTTTAGAATTAATACAAAGGGTGAAAACACTATCTATCATCATGGAAAATGGAACGGCTTTAGTACTGGGCTTACACAATACCTTGTAGATGATTTGGTGGTTATTGTTTTAGAACATACCGGTTATAATGCTATGTCATCACTAAATAAAAAAGTAAAGAAAATCGTTACCGAAAATTTCGAGGCTTAAAATTGTATAACAAAATAAAATAAATCTGCATTCGCTTGAAAAAATAGCCCAATCTCTCCTCTTCGGATAACATTCCATTCCATACAGCTTCCATTTTTACACAGTAAGAGCTTGCGAAAATAGCAAGTACTTACTAAATACTGACGTCTAAAAAGAAAAACCTTGTAAAATCATATGATTACAAGGTTTTTTGCGGAGAATGAGGATCTGTAACTATTATAAAATTCCTTATAAATAAAGGGATGTAGGAGGGGGTGATTCCAACTGACACCGAATTAGCCCCTTTTTATTTAGTTTGAAATGTATTGATTTACAATATCTACCTCAATACCAGAGTATTCCGAAAATTCATTAATGGTTACAAATTGATGCGGCTCTTTTCCAAAGTGAAGTTTGATATCGTTTAATAATCGTCTTCCATATCGTTCACTTCTTCCAGTGATGCACTGAATGTCTTTTGGATATATGCAAGCTCTAATAATTTTCATTTGATACTCTATCTATGCTTTATCCTAGCTTCATCTATACTGTATCTATTGTCTATATCGGACTAAAAAGTTAGAATCGGCTGGAATGGATCTTCGTTTTTTATTTTCATTATAAAGATACCTTCATTTGTTGAGAATTAAAAATTTATACAATTATGGCTAGACAAAAAGGCATT
>TARA_R110001583_G_scaffold58702_1_pt1 | contig 10344 bp, 7 predicted proteins | sample TARA_R110001583 | Tara Oceans TARA_R110001583 (sample SAMEA4398432) | marine metagenome | biome: Polar Biome; feature: [MES] marine water layer (ENVO:01000295) within the mesopelagic zone...; material: water (ENVO:00002006), including particulate matter (ENVO:01000060) such as...... | reverse complement strand
CCAACACTTTCATCACCTAATAAATATAAATAAACGGCTAAGATCTGCTCTGGTGTTTTTAATAGGCTAGTATCTTCAGCCGGGTATGCACTCGCACGCATTGCAGTTTTTGTTGCACCTGGGTTAATCGCATTGAAGCGCAGAGAGCTATCCTCGTACTCGTCAGCAACAACTTGCATCATGCCTTCAGTCGCAAATTTAGAGACGCTATATGGCCCCCAATAAGCTCTTCCTTTGAGCCCAACACTTGATGTAGTGAAAATAGTACTCGCATTAGGCGCTTTTGCTAATACTGGGATCAAATATTTAGTCATTAAAAATGCAGCATTGACATTGGTCTGCATCGCTTCGTTCCACATCTTATTTTCAATTTGTATGAAAGGGCTTAATACACCTATATGGCTTGCGTTGTGCACAAGTGCATCTAGTTTCCCATATTCGCGCAACACAGTATCCGCTAAATCACGATAGTGCTCTTCAGTGGCGCCATTTAAATCTACAGGTAAAATCGCTGCAGATTGTTTATTTAACGCTTCAATTTGATCATATACAGCTTCTAATTTTTTGACCGTTTTACCTAACAAAATCACAGTAGCACCAAGTTCAGCACATTTGATTGCTAACGATTTTCCTATGCCAGCTCCAGCACCAGTGATTAATATTGTTTTATTTACTAATAAATTATCAGGGGCGATATAATCCATTTATTATTCTCTTGTTGGTAAAAAATTGAATGATAACTTTTTTTTTAAAAAAACACTCAAACTCTTTTGTAGGTTGAGACATTTTTTGTCATTATGAGCGTAGATATTTTATAAAGAGGATTAATTTTGGATTATTTAATGCAGTATGGGCTATTTTTAGCCAAAGCTATCACATTTGTGATCACTATAATTGCTATTTTAGTTGCAATTATCGCACTCACTAGCAAGCAAAAAACAAAAAAAGGTGAATTAGAAGTTATTGATTTATCAGAGCAAATTAATGATACAAAAAAATCAATTATTGAGCAATTGTTAACACCTTCACAATTAAAAACAAAACATAAAGAAGACAAAAAAATTCTTAAAGCAAAACAAAAAGAAGAGAAAGAATCGGCTAAAAAAGAGCAACACCCACATGCCAAACCACAATTATATGTAGTCGACTTTAAAGGTAGTATTGATGCCAAAGAGGTGGCTTCACTGCGTGAAGAGATCACTGCTATCGTTAGTGTTGCATCTGAAAAAGATGAAGTATTTGTTCGCCTTGAAAGCGGTGGTGGTATGGTCCATGGATATGGGCTAGCAGCTTCACAATTACAACGTTTGAAAGACAAAAATATTGCACTGACTATTTCGGTTGATAAAGTGGCTGCAAGTGGGGGGTATATGATGGCTTGTGTAGCAGATAAAATCATTGCTGCACCTTTCTCAATCATTGGTTCAATTGGTGTTATTGCTCAAATTCCTAACTTCAATAAATTATTGAAAAAGCACGATGTTGAATTCGAGCAATTAACGGCTGGACAATATAAACGCACCCTAACAATGTTTGGCGAAAATGATGACCTTGGGCGTGAGAAATTTAAACAAGAACTAGAAGAAACTCATCAATTATTTAAACTTTTTGTCAGTGATCATCGCCCTCAACTTAATATTGATAAAATAGCAACGGGTGAGCATTGGTATGGAACACAAGCACTTGAACTAGAATTAGTTGATAAAATTCAAACTAGTGATGATTATTTACTCGAACAACTCGATTCAAAGCATATTGTTCAGGTTCAATACAAAAAAAGCAAAAAATTAGCTGAAAAAATAGGTAAGAGCGTAGCTACTTCTGTAGAATCCAGTTTATTAACGATCATGCATAGTAATATTTCAAGACTGTTTAAATAATTTTAATACTTGAAATATATTAAAAAACCGACTAATAACAAGTCGGTTTTTTATTTTTATTATCCAAAATTTAAAAAATAGGTTGCTATTAGTTAAAACTTTGGATTATATAAAAAGAGAAATTCACTGGACGAGTTAACATTCTTTCTGAAACAAGACATTTATTAGGTATTAAAGCAATATGAGCAAATCTCTGGTTATCGTAGAATCACCTGCCAAAGCAAAAACAATTAATAAATATTTAGGCAAAGACTTTATTGTGAAATCAAGTGTTGGGCACGTACGTGACTTACCAACAAGTGGTAGTGCCAAAAAATCTATCGATGCTAAAAAGAAAAAATCTTTAGCGGGTTTAACACCTGCACAAAAAGCAAAAGAAACAGCGAAACGAACACAGGCGGCGTTAGTTACTCGAATGGGTATTGACCCAAAAAATAACTGGGCTGCAAATTACGAAATTTTACCTGGTAAAGAAAAAGTTGTTGATGAATTATTAAAGCTTGCTGAAGATGCCCCAACTATCTATCTCGCAACCGATTTGGATAGAGAAGGGGAGGCTATTGCTTGGCACTTAAGAGAGATTTTAGGTGGTGATGACAGTAAATATCAACGTGTAGTATTTAATGAAATTACTGAATCAGCTATCCAAGAAGCTTTTAAACATCCTACTGAACTTAATATTGATGGTGTCAATGCACAGCAAACTCGTCGTTTCCTAGACCGAATCGTTGGTTTCATGGTTTCACCTTTGTTATGGAAAAAAGTAGCGCGTGGATTATCTGCTGGTCGTGTGCAATCTGTTGCAGTTAAGTTATTAGTTGAACGTGAACGGTTAATTAAAGCATTCAATCCTGTTGAATTCTGGGATCTTCACGCTCAAACAATTTCACAAGATAAAACAGAATTACGTTTAGAAGTTTATAAACATAACGATAAAACATTTTCACCAGTAACTGAAAAAGAAACTGCTGTGGCAGTTGATGCATTAAAAGATGCAACTTATAAATTACATTCACGTGAAGATAAACCAACTAAAAGTAAAGCAAGTGCGCCTTTTATTACTTCAACCTTACAACAAGCAGCCAGTACTCGTTTAGGTTTTGGTGTTAAAAAGACCATGATGTTAGCGCAACGTTTGTATGAAGCGGGTTACATTACTTATATGCGTACCGACTCAACAAACTTGAGTAAAGATGCGGTAGCGTCTGCACGCGAATTTATAGAAAAAGAATTTGGTAGTAATTATCTGCCTGAAGCACCTGTTTCATTTAGCAGTAAAGCGGGCGCTCAAGAAGCCCATGAAGCTATTCGCCCATCGGACGTGTTACAACGAGCTGAATTAATTGACGTAACTGACAAAGATGCAAAACGTTTATATGAACTTATTTGGCGTCAATTTTTAGCATGTCAAATGCTACCTGCGTTATATGACTCATCAACCTTAGTGATTGAAGCGGGTGATTACAAATTACGTGCTAAAGGTCGCACTTTACGATTTGCAGGTTGGACTAAAGCGCAGCCAGTAACAAAAAGTAAAGCGGATGAAATCCATCTGCCAGATTTAAAAGTAGGTGAAGAATTAACATTAGTTGAGCTAGAGCCTTTACAACATTTTACTAAACCACCACCACGTTTCTCTGAAGCGGCATTAGTTAAAGAATTAGAAAAACAGGGCATTGGCCGACCATCAACTTATGCAAGCATTATCTCAACGATTCAAGATCGTGGTTATGTGAAAGTTGATAAACGTCGTTTTTTTGCCGTTAAAATGGGCGAAATTGTAACCGATCGTTTAACTGAAAATTTCTCAGATTTGATGAGTTATGATTTTACCGCTGCGATGGAAGAAAAATTAGATGCCATTGCCGACGGTAAAGCGGACTGGCATAAAGAGCTTGACAGATTTTACAAAAATCTTACAACACAGTTAGATAAAGCAGAATTGCCGGTAGAAGATGGTGGTATGCGCCTCAACGATCCCGTTGTGATTAATGACGTAACTTGCCCAACCTGTGATCGCCCAATGGGTATTCGGACAGCAAGCACAGGTGTTTTCTTAGGTTGTTCTGGTTATGCATTGCCACCAAAAGAGCGTTGTAAAACCACCATCAATTTAGTTGACGGTGAAGAAGTAGAAGATATTTTAAGCTCAGAAGATCTTGAAACAGCTGCTTTGATGGCAAAACATCGTTGCCCTAAGTGTGATACGGCAATGGACAGCTACTTAATTGACGAAACACGTAAACTGCATGTTTGTGGTAATAATCCACTCTGTGATGGGCATACGGTTGAAATTGGTGAGTTTAAAATCAAAGGTTATGACGGTCCAATTGTTGAGTGTGATAAATGTGGAACTGATATGCAGCTTAAAGATGGCCGCTTCGGTAAATACATGGATTGCACTAATGAAGAATGTAAAAACACGCGTAAAATCTTACGTAGTGGTGAAGTTGCGCCACCAAAAGAAGATGCAGTGCATTTACCTGAATTAGAATGTGAGCAAAGTGATGCTTACTTTATTCTTCGTGATGGTGCTGCGGGTATATTCTTGGCGGCAAGTACTTTCCCTCGTTCTCGTGAAACACGAGCTCCTAAAGTGGCTGAGTTAGCTAAGTTCCGTGATAGAATTTCTGAGAAATTTTATTACTTAGCCGATGCTCCACAAAAGGATCCTGATGGAAATTTAGCTGTAGTGCGTTATAGCCGTAAAAACAAAGAACAATATGTGATGACGGAAATAGACAAAAAAGCAACCGGTTGGACCGCAAAATATATTGATAATAAATGGGTAGAAGATATCCCTAAAAAGAAAACTGCTAAAAAAGCGAAAGTTAAAAAGTAAGTTTGATATCAGCAAATAATGGCAGCCTTTGGCTGCCATTTTTATATCTGTAATATATTGATTGATATTTCACCAGTTAACCGTGTACATAATACCTCGCACGTGCATGCTTGTTTAATTTTTTAAACATTTGTATATACTAGCGTTTTTTAAGAGGGTGATTTCAAATGCGCATTGCTTTAGGTATTGAATATGATGGTGCTAACTATTATGGTTGGCAAAGACAAAAAGAGGTTAATTCAGTTCAAGAAGAGCTTGAAAAAGCCTTATCTAACATAGCAAATCATCCGGTTACAGTAAATTGTGCTGGTCGTACCGATGCAGGTGTCCATGGCACTGGACAAGTGGTTCATTTTGATACTGATGCGGATCGTCAAGTGAGTGCTTGGACTTTAGGGGTTAATGCTAAATTACCTGATGATATAGCTGTTCGTTGGGTTAAAAATGTTGATGATTCATTTCATGCGCGTTTTAGTGCAACTGCACGTCGTTACCGCTACATTATTTATAATGGCGTGTATCGCCCTGGTATTTTAAGTAAAGGCTTGAGCCATTATCATTGTGATCTCGATGCGGAAAAAATGCAGCAAGCAGGGCAGTTTTTAGTAGGTGAGCAAAATTTTACCTCTTTTAGAGCCTTACATTGTCAGGCAAACAGTCCAGTGCGCACTATTAAGTATCTAAATATAACAAGACGCAGTGATTTTATTATTATTGATATTAAAGCTAATGCTTTTTTACACCATATGGTACGTAATATCGCTGGTAGCTTAATCGAAATAGGCCAAGGCAAACAACCTGTTGATTGGTTAGCTACATTGCTAAGTTACAAAGACAGAGCAAAAGCAGCTGCAACCGCAAAACCCGGTGGTTTATATCTTGTTGAAGTTGATTATCCTGAACATTTTGATTTACCAAGGCCTGCTTGTGGTCCTTTATTTTTAGATATTTAATGGGACAGAACGATTATGACAACTAAAATATCAAACACAATTTTCTCCGCCGATAATTTAAATGCTTGGTTAAATCACCTTGAACAGTTACATCCGAATGCCATTGAATTAGGATTAGCCCGTATAACTGAGGTAGGTAAACGTCTTAATTTAATTAACTTTGATGCTAAAGTGATCACTGTCGCTGGAACCAACGGTAAAGGCACAACTTGTGCTTACTTAGAACAAATATTAATGGATGCCGGGTTTAAAGTAGGGGTATATAGCTCACCACATATTCATCGCTATAACGAACGACTGCGTATTAACTTTCTTGAGCTTGATGACCAAGCGCATTGTGATGCGTTTGCAGTGATTGAAAAAGCACGCCTTGATACCTCACTCAGTTATTTTGAATATGCTACGCTCGCTTGTTTATATCTTTTACAGCAGCAGCAGTGTGATTATATTTTATTAGAGGTTGGTTTAGGAGGCCGCTTAGATGCGACTAATATGGTCGAGTCTGACATCAGCGTGGTGACCACCATTGGTATCGACCATATTGATTGGTTAGGTAGCGATAGGGAAAAGATTGGTTTCGAGAAAGCAGGTGTATTTAGAGCAAATAAACCAGCGATATGTGGCGAACTTAATGTGCCACAGTCAATACTCAATCATGCACAGTTGATTTCATCGCAGCTTAAACTTGCATCTCGAGATTTTAAGTTTGAAGTGATTGATGAAAATAACTGGTCATGGATTGGAAAACAAACATTATCACCAATCAAACAAACGCTGATGCCAATGCAAAATGCATCAACGGCATTAGCAGTTATTGAAGCATTAGCTATTGATATTAAACCACAGCAATTGATCTCTTCAATTGAAAGCGCATCATTAGTCGGGCGTTTACAAGCCTTGAGTGGATATGTTTGTGATTTTTATATCGATGTTGCTCATAACCCACAATCCGCAGAATATTTAGCTACTCAATTACAACGTTTACGCGATGCAAAAGATGTTGGTTGTAAAGTTCATGCAGTTGTTGGTATGCTTTCCGATAAAGATATGAGCTCAACCTTGTCGGCTATCAATAATCAAGTATCAGATTATAGTTTTGTTAATTTGCATTGTTATAGAGGGGCTTCTGCACAAGTGTTATTGAAAGCCTACCAAAACAGTGAAAACAATAATCATACTGTGACCTGTTATGAAAATGTCATCAGTGCCGTTGATAAGGTAGTAAACAATGCTCAGGCATCTGATATAATTATTGTATTCGGTTCTTTTCATACCGTTTCTGATATTTTAAATAATTGGCAAGGGTAAAACGTGGCATCTCAGTTTAAAAACCGTTTAGTAGGCATCACTATTTTAGTAGCACTAGTGGTCATTTTTTTACCCTCATTGATTGATGGTGAAAAAACGTCTTATCAACAAGAATTTGTCTCAACGCCAATCAAACCTGAACTCAAACAGCATACCAAAACAGTATCTAACACCCCCTCCATTAAACAAGAAAAAATTGTTATTGAAAATTCCAAGCCTAATGAATTAGAAAATAACAAATTAAACGGAGCTGAGTGGAAAGTTGAAGAAATCGCCGCCACTGTGGTGATTGATGAAAAACAAACTCAGGTTACACCTACCGCTGTGCAAACAAAAAAAGAACCTGAAAAAGTTAACTTTACTGACCCTGCATGGACTATTCAATTGGGGGCCTTTGAAAATAAAGCAAATATTAATACGCTTTTAAAAAAGCTTAACAAGGCAGGTTTTAGAGCTCATACAATTCCTAAAGTAGTAATGGATGGACAGCTTACACGTGTTTTTGTTGGACCAGATGTGTCTAAGGGAAAACTTGAAAGTAATCTACCTAGATTAAAAAGTTTAACGGGTTTAAATGGTAAATTAATTCCGTTTAGTCCAATTGAGCCTTAGTTTTTGAAGCCTTTCAAAAAAATCTCTGTTAGAATGCGCGCGTTTAATAATTACAAAAAATTAGGAATCATATGAATTGGTTTGATATCGCCATTCTTGGTGTAATTGGTTTTTCATCGTTAATCAGCTTAATTCGCGGTTTCACAAAAGAAGCCATTTCACTCGTTACTTGGTTTGCTGCATTTTTTGTCGCCAGCAATTTCTACCCCGAAGTGACACAATACTTAACCCAAATCAATGACCCACAATTACGTAATATTGCAGCGATAGGCATTCTTTTTGTCGCAATATTATTAATTGGTGCGCTAATCAATTACATCGTAAATCGACTTGTTGCTGTTACTGGCTTATCAGGAACAGACCGATTATTAGGTGTTATTTTTGGTGCCATACGTGGTGTTTTGATCGTTAGTGCTATGCTGTTTTTTATTGACTCATTTACTTCACTGCATGAAAGTCAATGGTGGAAAGAGTCTAAATTAATCCCTGAGTTTGGGGTTGTAATAGAATGGTTTTTTGAACATTTAGAAGGCTCTTCTAGTTTTCTAAAAAACTTACAATCAACAAAAATTTAACTGTTGATGAGCAAAAAAATAGTCACTCAATTTAAAAGTACATTTATTGGTACTTTTATCTGAACTCTCTTAAAAATAGAAAGGCTTTTAACTTATGTGTGGAATAGTAGGTATCGTTGGTTCAACCCCTGTCAATCAAAGTATTTATGATGCATTGACTGTTTTACAACATCGTGGGCAAGATGCTGCGGGAATTGTGACAACATATGGTGGTAACTTTAAACAACGTAAAGCAAACGGTTTAGTTAAAGATGTTTTTGAAACTAAACATATGCAACGTCTAAAAGGTAACAGTGGTATTGGCCATGTTCGTTATCCTACAGCGGGTAGCTCTAGCGCTGCTGAAGCTCAACCATTCTATGTTAACTCGCCTTGGGGTATATCTCTAGCGCATAACGGTAATTTAACTAATGCAAAAGATTTACGCGCTGCATTAATCAAATCTCGTCGTCATATTAATACCACATCAGACTCAGAGTTACTGTTAAATACTTTTGCCGCAGAATTAGCTAAAATTACAAAAGATAGGTTAGAGCCTTCTGATATTTTTGCTGCGGTTTCTAAAGTACATGAACAAATTAAAGGCGCTTATGCAGTAACGTCATTAATTATCGATCATGGTTTAGTTGCATTTCGTGACCCAGATGGCATTCGCCCATTAGTGTTAGGCTCTCGTCAAACGGAAGAAGGCGATATTGAATATATCGTTGCTTCAGAAAGTGTTGGTTTGGACACAATCGGTTTTAAATTTTTACGTGATGTTGAACCAGGTGAAGCCGTTTATGTTACTGAAGATAGACAACTGTTCACACAACTATGTGCAGAGAAGACCTCATTAACACCGTGTATCTTTGAATATGTTTATTTTGCTCGTCCTGATTCAACCTTAAATGGTATCTCAGTTTACGAAGCGCGTTTAGAAATGGGCCGTAAATTAGGTGCAAAAATCAAACGTGAATGGGCAGATTTAGAAATTGATGCGGTTATTCCTATTCCAGAAACTTCAAATGATATTGCATTAGAAATTTCTGTGGAGTTAGGTCTTCCTTACCGTCAAGGTTTTGTTAAAAATAGATACATTGGTCGTACCTTTATTATGCCAGGTCAAACTCAACGTCGTAAATCAGTACGCCGTAAGTTGAATCCGATCACGGCTGAATTCAGAGGTAAAAATGTACTTTTAGTTGATGACTCTATTGTTCGTGGTACAACATCAGAGCAGATTATTGAAATGGTAAGAGAAGCGGGTGCTAAAAAAGTTTATTTAGCATCAGCTGCACCTGAAGTGCGTCACCCGAATGTGTATGGTATTGATATGCCAACACCTGAAGAGCTGATTGCCCATAACCGAAATGCAGAACAAATTAGTGACTGTATAGGTACAGATAAATTAATATTCCAAGACTTACAAGACTTAAAAGATGCGGTGGGTAAACAAAACCCTGCAATTAAAGAATTTGAATGCTCAGTATTTGATGGTAAATACGTGACGCCAGGTATTAATAAAGAATACTTTGATTATTTAGCAAGTTTGCGTAGTGAAGATGCTAAAAAAATTCAAACTCAAAAAGAAGAAATAGCTAACTTAGAGATGTATAACGAATCTTAATATAAGCTGATTTTTTAAGGAAAGCACAGCCTAGGCTGTGCTTTTTTGTATCTGTATTATTTGTAGTAGCAGTGAAATCAGCAGATAAAAAAATAGACGAATGTTAAGTTTTGTAAAATATTAACGGTAAGCTCTGAAGACAAAAAACCAGCAACTAAGCTGGTTTTTATTTATAACTAAAATGTTATGCTAAAAAATAATTAAATTATTATCTTATTTTTTAGAAGTCAGCAGAGCCCGGAGCACGAGGGAATGCAATTACGTCACGAATATTTTGTACACCGGTTACGTATGAAACTAAACGCTCGAAACCAAGACCAAAACCAGCATGAGGAACTGTCCCGTATTTACGTAAATCACGGTACCAGCTGTAATCTTCTTTATCTAAGCCCATCTCTTCAAGACGTTTGTCTAGTGCAACTAAATCTTCTTCACGTTGACTACCACCGATGATTTCACCAATACCCGGTGCTAATACATCCATCGCTGCCACAGTTTTACCATCTGGATTCAACTTCATGTAGAAAGCTTTAATATCTTTAGGGTAATTTTGTAGAATAATTGG
>TARA_R110001583_G_scaffold106823_1_pt1 | contig 10345 bp, 13 predicted proteins | sample TARA_R110001583 | Tara Oceans TARA_R110001583 (sample SAMEA4398432) | marine metagenome | biome: Polar Biome; feature: [MES] marine water layer (ENVO:01000295) within the mesopelagic zone...; material: water (ENVO:00002006), including particulate matter (ENVO:01000060) such... | reverse complement strand
AAATCAAAATCTATAAGTTGAGCCATACTGCCGTAAGCTCACTTTAGACCTGTCGGTTGATTATTTGATTAATAATGCGGGTTTTGGAAAGTTTTGTGAGTTTTCTGGTGAAAGCTTTGAAACGTATCATAAAATGTTGATGTTAAATATTAATGCATTAGTAGAGCTTACTCATTTATGTCTACCTACTATGATAAATAAAAATAGTGGTGGGGTTATTAACGTAGCTTCTATTGGTTCTTTTCAACCGCTACCATACCAAACGGTTTATGGTGCATCTAAAGCTTTTGTATTAAGCTTTTCAGAGGCTCTTACGGGGGAATTATTAGATACAAATATTCGCGTTATGGCCTTGTGTCCAGGAACTACAGAGTCTCGTTTTATGGAAAATGCTAATGCTGACACATCCAATATGAACTTAGCTCCTGCAAGCAAGGTAGTTAGCTCCGCACTTACAGCTTACACAAAAAATAGAATGTATACAGTATCGGGAACAATTAATTACTTAGTCTCTCTAATACCCCGATTAGTTTCACGTAAAAGGACAGTCAAAATAGTTGCGAACATGTTCAAGAATAATGTACTAGGAAAATCTACTTAGTTTTAAGAATCGCCTAAAAAATTGCTAAAACCGGCAATAATAGTTAGTTTTTGCTCAATGGTATAGACTCCTCACCTTTGGCCAAAATAGGTTAAGGTGAAGACGCCAATCAACAGGAGCCCAAACCATGAAAAATTCTACCACTATCAGTATCGATTTAGCTAAAACTGTTTTCCAAGTTGCCTTATTTAATAAATATGGTGTTCTAAAATCCAATAATAAAATGAGCCAAGCCAAAATGCCGTTAACTTGCCACCCATAATGGATTGGTTATATTTTCAACATAAGTAGCTATTTTAATAAGCTATAAAAACCGGTAAGTTGTTTACAATTACTTTTTGAAGTTATCATGGGTGGCAATTTAATCTATGGCAATTTAATCCTTTACGAATGAATTATACCGAGCTGGCGGAAAAATAGTAGCATTGAGATAAGTAATAATTTAGTCTGTGTTGCTCGATTAAGCATCACAATCATAAAAGTTAACGCATTGAGCACGGCCATTATTTTTTGCGACATATAAAGCAGTATCAGCTTCATTAATAAGTTTTTCGTGATTATTAATTGTTGCACTAGAGCTGGTAAAACCAATGCTGGCTGATATAGATACAGCGAGTGATTTATAATAGACAGGTGTATCAGCAATAATATTCTTTAGCTTTTCAGCTATATGGGCTGCGCTAGCTAAATTAGTCTCAGGTAAAAATATACAGAATTCTTCACCGCCATAACGCCCTATAACATCAGCTGAACGTAATGATTCAGTACAGCGTTTCGCAGTTTGCCTCAGTACTTCATCGCCACACAAATGGCCATAGACATCATTAATATTTTTAAAAAAGTCCATATCTAGCATGATAAGGGATACTGGATGTTTATATCGGTTAACCCGATCAACTTCATTTTTAAAACATTTTTCCCAATGAAATCGGTTATACACTTGTGTTAAACCATCCACGCTACTTATACGTTCTAATTCCGTCACGGTCTTTTTCAGTTTCATGGTTGCTATTGCTATATCGGTAACATCTTTAATGGTAACGCAAGCATACTCAACGTTATTGTCTTGACCAATTATTGGTGTAAAACAACAATTCTGATACATAAAATCAACCCCACCAGTTACGGAGCGGCCATGTGGAAACTCAAATAAATAAGTCCTTTGTTCCCATGCAGAATAAGAGGGACTATTCAAAATGAAAACACTTTTAATTTTTCTTTCAAACCACTTTTGAGGTAATTCAGGAAAGCAATCAAAGAGATTTAAACCAACAATATCATCAGACGAGAACTGACAACGAATAGCCATATAGTCATTCCACAGATGCACAGTGAAATTTTTATCTATAACAAAAACGCCGCTGTCAACACAATCAATAACATTATTAGTATAAGGGAATCTATTAATCATAATATTTACACCTCATCAATAAGCCGGTTTAAAACATTTTGTAAGAATTTAACCGAGGAGTCAGGCATCAACAGTAATAAATCACACTGAAACGAATACTTATCGACACTGTATTGTATTTTTATAGAAAGAGCATGGTCCCATATTAAGTGTTCTTTATTGAGTAAATTCTCTATTATTATTGATTGCCCTATTATTGATGGCGGTGTACTAAAAAAATGTTCTGATATTTGATCCGCAATACCTGATAAACAAGCACCATTAATAATATTTGAAATTTCAAGCAACATTTCCTGCTCAACTTCAAACGTTACGTCCTCATCTAAATCGATTAATTGTGCCAACTGTACGAAGTCGGTATTACTGAAAATCGTAATGGATTCACCACAAATATTAGGATCAATTACATGAGTATAAAAGCCCTGACGTACAGCCGATATTCTTTCGGCAGGTATCAATCGTTTTAATGTCGTAATTAAATTTTTAGCTGAAATAATTTCAATTGAAGGGACAGATAAAGTAACGTATTGCTCAAATAGAACAGAAAGCGATTGCCCTGCCTGCCCCATACCAATATTACAAATTTCTTGTAAATAATCTTGTTGATCATAGGTAAAATTTATACCACTGTTCATAATAAATGATGCTTATTGAGAATTTCAATTAATGTGTCTTCAGAAACGGGCTTTCTAATAAAATCTAATGCTCCGGCTGCTTCAACTCTTTTTTTGGCTTCACTTTGAATATCAGCAGAAATAACAATTGTCTTAATACCCATAGCTTCAGCTTGCATTATCTCTAATACGCTAAAACCATCTAATACAGGCATTGTCAAATCTAGAAATAAAAGATCTATCTTCTCAGTGCGAAGCACGTCAAGTGCCTCCTGGCCGTTTTTTACTAATTGTGAGCTGTCAGCCCAACCTTGAGGAAGTACTCTTTTAAGCTGTTTTCGTGCCATATTTGAATCGTCACAAATTAATATAGAAATTGTCATTTTTATCCTATTGATTTAATAAACCTAAAAATGCAGAGAGTGATAGTAACTCCTACACCTAACACAAGGTTATCAAATAGTTAAATATCACTTAAAACAATGTAAAATTAATATGTAAGTGAGAAAATAGTCGTAATTAGCTTAGACCGCTAAAGGTTGAAAATCGGTGACTAGAATACCATTAAGCTTTGAAAACACGCAAATTTATTCGTTTTTAAAAATGAATGCGGCCAAACCAAGGTCTTTTAACGAACCTTAGCATACAGAAGGGCATCAATATTCAGGTTTTTTTTGTAGCAATTGATTCAACTTATCAATTTTTTCTTCAAGTATTAGCATATCTTCTTTAGTCGCTATCACTTGCTCAGGCTTGCCTTCCTCTTCATGTATGACTCGCATAGCATCAACAATAATTCCAATAAATAAATTAAGCACAGCTGACACATCGCATTTGCGGAACAACAGAAAGTAAACGCAATACCCTTAATATTCTAAAGGCGCGAAGTACCGATAATGCACCGCTTGCTGGAGCCCAAGAAATAGCGACAATGATGAAGTCAAACCAATTCCAACTTGAGCGGAAAAAGTTACAATATTATGTCTATATAGCTAAAAGCAGATAAAAAGTTGTGTGTGATAAATTAGGAATATTAATTCATCGATGAAATTCCCAGCGACAAACACTAAGTTAACAAATTTGTTTACTGCGGAACTCGACTTTACTATCTGTTTTTCTGAATAAGTGATTTTTTGTTTTGTTGTGTAGTTCACTGGTACTACTTCGTTTACTACCAAAAGTTAAAATACACTCTGTTTTTTGATGGACTTAAGTTGTTTTTATAGGTAGCTTGATTTACTTCTTATACTTTAAGTGAGTAAGTGAAAAAATCTTCATTAACTTTATTATACCCAAGTTTTTCGTACAGATGCTGACCAGCTTTATTGTCTTTAGCGGTGAGTAAATCAATTCGCGCTGCACCTGATTGTTTCACAAACCCTGTAGCTTTGTTCATTAAAGCTTCACCAACGCCCAAGTTTCTAGCACACTTATCAACATAAAGATCGTATAAAATAAATATCTTAACAGCATCGACCGAGCAAAAAGAAGGATACAGCTGCACAAACCCTTTTGCATCCCCATTCTCACTAGCTAAAAATATTTCTGACTCTCCTTTATTCATACGATCAACAATAAATTCAGTCGCCAGAGTCAAATTAGATTCGCACCCATAGAATTGCCTATACAAATCAAACAAACGTGCAACTTCAGAAATATGCTTTTGACTGGCTCTTACTATGTTCATTTATCAAATGCCTTACTGTAAAATTATTTCAAACGTCATCATAATACATATCAAGTTGAATACTATCCCCTTTAAGGGGGAGGGGGATAAATTCCTATTGGAAATTTGGTAGGAGTATGTGCACTTGAGACTGACAATTAATTTGATAGAGTTAACTAGAGAGTTAACTAGAGAGTTAACTAGAGAGTTAACCAAGTTATTTATTGGCAACCCACGAAAAAACATGCCGAAAGGTTTACCGTTTGAACTAAAAGACTATCTTGAGTTAATTGACTTGACTGGGCGTTGTCTTAGAGCAGATAAAGTTGGTTATATTGAAGCAAAGCAACCCATCTTGCTAACGCGATTGAATATCAGCCCTGATAATTGGCTCACCTTAAGTAAAGGTTTTAGAAAGTTATTTCACGGTGCTATTGGTCGTCAAGCAGCACTAACCGATTACTGTCAAAACCAACACCTAAAGCGCCGACAAAATTTACGTTGCTGTGAAAAGTTATTAGCGTAACTCCTCCACTGGTTATCAATCTATTATTTTTTCAAGTTGTTGACGCTTTTTCATGCCTAAAAACCCACTAAATACATAACTTTCAGCACCCATAAAAAACTATTAGTAGCTTTTCCAATGTTTAATGATTATTAACGCCCGTCTGCCAAATAAGGCTATTGTGGAGAGCTTTTTTAACGTGATTAAAAATGGGTGTCCTCGTTAAATTTTAAGTCATACAACAGATTATTGAAAGTTTAGAACAAGGCAGGCGTTGCCTAGCTATTTCAGATCAAAAATCCAAAGTAAAAATATACCGACCTCGGTTATCCTCATTGTGTAAAACCAGTTTCTTTTTTACTACTGATGAGGATGAAGAAGAAAGCTTACAGCTTTTCAGAAAAGACCCTAAACATTTTATTAAAGAACACAAACCTCAATTATTATTTTGTAGCCCTTTGCTAAGAAGTGGAGTCTCATTTGTTGATCAGTTTGATGATGTTTTTGTCATGGTCGATAGTGATAACTTTACTGCTAAAGATATTATTCAAATGCTTTCTAGAGAACGTAAATGGAAGAATGCACATATTTATACTAATCATATGAAAATTGAAATACCTAGGGTTGGAGACAAAAACGATAATAGACTTTTAGCGTTATCTTTGCTTTTAAAAGACAAACGAGAACAGTTATTAGTTAGACCTTTTTCAACAGCTTATAGGCTTGATTCTAGGGGCTGTAGTGTAACTTTTGTTTCTAGTAGTTTAGTAAACTTTAAAGCTATCGAAATAGATGAACCAAGTTTTGTAAAAAATGGTGCTGATGGTCGTAGAGCTTTTGAGGATTATGTCCTCGGCATTGTTACTGATACGAAGAAAGCAAGCGCGTTGCGGAATCTTGTTAAACAACGTCAGGATTTCGAAAGATTTGATGGCTCTAAATAAGCAATTAATCAACTGTGCGAAAATAGGAATTACATAGCTTTTTATGATTTTTGCCGTAAGAAATCACCTGCACTTAAAACCTATCAAAGCTTCTCTCGTTTTGGGGCTTGTATGAAGCAATGGGGCTTAGATGATAATGGTTTTTTTAAGGAACTTGCAGAAGAAAACATTAGAAGAAGTGACTTAACAAAGAATAAAAGTTTAATGATACAAATTTTAAATGATGCCACAGAACCTAATCAGAATACATATAAGCTAGCTTTAGATAGCTTAAAAATTTTGCGAGGGCTAATGCCTATGATTGATGAATTTGAAACAAACAACAGGGAGGAAATAGAAATGCTGTTAAAAACATTTTATGCGCGGTAAGTATTTAGGAATACATGAGTATCGGGCAAGGTGTGAGTTATTGAGCTTTTTGAATTTACTGTGGGCTCTAGAGAGTAGGCGCTTTTCTAGAGCCATGTTAATGAATGAGTTAGGTGTCCCGTACTCAATCGCTAGGGCATTTTCACAAGGGAAAAGTAAGAATGCCTTTAGCTGCTATAGGAGGTTGTTGGATGCTGATCCAAAGGTGATAAATGTCATCAATGAGTTAGTGGCGGCAATAGGACAAGCTGAAAAAATAGATAAATTATTAAATAAGTCGCTCATTGAAGGCGGCATGTATAAAGGAGGAGAAAAATGAGAATAGAACAATATTTAGACTTACTTATTGATGGTTATACGCCAGCAGATATAGTGAGAGAATTAGATTTAACTGAATATGATGTTATGGAGATGAAAGATAAAATAAACATTTGGCTAGGTGAATTACAACAAGAAGCAAATACTCTAGACAGTTATAAGAGGTTTAAATGAAGCCGTCCAAAATTAAAGTTTAGGGTGCTTTAAAATTGACCACTTGGTTCGCAGTTGACATAAAGTCTATTCGAATTAAGGGGGCAACTTTCTTATAATACAACAGGGATAAGTTTAATCTTTCTGTTGAGGTGCTGATCATAGTTTTAGGTTTAAACAAGTATATCCCTATATTTTCTTAATTTTTAACAAATTCAATAAATTTCTAAAGTCAATTTAGGTTGTGTTTAAGAATAAAAAGAGGCAAGTTACTTATAATAAATGGATTTGCGTGTTAATTGATAAAGAGATCTTATGAGTATAACTGAAATTGTTTTGATAGAAGCTGCAGTATTGGGCTTACTAGTTTATTGGTTTTATTTAATCCGTTCAGAAAAAGAAAAGAACATTTCAGAATTAGGTGTTTTGAATTTAAAAATACAGCATAACCCCCCCCGAAAAACTATCGCTAAATACAATGAACAAGAACGTGATTTGAGAGAAAAAATAAAGAACGGGCGAGAAATACATAACGATGCAAAAACTCTTAGCAACCAACTCAGGAAGGATGTAACTTTTGTAGACTTAGGTATAAGTCCCGTTGTCTTTGATGCGAGAGATACAGAAGATCTTAAACAACAAATTAGCCTTATTCATGATAAGCAAAAGCAACTAATACTTGCCAATAATGCGATTGCAACATATGCCAATTGGTCTATAAGTGATAGTAAGCAAGATGGGTTAATAATGATTGAGGCTTACAAGGTCAATATTCTAAACGCTTTTAATAATGAGTTTGATGTTATACGTAAAGCTATGAGATATAACTCGTTTGATAAAGCTCGAGAGAAATTGCTAAAACTGGTTGAGCAATTAACGCTTTTAGGTGAAACTCAAGGAATTGACATTTCATCCCATTACGTCACGTCTAAGCTACAAGAACAACGTATTTGGCATGAAGAGCTAGAGCGTAAACAAAAAGAGAAAGAAGCATTAAAAGCACGTAAAAAGTTAATGAAAAAAGACAGTTCTAAAGAATCAGCACAAATAGATCTGCTGGACGGAAAGCTTGATAAAAACGAATTGAAGCTAGAAGCACTCAAAGTAAGAATAAAAAATGCTCTGGCTAAAGATGCCGCTTTAATGCATGAGCAAATCAATAGTATTGAGAATGAGATCTCACAGATCACGAAAGAAAGAAAACGCACAATGTCTCAAGCTCAACTCACTCGAGTAGGTTATATATATGTGATTTCCAATATAGGTAGCTTCGGTGAAGGAGTTGTTAAAATTGGCATGACTCGAAGGTTAGATCCAATGGATAGAGTTGTTGAGCTTGGCGATGCATCTGTACCTTTTAAATTTGATGTTCATACATTGGCTTACGTAGAGGATGCACCAAGTGTAGAGCGCTCTCTTCACAAAATGTTTTCTGCAAATCGAGTGAATGTAGTAAATCAGAAAAAGGAATTTTTTAGAGTGTCCCCACAGAAAGTAAAGCAAGTGATGGAAAATATGAGTGTTGAAAGTAATTGGTACTTTGATTGTGACGCTCGTGAATTCTTTGAATCTGAGCTAAAGCGAAATGCGCAACAAGAGAGAGAAGTTGTGCAGTCTAGTCAAAAAACATCATTGCCTGAATCGATATAAGGATTTATCTTTTGAATATATTAATTATTTTTGCCGTAATAATCGGCTTTGTTAGTACCGTCGTATTTATCTTTATTTTGAAAGAAAGATCTGACTTAGGTACAGTTAAAAAAGAATTGGATATAAGAGCACTCGTATGGGCGCCAGTCAGTAAATCTTTAAAAGCGTTCAATATGGTTGAAACTGATTATTCTAAACTGCAGGGTGATTATAAAAGGGAGTTAAACACTGTCAAATCAATCCAACGCAAAATTGCAGCGTTTGATATTGGTTTAGGAACGATTGATAGTGTTGTGTACGAACCTCTTATGGAAGTGCAACTTGCTTTCGCTATAGAAGAAGAGCTTAATAAAATAAAGCTTGAACTGAAACAATTACTAAAAGATAAAAAAGCTTGTGTATCGACTAAAGATTGGTGGATAAATAATCGTAAAGCGGAAGGGAAAAAATTAACGAATCGGGAAGTAAAGCTGAGGTTACGTTGCTTTGATAATGTATGCAAGTCGGCCATCACGTTAGTAGCTTGGAATAATATTTCACGCTTGCTTGACCGTTTGGATATCCGATATGGTGATATTAATGCCAGTGGAAATATCTTAGGAGTACATTTGAAACCTAAGTATTTAGATCTCAGAAAAAAAGAATTAAAATTAAGCTTTGAACTTAAAGAAGCTAAACTTTTTGAAAAACAAGCTGAGTTGGATGAAAGACGTATAGAACGTGCAGCAGAAAAAGAAGTAAAAGTTTGTAAAGAAGCTTTTGAAAACGCCAAGTTTGAACGAGAATTAAAAGAAAAAATTGTTGCTGAAGAAATGGTTAAGTTAACAAAGTTGCATGGACAGGATTTAGATGCTTTGAAACTCAAACTGGCACAGCATCAGCAACAACTAATTGAACTTAAACATCAGGAACAAAGAGCTTTGTCAATGGCACAACAAACTCGAGCAGGTTTTGTTTATGTTATTTCTAATCCCCAATCATTTGGTAAGAATGTTTGTAAAATTGGCATGACAAGACGGTTAGAGCCTAAAGATAGGGTAAAAGAACTAGGCGATGCATCTGTTCCATTTTTATTCGATACTCACGCGTTTATTTATTCTGAAGATGCACCTACTTTAGAGAAAAAGCTTCATAAAATATTTGCGAATAAGCGCGTTAATCTAGCTAATTATCGTAAAGAATTCTTCTTTGTTGAACCCGTTTTGGTAATAAAGGAAATTAATAATATTGATATGCCAACTACTGTTGAAATATTTGATGTTGATAATAGTACACAGAACGCTGTAACTGCATCTAATCAACAGCAGTTATCGGAAGAGGCTCACAAGTCGACTAATTTAGAGGCTGTTGAAAGCTATGTCAGCGAAGCTGATTTAACTTATATTGAAGAGAAAACGACAAACATTAAAGATAGTTCGTTGGCTTTACTCGAGTCTGATCCGGAAATAATACTTGATGAGGAAAATAGTGATAACTGTAATTCAGTTGAAAATGAAATAAGGTCTAGCATTAATTCACAAGAGATTAGCGCAGACCCTAGTGACAACGAAGAGACTGTAGAAGTCGGTCATACTTATCCATTAGGTAATTTATACTGTTTGGAATGCGATAAAAAATTAAAGCTTGATGTTGAAATAGATAGCGATAGCGACGAAGATATTGATGAGGTTGTTTGCTCTCATTGTGGAGAGGTGAATGATATTAGTGATTGTGCAGCAGAAAATTTTACAGATAAATACTTGTTTTCGGTGATGGAATCAGGGATTACTGATTACCTACTTGGTATAAGCGTAGAGACTGACGGTCACTTTATGTTAGAACTAAACAATGTTCCGGAAGGATTTTCGTTAGAAAATAGTGATAGTGAGGAAGACGGTAGCCAAAAAAGAGACTCTGAACTTGAGTTGGATGTTACAGGCGATACATGTGAGGTAACAAAGCAGAAAACTACAACTGAATCACAGTTAATTGAAGATGAAGATGTTCGTCGCATTGCTAAAGCCGAGTACCCAGAAAATAAAAAAATTCAGGAATATACTTACCAAAAGCAATTGGAAGGTAAGAAGTTCATGCAAAAAGTTACAGATGAAGAATTAAAAGTAATTGCTGTTGAA
>TARA_R110001583_G_scaffold195433_1_pt1 | contig 10349 bp, 9 predicted proteins | sample TARA_R110001583 | Tara Oceans TARA_R110001583 (sample SAMEA4398432) | marine metagenome | biome: Polar Biome; feature: [MES] marine water layer (ENVO:01000295) within the mesopelagic zone...; material: water (ENVO:00002006), including particulate matter (ENVO:01000060) such as...... | reverse complement strand
GAGCGGGTATATACCCATAATCATTCAAAAGGCTCGATTCAGAGTGTTTTGGATGATCACAGGTATGAATATACTTTGTATTTTTTGAAGGTAAATATTTTGGTCAAGTAACACAAAAAAATTTAAGCTTCTATTCCCCAGCCATCACTATAACCAGAAAATTTGGTTGCCAATTGTTCAAAATCAGTCTCTTGTTTAACGACAGTTTCATGGCTTGGTACCATTTTTACAGTACAGTCAACATCCCAAACATTGGGCGTTTCATCTGCATGCACACTCACATTAACATTGGCTATATTCTGCTTAACAAAATCAGCCATTGCTTGCGCTTGAGTTTGCTGCTCAAACAAATGATAAAAAACCACATCATGCGAGATGCTAAGATCAATACCTGCTTGCTGCATTTCGGCTAATACTTGGCCAGTTTCATCAGATGGGAAGTTCATATACACGTTTTCTCAGATTAATTATAATTACTTGCTTTAGATGTGCATTATAAACAGTGGCGAACACCTTGAATAGTTTTTTATTAATGGTTTATTAACGAGTAATAGAGCAGGTATAATTTTGGCAAACAGACGATAATATTGGTTCATTTGAATAGGCTTGCTGACAATCATTAGTGAGAACTTTGGGTAGATTTAGTTCACTCGCTGTTTTTAATAAAATTGCGACCCCTGTCGCGTTCACCACAACAGTACAACCTAAAGCCTGACTATTGGTCTGCACTAAAAAACATTCTTTTTTACTTTGGCAAGCTGAATTATCTATGATTATTTTTTGTTGTGACTGCTCAAAAATGGTGAGTTTTTGCGTTAAAGCGTGTGTTGGTTTAACTTGGAAAAGTGCCTGCCTACACGCTTCTTTAACTTGTTGAATTTGGGCATCTTGGGTTGATTTTATTTTAAGCTGTTGAGTAGTTTTCTCATTTTCTTTTAATAAATAACCCAAAGCTAATAAAGTAATTAAAAATACTACTACAGCAATTACAGTAATGACCAACCACTTAAATAACGTGCGCATAACAACTAATTCGCTAAGTTATTACTTTGGGGATACATAGCCAACATTGAACTGACTGCTTGTTGAATTTTTTCATTTAACTCTGCGCTATTGTCTTTAACATCAATATTTAGCGGATAAGCACTACGCCAAACTGAACGCTTATTTTTTGGATCAACTAAGTCTAAAATTAAACTTCCTTTGGTAAGGTTTGAATATTGGTTATTAGTTTGCCAAGCATTAGCACGCAAGCAATAAACACAAAAACGCACGACTTCATTATAGTTAGAATACTCTTGGGCTTTTCCTTTAAATAAATAATAGGTAACAATAACATCGGCATATTCAGGCTTGGCATAATTAAACTTTTTAATACTCATCATACGCTCTATCGCAATTTCAATCGCATTTCGACGTGTATCAATTAGACTTTGGCTATCAGTAAAGGGGGAGTTGCGATTATATAAACTGTAACTTTTCACTTGTGAAAAATCAAAACGGTCATGATAAACCACCCCAACTTTTTGATTACTTGAACAAGCACTTATAAGAGTAAGCAACAGGATGATAGAAAAAAATTTAGGCATATAACGTGAGTGATAAAATAAAAGAACTTACCTTAGACTAGCAAGTTCTTTATTAACAATAAAGCAAAGAGAAGTGAGAGGTTCTACATTAGGACATCATAATTAATATCAGCAAAGCTTAACACTTTACCACCGAACTCTTTGGTAAATGCTTGCGCATCGATTTTCTGGCTAAAACTGGCTAGCGTTTCTCCCATAGCACCGGTTTTTTCTGAGCCAGTAACATACCAGGCTGTTTTCGCATCAATAAAATATTTGTCATCAATACTGTCACTACCCCAAGGCATTTTACTCATATCGTGTACAAAAATTTGCGCAACATTACGTTTATTTTCAGGATCTAAATAGTAGCTAAACAGATCACGCGTTGAACAAAATTTAAAAACCTGATCTCCCGTTTCTTTACGAAACACTTCACCTTTAGGACCATCAAAACGGGTAATTAACATGCCACATAAATGACACTCATCTGCAGACTCCATTGCCACTGCTTTGTGAAGCATCTTCTGTTGTTCCGCTTTATCAGAGCACGATATTAACGAAGTAACGCCGATAATAAGAACAGTAATAACAGCAAGTAATTTAGTAGATTTCATCAAAAACATTCTCGGTAAGTAGGTTAAAGTTTCTTTTTCTTAAAAATAAAAATGGCGATACTTAGCGGTAAAACTACCCAAGCAACCAAGGCTGAAAATAACTGAAATTGAGATAAACTGGCATTGATGGCGACAGCTAATGCACCATTTACATCACTACTGTCTAGCCCTGACAGATTGACTAATCGAAAAATATCGGTCGGGTTTAGCATCATCAACTGTGTTAAACCTTGTTGTGTAACACCTTCCTCAACACCCACTAATAAAGCGAGTAATGCTAAATCAAATGCGAGAGCAAACAAGAACCAAGTAATCAACGCAAAACCTGCTGCTTTCGATTTTTCGCTCACTGAGAGGCTAATTATATAAGATATGGCCGTAAAGCTTAATCCCAATAATATGGCGCTGATAATAAACAAACCAAACGCTCTAAAAATATCAGTATTCCCTAACTGGAAATACAACAATAAAGCCGATGCGCCAAAACCCAGTAACGTCGCAAGGGCAATAATACCACCTTGCCCAATAAACTTACCTAATAATAATTGGCTTTTACTTAAGGGGTACGTGAGCAATAATAGCAAAGTACCACTTTCTTGTTCACCAACAAAACTGTCATAACTGAGTAACAAAGCAATTAATGGGATTAAAAACACCGCTAAACTGGCTAAACTGGCCACAGTAGTTGAAAGTGAAGTGACACCAACTGCACCCGATGCCGCAGCGCCAAAATAGGTTAAACCAACAGATAATAAAGCAAAAATAAGAGTGATCGATACTAGCCAGCGATTTCTTAACCCATCATGAAATTCTTTATTAGCAACGGTTAAAATTTGTTTCATGAGCCCTGCCCTTCCTGAATTTTTTGCTGAAAATCTAGCTCATGCTTCTCAAGAAAATGTTGATACACTTGCTCTAAATTCGCCGACTCAACATGAACATCGTCAAGTTCTTCTAGGCTTAGAAGTTGTTTTAATACCGCCAATTTTTCTTGCTCTGGTACCATCAAGGTATTTTGACAAGAACCGCTCACAAAGTGCTTTAATTTTGCATCTTGCGCAACAGCATCATTTAAGCCTCCTTTTTTGAAGGAAATAGGTTTAATAACAACCGGTAAAGCCGCTTGTTCGCGTAATTCGCTCAATGTTCCCATTGCTAATAATTTTCCAGAAGATAAAATCATTGCTCGGTCAATGTGTTGCTCTACTCCGGGCAATACATGAGAGCATAAAATAACACTTGAGCCATTTGATTTGAGTTGATCAACTGTTTTGTAAAAATCACGTGTTGCAATAGGATCAAGTCCTACAGTTGGTTCATCAAGTAGTAATAACTTTGGCTCGCCAATAAAAGCTTGTGCTAAACCAAGGCGCTGACGCATACCTTTTGAATAAGTTTTTACTTGGCGTTTCATCGCATAGGTAATACCTACTTGCTCCAATAAGTCTATTGCCTGTTTTTTATTAAAACCTTTTAGCTTTGCAAAATAAGTCAGTACTTCCAAGCCCGTTAACTGTTCATAAAAACTCACATTTTCAGGTAAGTAACCTACTTTACTGCGACAATGCCACGCTTCTTTTGAGTCAGGAGCCATCCCCATTACTGTTACGCTGCCTTTACTTGGCGAAATAACACCAAGTATTAGCTTCATCATAGTGGTTTTACCTGCGCCATTATGACCAAACAAACCGAGCACTTCGCCTTCATTTAACGACATAGTCATAGAGCTTAATACATCGAGTTGACCATAAGTTTTACCTGCCTCAACTAATGAGACTAATGGGGTATTCATAATTTTTCTTCCTGCAAAGACTCTGTCTTTAAGTGACTAGCTAACGATACTTGTTTTTCACTTGTGGTATTTTGAGAAAAGTGAGGTGCCATTAACGGGTAGCTATCTTTAACACCGGGTGGTTTTAATACCGGAAACTGCTTTTGTACCCAACGTAAAATTAAAATAGCAGGGCTATCCATGATCATTTTCATTTCAGGATACTGCCACACTAATTTATCAATACCATCATTAGGTTCAAAAATAGCATCGCCAATACCGTCATTGTTCATATCCCAACCGAGATAATTACTCCAGTAATTGCCGCGCCCATCCTTGCTCCACTCTTGTTTTTTATTTGAAACATACTTTACTTGCGTCGGATTATTAATAAAACTATTACCAAAAATCTTTATATTTTCTGAACCCGCAGTTAAATGAATACCTATTTCGGCAGTATCAATAGTATTATTTTCTAAGGTGTTATAACCAGAATTGTAAACAAACAAACCTTTGCCATCGCGACCTAACACTTTATTTTCTGGTTTAGTCCATACATTCTTAACCTGATTATTGGTAAAGGTTGATTTTGTAATAAAATTCAATAAAAAACCATAATCTTCACTGTCGGTAGTTTTATTACCTGTGATGGTTAAACGACGAGAGCTCATTAGTGCATAACCTGCCCGTGTACTATAAGCAGTATTGTCTTTGACGGTATTATCGTAAGAATACATATAATGAATACCATAGCGTAAATCATGCATAGTATTTGATTCTATTACATTATTTTGACTAGAAATCACATAAATACCATCACGTGTTTTATAGGTTTCATTATTAAAAACATGGCTATGCGTTACGTTGGCGACTTGAATACCATTACCTCTATCAGAAGAGCGTAATGCTAAGTTTCCTTCAACGGTATTATTAAAAATATTCGCATTGGTAACCTGATTTAACCAAATACCAAAACCATCTCCTGATAAGGTGTTATTTGAAATGACTAAGCCATCAGCTTTTTTATTAGCCACTTTTTCATGAGAATAAATACCAGAATTTTGCTCAGTAAGGTTGTGGCCCCAATTAATAATATTTAGGTTATCAATTGTAATATGACCGTTTTTTAGTACGAGCGCATGTCCACTACCCTGAGCATCAATTATACTACCTTTTTCACCACGCAAAGTTATTTGTTTGGTGATAATAAAGTTACCAAAATATTGGCCAGCGCTTAACGTTAGGGTATCGCCATCTTGACTAGCATCAAGAATTTTTTGCAGATCATCAGTCGCCACTACAGAGAACTCTTCTGCAAATAGATATTGACTAAAGCTACATATAAAAACGAGTAGTATTAATAGCAAAGGTTGTTTTTTATTCGTGAGTAACAAGGAAAATTCATCACTGAGCTTTAAGATAACAACAGCATAACATTTTAAACTATTTATCTATTGATCTTAAATAAAAAAGTTAACTAATAGACGTTAATCACTGAACAATAATATAGTCATAGAAAGTGAAAAAGCTCAATACCTTACGATATTGAGCTTTAAATTTATGCTAGCTAAAAGCAATTCTAAATGAATAGAATTTAGCTAAAACCATCAAAAAATTAGTAAAAAGTTATTATGCTTCAACCAACATACGACCACGCATTTCCATATGCAAAGCGTGACAGAACCAGTTACAGTAATACCACTGTACGCCAGGCTTGTTAGCAGTAAACGTTATAGAAGAAGTCTGTTGTGCACTAATTTCCATTTGCGCACCATGGTTAGTCATACAGAAACCATGTGTTACATCTTCAACCATATCTAGGTTAGTAATAACAACCGTCACTTCATCCCCTAGTTTAACTTTAAAGGACTCAAGACCGTATGTTGGTGCTACAGAGGTCATGTAAACAGTCACTTTATTTTTACCTTTACGAATAACTTTGTTGTCACTCATTAAGTCCACACCATCTGCTTTTGCTGTTGCTACCGTTGTGGCAAAGATAGGGTCATTACGATCCCAAACTCTCTTAGTTTTAATCTTACTACGGTGAACCATAATACAGTCATGAGGTTCAGCAAACGTTGGGCCATCATGTACAAGTTTCATTTCATCACCAGAAATATCAAATAATTGATCATTTTCAGGCTTAAGTGGTCCAGTAGGTAAGAATCTATCTTTAGAGAACTTACATAGAACAACTAACCATTTACCATCAGCATCACGTGATTCACCTTGTGATGTATGGTTATGACCTGGCTGGTAATGAACGTCTACTTTTTGACGAAGGTAATTAACTTTTTCGCCGTTATGCGCTTTAATCGCATCTTCAACATTCCATTTAGCCACTTGGCTATCTAAGAAAAGTGTAGTGTACGCATTACCACGACCATCAAAGGCGGTATGAAGAGGACCTAAACCTAATTCAGGTTCAGCAATTACAACATCACGAGGCTTAATTTTATTAGCAAATAAGTCATCAAATTTAGCAATAGAAATAACTGATACTGTTGGTGATAACTTACCATTAGCAATAAAGTATTTTCCATCAGGAGAGGCATTGATACCATGTGGTGATTTAGGGATAGGAATGTAACGGGTTAATTCTGAACCTTTACGACCATCTAAAACGGGTACATTATTACCATTGTATGTTTTAAATTTACCCGCTTTAACCGCAGCTTCACAACGAGCAAGACTGAAAACAACAACATGATCACGTTCTGAAGAAATCATTTCGCCTAAATTCATACCCATTTCTGAATTATAACAAGTTGACGCAAAATATTTGCCGTCAAAATCAGCATCAGTATTATCTAAGTTACCGTCAACCATAACTTGGAAAGCCATTTCCATTGTTTCAGCGTCAATTACATTGTATAAAGAGCGGTAAGTACTGACATCTTCCATGCCTTCTTTACCATCATTATTCATTGGAATTTCAAATTCGCCGTTACATACAACATATTTAGTATAAGGAACTTTTTGTACACGTAAACCGTGAATTGCTTGAACATTAGGCACATGCAAAATTTTATCAGTTTTCATTACATCACAACGAATACGCGCAACACGTGTATTGGCTTTATCATTAATGAAGACATATTTACCATTGTAACGGCCATCTGTCATAGACATATGAGGGTGATGACAATCACCTGTTACATAATCACTATTTAAGATTTCTTTTGATTCGTTCGTTAAACCGTAACCCGTAGCATTATCGAGGTTAAATACCGGAATACGCATTAATTCACGCATTGATGGCACACCCATAATGCGAACTTCGCCTGAATGACCACCAGACCAGAAACCATAATATTCATCTAATTCGCCAGGCGCTACATGGGGTGAATTAGCCGCTTCACTAGCTCTTGCTTGTGCCATTGAGGTAAACATCGCTGCCGTCATTGGGGCAGCAACAGCGCCAGCACCAATGAGCGCTGTTTTACCGAAAAACTTACGACGGTCTGCACTTTCTAATGCGACTTCATTATTTTTTTGATCATCATTACTCATTGCTTTCTCCACTTTGCTTTTTTTAAAATTAGTTTGTTTTATTTAAATTAAATAAGAGTTTATGCGACTTCTTTTATATTAATTTCTGTTTCTTTATACTTGGCTTTCTTGCGCGCCAACTTTTTCAGTGGCGGGCACTTTTCTTCATTAAAATAAGTTACCTGACAATCAAGACAGTAATGACATTCGCGCATATTAATAACGCCATCTGGATCAATTGCTTGAATTTCACATTCTTTTGCACACGTTTTACAAGGTTGTCCGCATTCAGGGCGACGACGTAACCAGCTAAATAAACGAATACTGTTACTGGTTGAGAGCGCAGCACCTAACGGACATAAATAACGGCAGAAGAATTTACGATTAAAAATATTAATAATTAACAATATTGATGCATACAACACAAACGGCCATTCACGATCAAATTTTAATAGGAAAGTAGTCTTAAATGGTTCAACTTCAGCGAATTGTTCGGCAAGTGATAATGACTCCATCGATAAACCAAAGAGTGCTAATAAAATCAGATATTTAATTGCCCATAAACGTTCATGCACAGCCCAAGGGAATTCAAATTGTGGGATTTTTATGTAACGTGCAAAAATATTCATTAACTCTTGCAGCGCCCCAAATGGGCACAACCAACCACAATAAACCGCACGACCCCATAAAATCATAGTAACGGCCGCAGCGCCCCAAAGAATGAAAATAACAGGGTCAAGTAAGAACAAGTCCCAAGAAAAATCTGACATAAACGCTTGTAAGAAGGTAAATACATTAACAACCGACAGTTGTCCACCCCATGACCAGCCAATAAACACCACGGTAATAATCAGGAACAAGTGACGGAAATTGTGCATAAAAGTAGGATGACGTACTAATATATCTTGAAAAAACAAGCTCATGACCACGATAACAAGTAAAGTAATCAAAATAATAACTTCAGCTTCTTTCTCTTGCCACACTTGCTGCGCTAGTGTTAATTCAGGCTCAGGCATGATGACAGGTGGACGATCGACATATTTCTCTAAGGTATGGTAATTACCTTTAAAACTAGTAAATAAACTTTCTAATGCACCTAATTGACGACGAACAAGTAATTCTATTTCCCAATCGACACCAGGATTAAATTCATGTTGCTCGCGTACAATAAATACTGACATTTCTTTAAAATGCGGTGCACCATCAATATAAATATCCGATACACGAATGTGATCTAAATCACGAAAGGCAAATGCGTCGCCATTTTGTAATATTTGAATTCGGTCAAAAATTCCGCCACGAACATAACCAGAACCTTTATATGAATAACCATTACCTAACATGATAATGGCATGTTCATTTTCTTTTAAACTGCCTACTAACCAATTGTATTCACTATCACCTAACAGATTACGACCAACGCTTGGAATGTCTGCTTGTGCAAAGAAAACCTCTGCAAATAATTCTTGTTTTTGTTCTGCTGTCGCTTCTTCAATATGCTCAACTTCTGTGCCTTTGAAGGCTTCATCTACTTTAGAACGATTTAAGTAAAGCTTACGAATAGAGCCATCGCCCACTAATTCTTGCCAATTTTTTTTAGCAAAAACGTCAGGATAGATAGTTGACATAGGTTGAATTATTTCTTGGCTAGCACTAATGATACCGAGTGAACGAGCAACCTTTGTTGCCGACTTTACAATACCCACATTCATCACCATAACGGTAACAGTTGCGCCTGAAAGACCATCGATATGAATAACGTTATCAGTTTTATTACCGCCAACTTTGAGGCGATCACTTACGTGTAAACCGTCATATTGTTTGGTAAATTTATGTAATTTACTTTCTGGAATACCCGCTAAAATAATCGGTTCATGATGTTCTAATACTTTTGCACCTAAATAAACACCTTTAGTGTCAATAGCAACTAGCATATTAACTGGCTCACCTGAATAAGCAGGTATCCTGGCTATATCGTTAGTTTCAAAGGCGTAACCTAAAATTTCTTCTCCATTAGAGATTGTCCAAATTAACGGAGCACCTTCGCTAGCAATTTGCTTTTCGGAAATATTAGTTTGAGTGGGGAATATTTCTTTTATTAGCGGCATAGGGTCTTTAGGTGGGCTAACAAATAAAGCTTGAGCGGGAAGAGTCATTGCAAGAGATAACATGCAAATAGGCCCTAGCAGGCTAAGCACCTTTTTTAATAGACTTTTAACGGAAAAGAGAAACATCAAACATCCACTTATTAATAAAAAAAGTAAGTAGAACTAATTACTCACTGCGACAATATGTCACAGTGTACGCTGTTGATTTTTAGCCAACATGATATAGATCAAAAACAATAATAAAAAAATATTAATAAAAACATGCAGATATAACCTTATTTTTTTTAATGGTATAAATCACAAACACCAGCACCAATAGTGACAATAACAATAATTACATAATAAACGCAAATAACAGCACTAACGTTAATATATTACTTAGTTATAGTTCACAGTAGCACCAAGTCAATAATTTAATGGATCTAGTATGTTTTTCAGAGTGATAAGGCTTACCTTATAACCATTTAACTTAAAGGTTCATGGTTCAGCTGGGATTAGAAACGCCGGGATTATTGGTATTTTTTGGTCATTTCGTGCGCTTAGCAAAAGGTAGATCTTACTTCACTAACGGCAGCCCCAAGACTTAAAGCGGTCGTTAGCATCAATGATTTCTTTATGACTTCAGCTCGCTAAAAGAACTGGTAACTTGCTGCTGATAACTTGCCACCTGGTAACTTGCTGGTAACTTGCAACAATGGTAACTTGCAATGGTAACTTGCCACCCATAATAGATTGGTTGTATTTCAAACAATAAACTACACTTAACTTACTCTTAGTCAGTCTGGTGATA
>TARA_R110001583_G_scaffold8075_1_pt1 | contig 10351 bp, 7 predicted proteins | sample TARA_R110001583 | Tara Oceans TARA_R110001583 (sample SAMEA4398432) | marine metagenome | biome: Polar Biome; feature: [MES] marine water layer (ENVO:01000295) within the mesopelagic zone...; material: water (ENVO:00002006), including particulate matter (ENVO:01000060) such as...... | reverse complement strand
AAACATTCAACTGAAACGATTTGAGACCTTCCCAATTTTGGGAAAGGCGAAACTGATTCATATTTATTCTTGATGTTTATTGTCTTTTCAATCTAATTTTAAAGTCTCCATGTGGCATAATCTTCAACCATAATCGCTCTAAGTGAATAAAGGATCTTCTAAAGAAGTCGACATAAAGGGTCAAATAGAAGAATGCTGTTGTCAGCCAGATAAACATCAAATTGAACCAAAAAGTTTGTATTAAATAATTTCCAACACGCTTTTCAGCTGCATAAAAATGTGCGCGCCCTAAAATATGTTCTGGCGATTTAAATACAGGATCTTTTAACTGAACCAATTTCCCTTTATACTCAGTAAACTTTTTCAAATCCCTTTTATTAAGCACAACTTGCTCGATAGCTTTGTTATGGTAACGCTGTTTAAAAGCGAAGAGTTTACCTGAACTACCATAGGTCTTAAGCAAATCATTGTAAGCATTATCTCGCTTAGTGGATGCACGAGAATACTTACTCCAGAAAATTTGTTGTAAATCATCAAGCCATTGGTTCACAGAATCAGCATTGACAATCGAAATATCTTGGGGTTGCGTTTCAATCTCTGAGAGTTTTGAGAATTCATACTGAAGTAATTTCCTCTTTTTATTAGCCTTAGAATTCGATTGTCCTTGACGAACTAAAGCCTGATAACGTCGAGATAATTCTGGAATCAGAAATGAAGCCTTATATGAAGCTTCACTCTTCTTCTTCTCAAGATCGAAGAACTGTTCCTGAAAATCATTCTTACTAAACTGCTCAACCATCAAAGCCTCGTAAGCCCATCTAGATGTCATGAGGTCACCAACAAAAGGCACATATTGTTGTGTTGTGATACTCGGATGCAATTTGTTATAATTCACTATAACGCCAGAAAACAAGAGCTGTGGCACTAGAATAAATGGGATAGAAACGTAAACTGCAACCACTGAATTTAATGAGGCAGACAAGTTTAAACCGATAAGATTTGCACAAGCAGAGACGGTATAAAGCATCAGCCAATACTCAAAACTCAAACCCTTAATCTCTAAAATAGAATTAGCTATCAAAACGAAAAACAAGCATTGAATAGCTGAAATACCAAGCATAACAAGAACCTTAGAATTGATATAACTCCATCGACTCAAATTCAGAAATGATTCTCGTTTTATTATCCTTCTATCATGCAATATCTCTTCAGCTGAGATAATCAAACCTAAAAATAGAGCAACTACCACAGCCATAAAAATATATGATGGCATGTTCTCATTCTTAGCGAATATATAAGCATCTGGATCTGTTAAAGAACCACTGATGTATTTTGTGAAATATCCTAAAATCACCGCCAAAAGAGGAGCTTCAAATAGAGTAATCATCATGTATTGAATATTACTCAACTTAGCATTAATATCGCGAGACAGATAAATCTTTAACTGCTGATAGCGCTGAGGAATCTTAAAATAATTCTCAGGTAAAACAGATTTTTCCTTAGGTGCTTCTATCGATTGTTTACTTTCAAGTTTCTCCTTATAATATTCGTGCCATTCTTCTGGGCCCCTCTTTCGCTTACGGATTTGTTTTCCGTACTCGTTCATCATCTTTGTCTCAATGATTCTAAAAATCTGCTCTGAACTCACATTACCACAAGAAATACACTCGCTTTCTTCAGCATTTACGTAATGACTTTGTGTCTTAAAATAAACAATAGCCTCAATTGGATTTCCAGAATATATCACTCTACCACCCTGATCCATAATGATCAAAACATCGAGCAACTTAAAAATATCAGACGAAGGTTGGTGAATATTACACACGACTAGGCGACCTTTAAGAGTCTGTCGCTTTAGCAAAAGCATAACCTTTTCAGAATCCATACTAGATAAACCAGAAGTAGGCTCATCTACAAACAAAACGGATGGAAGTCGCATCATTTCTAGAGCGATATTTAAACGCTTACGCTGACCTCCACTCAGAATCTTATTAATAGGATCTCCAACCTTTAAGTCTCTTGCCTCTATTAAATCGAACTTATCTAACGTATCCTCTATAATTTCACGAATATCCTTTTCCGAGAACTTCTCAAAACATAGCTTGGCATTATAATATAGGTTTTCAAAAACAGTCAATTCCTCGAGTAATAGATCATCCTGAGGGACATAACCAATAATCCCGGCTAACTTTTCCTTCTCTTTATGAAGGTCGTAACCATTTATCCAAATATTCCCAGAGTTTAGCGGTAAGTTTCCGTTCAAAACATTCAAAAGCGTTGATTTTCCGGTGCCACTACCTCCCATTATTCCAATCAACTGGCCCGACTCAGCTTTAAAACTAAATGGATGAACACCATTATCGGTTCCCTTAAATTTGAACTCAATATCCTTTGCAACAATATTAATTTGAGCCGTATTCTTTCTTTCAAAAAATTCAGATACTATTTGAGAATAGTAAATTGGATCGATACGAGGCGATCGAATAACTGAACCGAAAGTTATGATATAACTTCGATCATCTTTAACATTATGCCCATTCAGAAAGAGGTTATATTCCCCGAAATACTTTATTAAGTATGTCTTGGTACTCTCAATACGAAGAACGAAAACACGACCACGAAGCTTTGATTCGTAAATATGCTTTACCTGATCATCTTCGAAGTCCTCATTGCTATCTATTAAAAGTAAATGCTCATTAAATGGTATTGAATATTCATCGCCAAAAATAAATTTATGGGCCAAATCAAACTCTTCAACCGAAATTTTAAACGATGCTGCTACTGTGTGAGCGAAGTCTAAAATCTCGTCACCTATGAATTCCGAATCATCAATAAATTCAAGTAATTGCAGTAGAATCCACACCTTCTGTTCCTGATCAACTTCTTCCAATATACCAAGGCAAACTTCATGTATTTGTCTATGCTTAATCATCTTATAATCAAAATCCTCTGTATCGTAATAGGATTCCTTTAAGTATGTGTCAAAATCATTCAAATACCTCTCCTGCCACTCTTGAGTAAATCGAGTTTCAAGGTAATGAGAAACCACATCGCGTGCAGCCAATTCAAAACCACTTTTCTGCTCATCAACAATGATGGCAAATAATTTCATTAAAGCATTTAAAACTGATTCGTTCATTCTTAGATTTTAGGGGTCTCAGGTCATTTTAGTAAGAGCTCTAATTTAAAGAATTTTAAAGAGATATCCTGACTATATACTCTTGATATTAAAACGAAACATAAATAATATAAAACATACATCTAAATATCTCAAAAGCAACATCTTTAGTAACATTTTGATTTTCACTCTCAGAAAATTAATTTATTTTTTTCTTGCATGCTTAAAAAATCCCTCCTACATTGCGCTCACTAAACAAGACGAAATGACTGTATTAAATTCATATTTCTGGTTCTATTTTTACTTTATCAAATGATAGAGCGGAACCTGATATATAAATATTACAACAAAATATTTTAAAGGCTTCGCTAATTGCGAAGCCTTTTTTTTATTACAAAATTTCAATACAACAGATGAATACAACAATGTCATATAACTATTTCTTTTATTTCTGGTTCTTCTATTTTAGAAGCTACCCGAGACTAGTATGACATAATCTGAATTAAACGAACAGAATAATGTGTAAAGCGTCTCGGGGAAATCCTTGAGACGCTTTTTTTATTAGCCATAATTTAAATAACCACTAGAATTTAATCAAAATGCAAATAGCAATACAAGGTATAAAAGGTGCATTCCACGAAGTGGCAGCTCGAAATTATTTCGGAAATGAAATCGATATTTTACCTAAACTTCATTTCTCAGACTTGGCCGAGTCCGTTAAAAACGGTGACTGCGATTATGGGATCATGGCCGTTGAGAATACCATTTCTGGTACCATCCACTCCAACCTAAACCTAATACGTGAGCACAAATTGGTGGTGTGCGGTGAAGAATACCTTAGAATTAAGCAAAACCTAGTGGCTAAGAAAGGAACCAAGATCGAGGATCTCAATGAAGTTCATTCTCACTATATGGCTATTAACCAAACAAGAAAATTCTTTAAGCAACACCCCAATGTTCACCTTGTAGATTCTATTGATACGGCTTTAAGCATGAAAGAAATTGCAGAAAATAATCTTGATAACAGAGGAGGAATTGGAAGTCTTTTGGCTGCTGAACATTACGATTTAGAAGTGCTTGCAGAAAGCATTGAGACTAACAAAAAAAATTACACTCGTTTCTTGATTTTGAGAAATGATGAAAATTGGAAAAAGCAGACTAGCAATAAGGCATCTATAGCTTTGATTCTTGATAACCACCAAGGGAGCTTAGCCGAGATTCTTTCAACAATTGCTTCATATGATATTGATTTAAGCAAAATTGAGTCAGTCCCATTAGTTGGTGAGCCATGGCACTATCAGTTTTATCTGGATGTTTTATTTGATGATAAAACGAAGTACAAAAAGATGATTAATGAAATAACAAAAAAACTAGATAGGCTTGATATACTAGGCGAATACACAAATGGCAATCAGTCTTACTCAAAAATTCATCACAATGACAATTAGAACAGCCAATAGATTATCGCAAGTTGAAGAATACTACTTCTCCAAGAAATTGGCTGAGGTTGCACAACTGAAAGAAAATGGTGCTGATATTATTAATTTAGGTATTGGTAGTCCTGATATGCCTCCACACCCTGATGTAAAAAAGGAATTGGTTCATGCGTGCGACCAAACAGGTAGTAATTATTATCAGTCATACCGTGGTTTGGATACATTCCGTCAAGCTATTGCAAATTGGTACAAGTCGATTTACAAAGTGGAATTAAATCCAACAAATCAGATTTTACCATTGATGGGATCGAAGGAAGGCATTATGCACATTTCAATGGCTTTTTGTAATCCAGGAGAAACTGTTCTTGTTCCAAACCCTTGCTACCCTGCATACTTATCAGCAGCTAAACTTCTAAACATTAATCTGAAGTTTTATAACCTGAAGGAAGAAAACAATTGGTTACCCGATATGCAAGAGATCGAATCTCTATGTGATGAATCTTGTCGAATGATTTGGACAAACTACCCACATATGCCGACAGGTGCTAATGGGAATATGGAAGTCTTTAAACAATTGGTTGATCTGGCGAAAAAGAAGAATATTCTTGTTGTTAACGACAATCCTTACAGTTTAATATTGAATGACAAGCCAGAGAGTTTATTACAAGTTGGAGGTGTAAGCGAATACGTATTAGAGATGAATTCATTGAGTAAATCTCATAATATGGCCGGATTTAGAGTCGGTATGCTTTGCGGATCTGAGAATAATATCAACCATGTGCTTAAAGTAAAAAGTAATTTCGATTCGGGTATGTACAAGCCGATACAGAAAGCTGCAAGCAAAGCATTGGCCTTAGATTCTAGCTGGTATAAGGAGTTAAATAAAACCTATAAAAAGCGTAGAGATTTAGTTTGGGAGTTAGCAGATAAGCTAAACTGTAAATACAAAAAAGATAGTGTAGGCATGTTCGTTTGGGCTAAAATTCCTGACGAGTACAATTCGGGAGAAGATTTTTCTGATTATCTACTCTACGATAAGAATGTATTTGCTACACCAGGAATTGTATTTGGAGAAGAAGGAAAAAAATACATTCGTTTTTCACTCTGTGCAACAGAGGAAACAATTACAGAAGCAATCGAGAGATGCGAAAAGAATGTAGAAGTGCCTGTTAATATTTGAAAAAAGAAAAAAATGAAAATAGGAATTATAGGTCTAGGTTTAATAGGTGGTTCGATAGCCACAGATTTACGAAAACGTGGTTTCGCTTCCAGAATATTAGGCCATGATACAAGCAAGCTTCATGCTGAAACAGCTTTGAAATTTGGCTTAATCGATTCTGTTAGTACAATGGATGAACTAATCGATGAAAGTGAATTGATTGTATTGGCTATACCTGGTGATGCCACACTTAAACTTTTACCAAAAATACTGGATAAAGTCACCACTCAGGTTGTTTGCGATGTGGCCTCCATTAAAGACCAAATTTGTGAAAGAGTAAAGTACCACCAGAATCGCAAGCAATTTGTAGCGACTCACCCTATGGCAGGAACAGAACACTCGGGGCCTTGGGCAGCCAAAGCAGGTCTTTTCGATGGGAAAGCAACGATTTTTTGCGATGCTGAAGATAGTGATGAAAAGGTATTACAAACAGTGCACAAAATGTATGAGTTCTTGAATATGCGAGTTCTGTATATGAGTGGACACAATCACGATGTGCATGCAGCCTATATTTCTCACATTTCACATATCAGTTCCTTTGCACTAGCCATTACAGTATTAGAAAAGGAAAAAAATGAAAAGAATATTTTTGACCTTGCAAGTGGAGGTTTCGATTCCACAGTAAGATTAGCTAAAAGTGATGCCGAAATGTGGGCACCAATATTCAACCACAATGCTGACAATGTGTTAACGGTTTTAAACACGTATATCGAGAGTTTAAACAAATTTAAAACAGCCATCGAAAATAGAGATCGAGATGAATTAGTCAATATGATTTCCAAGGCAAATCGAATAAAAAGAGCACTAAGAGAATAAAACCACAAGTAAATTATTAGTTCATATTTTAATTAGTGATGAAAAATTGCTAACTATCAGCCAAATTACAGAAGAGATGAAAAGTAAGTTAGATTTAAATAAGATTGAAAGACCATTAATTATAGCAGGCCCATGTAGTGCCGAAACCGAAGAACAGGTTCTAAACTCAGCTCGTCTTTTAAAAGAAGAAGGTATCGGAATTTTCCGTGCAGGTATTTGGAAACCTCGTACTAGACCAAATTGTTTCGAAGGTGTAGGAAGAGAAGGTCTTGAGTGGATGAAAACTGTTCAGAAAGAAACAGGTATGCAAACAGCAACTGAGGTTGCCAATGTAAATCACGTTTTTGAGGCGCTTAAATATGGTGTTGATATTTTATGGATTGGAGCTCGAACTTCAGCGAATCCTTTTGCTATGCAAGAAATTGCTAACGCCCTTGAGGGAGTTGACATTCCTGTTTTAGTTAAAAACCCTGTAAACCCTGACGTTGAACTTTGGATGGGTGCTTTAGAAAGATTAGAAAAAGCTGGTATTAAGCAATTAGGAGCTATTCATCGTGGGTTTTCTAGCTACGAGCATAGTATCTATAGAAATATTCCACAATGGCAGATTCCTATTGAACTGAAGAGACGCATGCCTGATATGCCTATCATCTGTGACCCAAGTCATATTTGTGGAAATCGTGAGTTGTTACAATCTGTTTCTCAAAAGGCGATGGACCTTAACTTCGATGGCTTAATGATTGAAACGCATCCTACTCCAGATGAAGCTTGGAGTGATGCCAAACAACAAATTACGCCTAAACGACTGACTCAACTACTTTCAAGTTTAGAGTTACGTGTTGAAAATCCAGATGGCATTTTATTGGATACACTTGAAGATTTACGATTCAAGATTGACCAATACGATAATGAACTTATGGATATTCTTCAAAAAAGAATGGTAGCTGCCAATGGAATTGGTCAGTATAAAAAAGCCAATAATATGACCATTCTTCAGTCTGGTCGTTGGGAAAGTATTTTGGAAAAGCATTTGGCAGAATCTAAGGATACTAACCTTAGTGAGCGTTTCATCAGTAAACTTTTCAAAGCTATTCACGAAGAATCGATTGCTCATCAAACAACAATTATGAATGTGAAGAAATAAATCGCAATTCATTCACAATACAAAAGCGCCATTCAAATTAAATTGAATGGCGCTTTTTATATTCTAGACCTTTCTTATCGCTTACACATAAACCATGGGTTCAATAAATCAGCTTTATTGTAGGACAATTCTTCATCTGAATTCAAGTGCAGGACCTTTCCTCCCGAAGCAGAAACAATAGCATGTCCAGCTGCAATATCCCACTCCATAGTTGGTGCATAACGTGGATACACATCGGCAGATCCCTCAGCAATTAAACACAATTTAAGAGAACTTCCTTTTGAAACGATTTCAACCTCATCCCCATTATCTTTCAAGGAATCGATGAACAAACGAGTTTCATCATTCATATGCGATCTTGATCCCACAACACGAACACCTGTTCTATCTTGCTTAATCGGCAACTGCTTTGATGCTGATATCAATTCTTCAAGTTTAACATACTCAGTAATTTCATCGCAACGGAAAGCGCCTAATTGCTCATCAGCAAAGTAAAGCTGTCTATACACTGGAACATAAATGACACCAGCAACAGCTTTTCCATTTATCACTAAAGCCACATTAACTGTGAATTCATCATTACGCTTAATAAACTCTTTAGTTCCGTCCAAAGGGTCAACAATCCAACATTCTTTCCAATCTTTACGATCTTCATAAGGTAAATGGATTCCCTCTTCACTCATTATTGGAATATCGAATTGCTCTAAAACAGAAACAATCGCGTTATGCGCTCTTTGATCCGCAATGGTCAAAGGACTATCATCCGACTTTAATTGCACATTAAAATCATCCGACTGATACACATCTAATATTTCTTTCCCTCCTTTTATGCAAGCCTCAATGGCTGCACTTAAAAGCTCTTTTCTATATTCTATATTCATCTCTATTGAAATTGAAATCTAAAATTAATTGGAACTCTAAAACCAACCTTCACTAACTTACCATCAAGTTTTCCTGCACTCCATTTTGGCATTCCAGAAACAACTCTTATAGCTTCCTGATCAAATGTATGATGTAAAGGCTCACGTATAAAAACACCAGTAACGGAACCATCCACATCTATTACAAAACTAACATTAAGTTTCCCATAGTATCTTTTTTCCGAAGCTTTTTCAGGATATTTCAGATTATCTTCTAAATATTTTTTCAACTTCATTTCTCCACCAGGAAATTTAGGCATAACATCAACATAAGCGTATATATTATCAATATAGGGCTTTCCATTTTCAAGCCAATTCTTATTCCCTCTTATTTGATTGTTTTTATATCTAGTTATCGATTCTAATTTTCCTGACGGATAATACTCTTTAACCTGCCCTTCCCAATAATTGTAAATTTTAGACTTAGAGATTCCCTCAATTCTTAACTTACCATTTTCGTAATATTCTTTTATATAAAAATGAGTGCCTAATGATTTATAAGTTTTATAATATTCATTTCTCGTAAATTGATTCAATATTTTCATTGTCGAATCATTCTCGATAGTAAGAAGTAGTGTATACTTTGACTTAATCCATCTCTCTCCTTTTTTACTTGAATAAGACAACTTATACTCATTCTCACCTTTCTTTTTAATTTTGGTAAAATGACTAGCATCTTTCTTACTTAAGGCTGGTTTGTTATTCGCCTTGTAATAAATGATGGTATCGTTCTGAGTATAGCCTAAATGGAATAGAAAGATAAAACTTATAAAAAGTAAAAGTGATTTCATCTGTGTATAGCAATTATTATGTGAATAAATTTTGCATGAAAATAAACAAAATATTTAACAAGATGAAAACAAAAAATGATATTTATTAATAGAAGTAGATGTAGGAAAGTATGGATACACAAACCACCATATAGATAATAGTTAATGGGAATCCAATCTTAAAGAAGTCACCAAATTTATAAGATCCTGGACCATAAACCATCAGATTGGTCTGATAACCGATAGGCGTCATAAAGTTGGCAGCTGCAGCAAAGGCTACAATCAAAACAAAAGGTTCTGGGTTTAAATGTAGATGCAGTGCCATACTCAAGGAGATTGGGAAAATAATGGCAACGGCAGCCTTATTAGTGACATAGGCAGCTAAGACTGTTGTAATGAGATAGATTCCAAAGAGTATACCAACTCGTCCTAAAGGCATGAATACAGATATCAATAAATCAGCAATTAGCTCGGCAAGACCAGATTTAATCATAGCTGTACCAAAGGCCAGCGCGAGGGCAATGATCATAGCTAAATTGAAATCGATACTCGCTGCAATATCCTTTGGATTCGTAATCTTAAGCGCAAGAATCACAATGATCATCACAATTAAGGTCATAAACAAAGGCACTATTTTTAAGGCTGATAAAATCACAGCCAAAATTGTTCCTCCCAATAGCAAACCGATTTTGTAATTCTCTTGCTTGCGGAATTCCTTTACCTTCGAAATAAAATAGAAGTCCTGTACACGTTGCGTTCTAGCCGTAAAATCGTCTCCTCCCAAAAGAAGGAGTACATCGCCAGCTCGCACTTTTACATCGCCAATTTTACCAGCCATTCGTTCACCATTACGGTGAATGGCAATTACAGCGGCATCGTATTTACCACGGAAATTAGCTTCCTTTACAGTCTTAGATATTAGAGTTGA
>TARA_R110001583_G_scaffold53742_4_pt1 | contig 10356 bp, 3 predicted proteins | sample TARA_R110001583 | Tara Oceans TARA_R110001583 (sample SAMEA4398432) | marine metagenome | biome: Polar Biome; feature: [MES] marine water layer (ENVO:01000295) within the mesopelagic zone...; material: water (ENVO:00002006), including particulate matter (ENVO:01000060) such as...... | reverse complement strand
TCGTTGCGCTAAGCAGTCACTGTTTATTATCGGTGCTAATGATGAACAAGGTTTGCTTGAAAAAATTCATTTATTAATTGAAAAAGTATCAGAAGATATCAATTCTAAAACCTTAGCGCTTGCGCTTTATGAAGACCACCAGCAATCAGATTTTACTTATAAACTTGTTTTGATCGCGGAGTCAATTGAGGCCTTAAACAAAGAGCTTTCATTGAGTTTAATAGGAGTTAAAAACGCTTTCCTTAATGCTCAGAATAACCAAAGCGATTGGAAAACACCAAAAGGCAGTTACTTTACTCGCCATCCTAATAAGCACGCAAAAACAGCTTTTCTTTATCCGGGCATTGGCGCAACTTATATTGGTCTCGGGCGGGATCTGTTTCATCTGTTTCCAGAGATTTACCCAAGTGTGATAAAACTCGCTGATAATATCGGTGATTCCCTTAAAGATGAGTTATTAAACCCGCGTACCGTGGTGTCTCTTGATTTTGAAACCTTGAAACAACGTGAGTTAACACTGCGTTATAGTTTGGCTAATATTGCTGAATGTGGTGTGGGTTATGCCTGTGTGTTTACTAACATTTTTGAACAAGTATTTAAACTCAAAGCGGATTTTGCCAGTGGTTATAGCATGGGCGAAATTAGCATGTTTGCCGCATTAGGTTGTTGGCAAAACCCTGGGTTAATGAGTGCACGTTTAGCTAATTCCGAAACCTTTAATCATCAATTATCGGGAGAGCTTCGTGCTATTCGGAAATTGTGGAACTTACCTGACATTAACAATGGTGAGTTTGAGGCGATCTGGGAAACTTATAGTATCAAAGGTACCTTTGAGCAAGTGAAAGCCGCTATCCGTGAAGGCGAACGTGTTTATATCACTATTATTAATACGTCTGACTCTTTAGTGATTGGTGGTTTGCCAGAAGACTGCTTAAAAGTGATTAAGCGTTTGGGTGTTCGTGCCATGCCTCTTAATATGGCTAATGCCATTCATAGCGAACCTGCTTATCAAGAGTATCAACGCATGCTGACGCTTTATAGCTTGCCAGTATCTGATCGTATTGAAACAAAAATGATATCCAGTTCTTGTTATTTGCCAATTCCACAACTTGAAAAAGCCATTGCTGTTAGCATTTCCAAATGCCTTTGTGAGCCTGTCGATTTTCCGCGTTTAATAAATACCTTAGCAGATAAACATACTCAGGTATTTATTGAAATGGGAGCAGGGCGCTCACTGTCTAGTTGGACGGATAAAATTTTAAAAATCTATTCATATGAAAATAAGTCATTACAAAACCATATCAGTGTGCCTGTGAATGCTAAAGGGACTGATGATCAATTAACTTATACACGTGCCATTGCGAAGTTGGTGAGTTTTGGCTTGGATATCAATATAGACAGTTTTTTTAAGGGTTCATTGATTCAAAGTGTATTACAAAAGTGAACCAACAAACTTAAGCGCATTTTTACGTTAGGGGGCTTATTTTATGCCATCTAATAACGCGATGACTTTTAACAGATCTTGTAATAAAGCTTGAAAAAGTCGACGCAATTAAAAGATTTAAAAAGAGAGATTTATGGAAAATATTGCCATTGTTGGTATCGCTAACCTCTTTCCTGGTTCAAGTCAGCCGGATGAGTTTTGGGCGCAGTTATTAAATAAACAAGATAATAGAACCAAAATTACGGCGACCGAAATGGGTGTCGAGCCAGAACAATATTTAGGTAAAAAAGGCCAAACAGATAAGTTTTATTGCATGTATGGGGGTTATATTCGTGGTTTTGACTTCGATGTCACGCCTTTTACACAACGTGGCTTTAATGCAGATTATCTCAATCAACTCGATGATATTAATAAATGGGGATTATACGTTACCGAGCAGGCATTAAAAAATGCCGGATATTGGGGGAGTGAACAACTTCAACAATGTGGGCTGATTTTAGGTAATTTATCGTTTCCAACCAAAACATCGAATCACCTGTTTTTACCTTTTTATCATCATGTGGTTGAAAATGCATTGCAGCAATTAACTGACTCTTCTTTTCAACTGGCTAATTTTAGCCAAGCACAAAGCGTGTTAGCTGATAATGCCTTAGTGGCAGGTTTTCCTTCTGCGTTATTAGCCAAAGCATCAGGATTGGGAGGCTCGCATTTTTCTCTTGATGCCGCTTGTGCCTCTTCTTGTTACAGCTTAAAACTGGCCTGTGATTATTTGCATACGGGCAGGGCAGATATGATGTTAGCTGGCGCGATATCAGGTGCCGATCCTATGTTCGTGAATATGGGCTTTTCTATCTTTCAAGCTTTCCCTGCTAACAATAAACACGCGCCTTTTGATAAAGACTCGCAAGGTTTATTTGCCGCTGAAGGTGCTGGTATGATGGTGCTTAAGCGTCATAGCGATGCACTACGTGATGGAGATATCATTCATGCCGTTATCAAAGGTGGCGCACTGTCTAACGACGGTAAAGGCGAGTTTGTATTAAGCCCAAATAGTAAAGGGCAAGTATTAGCCTATCAACGCGCTTATCAAGATGCCGATATTTGTCCGAGTAGCGTCGATTATATTGAGTGTCATGCAACGGGTACACCTAAAGGTGACAAAGTTGAACTTTCTTCCATGGAGACGTTTTTCAGTCAATACAACCATAAACCAATATTAGGCTCAGCTAAGTCAAATCTTGGCCATTTATTAACGGCAGCGGGTATGCCTGGTGTGACCAAAGCCATTTATGCCTTAAACGAAGGTAAGATTCCCGCAACCATCAGTTTAGAAAATGCCATTAAAACTAAAATGGGTTATTTAACCACTGAGCAGATGCCTATTGATACGCTAGATTGGCCTATTAATGAAGGGAAACAAGCGACAGCCGGTGTGAGCGTGTTTGGTTTTGGTGGCAGTAATGCGCATCTGGTGTTACAAGCAGGAAACAGTCCTGTTGAAAGCCATTTTAAAAGTGCAAAAGTATTAGCGCCGATGTCGATAGTGGGCATGGATTGTATCGTTGGTGACTGTGCAAACCTAACTGACTTTGCTACTTTGATGCAAAGTGACCACAATACTTTCCGCGAATTGCCAACACTACGCTGGAAAGGTATTGAAAAGAATACCCAGATTAAACAAACACTGCAGTTAAATAACGCGCCAAAAGGCGGGTATGTTGAGCAGTTTGATATTGATTTTTTACGCTTTAAAGTGCCGCCTAATCCTAAAGATTGTTTGATTCCTCAGCAATTAATGATGATGAATGTGGCAGATAATGCAGTCCAACAAGCTGGTTTAGTGGAAGGTTCTAATGTTGCTGTATTAGTGGCAATGGGACTTGAACTGGATTTACATCAATATCGTGGGCGCGTTAATTTAACCTCACAAATTGAGCAAAGCCTAAAAGCGCAAGGCATTAATTTAACACCAGCGCAACAAGATGAATTAACCAATATTTGTAAAGAGAGCATTGCTTCACCCGCACAGCTTAACCAATACACCAGTTTTATTGGTAATATTATGGCATCGCGGATCTCTGCATTATGGGATTTTTCTGGCCCTGCCTTTACGGTATCCAGTGAAGAGAATTCTGTTTATCGGTGTGTGGAATTAGCACAAAATCTTTTTGCTACTTCTGATGTAGATGCCGTGGTGATTGCTGCTGTTGATCTTGCGGGATCTTTTGAAAATATTAGTTTACGTCAGCGTTTTGGCCCTGTCTCTGAAAACCCTCAAAACCATATTGATCCTTTACAAAATGAACAATGGATAGTGGGTGAAGGTGCAGGCGCGATTGTGCTTAAATCTGCAAGCCAGGTTAATAGCCAGATTAATAATAGTTACGCACAAATCGATGCCGTGAGTTTTGTCTCTGGCAGTGATGCAGATAGCATTAATAAGGCAAGTGAAAAGGCTTGTTTACAAGCTGGCATAGATAAATCACAAGTGACACAAGTTGAAGCTTACGCCAGTGGCTTTAGTACTGATAATCAGGCTGAAAAATATTCACTGTTAAATTGTTATCCTGAAGCAAAAGTGGACAGCGTAAAACGCCAAGTCGGACACTTATTTAATGCCTCGGGTATAGTGAGTTTGATTAAAAGTGCTTTATTGTTGAATGCATCTAACCCATCAAGTGTTCAACAAAATAAGCCACAAAAAGTCGCTATTAACGGTTTAGGCAAAGACATGAGCTGTGCGCACCTTATATTGTCAGCAACTGAAAATACCTTTAAAGCGATCCCTAAAAAGCATATTGAAGGTAAAAAATCATTTTCTTTAATTAAACCTATTTTTTTAGGTGGCATCGACATTGAACAGTCAATATTGAAACATCAACAAAATCCTTTATTATCAGCACTTAAGTCTCAGTTCGCTAATGCCCCTGCTAGTAATATGATTAATGCGATCGATTTGTCATTATTAAATGTCCACAATGAGCAAGCCCTATTAAAGGTCGCACATCAAGATGTTTGCACTGAGTCTTATACTGAACCTTCAGCTGACACCTCCTCTGAGAGAGTTAATATGAATAAAAACAAACCATCAGACGCATTTCACTCTCATTCACAAAAGCAAGCAACACAGAATGTGCGTAGCAAAACCAGCAGTGAAATTTTCCAGCAGTCACAGACTCATCAAGCCTTTATTAATGCACGTCAAGCTGCAGAAAAACAAATTTCTACTTTGATTAAGTTACAAGCTCAAGCTTTATCTGGAAAAACAATTGATAACTCAACTACTCAAAGCCAGCCAGCAGAAAAGCCAAGGCAGAATAAACCAACACAAGAAACCGTCATTAAAACACCAGAAACAGGTTTTGCGATTAAAGGCCCTGCAGGTTATCAATATCCGCCACTTCAACTTGAAGAGCGTTTTAATAAACCTAAGCAAGTTATTTATGATACGGCAGATTTGGTGGAATTTGCAGAAGGCGATATCAGTAAGGTTTTTGGTGAACAATACAAAATAATCGATAGTTATGCGCGCCGAGTAAGATTACCAACGACGGATTATTTATTGGTTTCTCGTGTGACAGATCTTGATGCCACGGTGAATGAATATAGAAAGTCTTACATGGCAACAGAATACGATATTCCTGTTGATGCACCGTTTTTGATTGATGGGCATATTCCTTGGTCAGTATCGGTTGAATCGGGTCAATGTGATTTGATGTTGATTTCTTATATCGGTATTGATTTTCAGAACAAAAGTGAACGCATTTACCGTTTATTAGATTGTGAATTAACCTTTTTAGAAGACATGGCCTTTGGTGGTGAAACCTTACGTTATGAAATTCATATTGATTCCTACGCCAAAAATGGCGAGCAATTATTGTTTTTCTTCCATTACGACTGTTACGTGGGAGATAAAAAAGTATTAATCATGCGTAAGGGTTGTGCTGGTTTCTTTACCGATGAAGAACTTGCTGATGGAAAAGGTGTGATCCATAACGACAAAGACAAAGCTGCCTTTGCTAATGCCAAAAAATCTTACTTTAAACCGCTCATTAACAATACCAAAACACAATATAACTATGCGGATATGATGAAGCTGGTGGAAGGAGATATTACGGGTTGTTTTGGTCCTGAATATGATCAACAAGGTCGTAATCCATCATTAAAATTCTCATCAGAAAAATTCTTGATGATTGAACGCATTACTAAAATTGATCCTCAGGGCGGACATTGGGGGCTTGGTTTGATCGAGGGTCAAAAAGATTTAGATCCTAATCATTGGTATTTCCCATGCCACTTTAAAGGTGATCAAGTAATGGCAGGATCACTGATGTCGGAAGGTTGTGGGCAAGTGGCGATGTTCTTTATGCTGTGGTTAGGCATGAATGGCACAGTCAATAATGCGCGTTTCCAACCAATGCGAGGTGAAGCACAAACCGTACGTTGTCGCGGGCAAGTGATTCCTCAAACCAATACATTAACTTACCGCTTAGAAGTGGTGGAAATGGGTATGTCTCCACGTCCTTTTATCAAGGCTAATATCGATATTATTCTTGACGGTAAAATCGTGGTTGATTTTAAAAACCTGTGCATGGAAATTAAAGATCAAGATGAAAGCTCTGCTTACCCAGTGACATTGCCAAGTAACGTTAAACTTTTGGCACAAGCACAAAGCAAACTATCACAAACCAATATGGTGGAGTCATCATTTGCCAAGCTTGAAAGCCATGCATCAAAAATTACGCCGCAAGCGATTCATGAAATTGAAAATGATTTGCTGACCAGTGAAATCATAGATGAACGTGGAATTAAACCCTTTAAAAACGCAAGTCGTCCTTTAATGCGCGTGCAGTCTGATTTAACGGCACCCAAAGAAAAAGGCGTGACACCCATTAAGCATTTTCAAGCACCGATGGTGACAGGACAAAATCGGGTTGCTGATACATTACCCTTTACGCCATATCATTTATTTGAATTTGCGACTGGCAACATTTCTAACTGTTTTGGTCCAGAATTTGATGTTTATAAAGACCGTATTCCACCAAGAACGCCCTGTGGAGATTTACAAGTAGTCACGCGTGTTATCGATGTACAAGGCCAACGCTTAGATCTTAAAAAACCAGCAAGCTGTGTGGCAGAATATTATGTCCCTGAAGATGCTTGGTATTTCACTAAAAACAGCGTTGAAAACTGGATGCCTTATTCCCTGATTATGGAAATAGCGCTACAACCAAATGGTTTTATTTCTGGTTACATGGGCACGACATTGGTTTACCCAGAAAAAGATCTGTTTTTCCGTAACCTCGATGGCAGTGGTGAGCTACTGAGAAAAGTGGATTTACGCGGTAAAACCATTGTTAATAAATCAGTATTGTTAAGCACCACCATGGCGGGTGGCATGATTGTGCAAAGCTTCACTTTTGATTTGTTGGTTGATGACCAACCTTTCTATACCGGTAAAGCCGTCTTTGGTTATTTTGGTGGTGATGCTCTGGCTAATCAATTAGGTATTGATAATGGTAAAATTACACATGCTTGGTTTGTTGATAATCAAACGCCAGTGACAAACATTGAAAAATTCGACCTGACGGATAAAAATTTACCGTTATTCCAACAACAAGAGAACAAACCTCATTACCGTTTAGCAGGCGGACAACTGAATTTTGTTGATACAGTCTCAATCGTTGAAGGAGGCGGTAAAGCATCACTGGCTTATATTTATGGTGAACGCACTATTGATGCCAGTGATTGGTTCTTCCGTTATCATTTCCATCAAGATCCTGTGATGCCAGGTTCACTCGGCGTTGAAGCGATAATTGAATTATTACAAACCTACGCGTTAAAAAATGATTTAGGCAAACAGTTTAATAATCCGCGCTTTGATGCGCCTTTAACAAATGTAGTTTGGAAGTATCGTGGTCAAATCACGCCACTTAACAAACAAATGAGTTTAGATGTGCATATTACTGACATTATAAAAACAGATGATGAAGTGCGCTTAGTGGGGGATGCAAACCTTTCTAAAGATGGCCTTCGCATATACGAAGTGAAAGATATTGTATTGAGCATAATCGAAGCGTAAATGTATGTAACTACTCAGGCCGTCGCCATTTAAAGCATACTTCTGCGTTGGGAAATACTCATTTAGGCAAGCTAAACTGCGTTTTCCCGCCTTGAATTATGCATAAAAAGCTTAGCCCTGTGCATTTACAGTATTAATTGTGCAAATTAAAAAACAAATAATTTAAAGGTGGGGCTTAACTCACCAGTTAGGAAATAACAATGAGTGTATTAACATTAAACAAACCTCAAACCATTAATTGGGCTTGGCATGTAACACCTGAAAACATTAACACCACGGCTGATGCGGTTAAAAATGCATTATTGGATTTACAACATCCTGTTTATGTAGCCAATAATGATGGCGGGCAATTAGGTGTTAGTCAGCAAACCTATGAAACAGGCTCACAAGCTGTGGTCGCTTTTGCACAGGCACTAAATCCTGAAGATTTAGGCGATGCCGACTTTAAAAAACAGCATGGTGTTAAATATGCTTATCATGGTGGGGCAATGGCCAATGGTATTGCTTCGGTTGAATTAGTGATTGCTTTGGGAAAAGCCGGGCTTTTATGTTCATTTGGTGCGGCAGGATTAGTGCCTGATGTGATTGAAGAGTCGATTAAACGTATTCAAGTGGCATTACCTAACGGACCATATGCAGTGAACTTAATTCATGCGCCTGCAGAAGAAGCGTTAGAGCGTGGTGCAGTTGAGCGTTTTTTAAAACTAGGCGTTGAAACCGTTGAAGCTTCTGCATACTTAGGTTTAACAGAGCATATTGTTTGGTATCGTGTGGCGGGGTTAAGTGAAAACAGTGACGGTTCAGTAAACATCAAACATAAAGTAATAGCTAAAGTATCACGTACTGAAGTCGGGCGTCGCTTTATGGAGCCTGCGCCACAAAAGTTATTAGATAAATTATTAGCACAGGGAAAAATCACCGCTAAGCAAGCCGAACTTTCAAAACGAGTTCCGATGGCGGACGATATAACCGCAGAAGCTGATTCTGGCGGTCATACCGATAATCGTCCATTTTTGACTTTGTTGCCAACCATTATTGCATTACGTGATGAGATTCAATCGCAATATAACTATTCACCAGCATTACGTGTTGGTGCTGGTGGCGGTATCGGAACCCCTGAAGCAACCTTAGCTGCCTTTAACATGGGCGTCGCTTACATAGTGCTAGGCTCTGTAAATCAAGCTTGTATCGAAGCTGGCGCCTCTGAGCATACTCGTAAATTATTAGCGGGTGTTGAGATGGCTGATGTCACTATGGCGCCAGCGGCTGATATGTTTGAAATGGGCGTAAAATTACAAGTAGTTAAACGCGGTACTATGTTTGCAATGCGTGCTAACAAACTTTATGACTTATACGTTAACTATAATTCTATTGAAGATATTCCGGCCATCGAGCGTGAAAAAATAGAGAAACAAATCTTTCGCCAGAACTTGGATGATGTTTGGGCTGGCACCATTGATTTCTTCCAATCACGTGATCCTGAGATGTTAGCCCGTGCACAAAGTAGCCCGAAACGAAAAATGGCGCTTATTTTCCGTTGGTATTTAGGTCTGTCATCACGCTGGTCTAACACTGGTGAAAAAGGTCGCGAAATGGATTACCAAATTTGGGCAGGTCCAAGTCTAGGCGCATTTAATAGTTGGGTGAAAGGGACTTATTTAGAAACTTACACCGAGCGTAAAGCCGTTGACGTAGCCTTGCATTTATTAAAAGGTGCCGCCTATTTACAACGTATTAATCAATTAAAACTGCAAGGCATTAGTTTGCAGCAGAATTTATTGAATTACATACCGAAGGAAACCAGCTATTAGTCATTAGCTGTCAGCTGTTAGTAAGGTCAAAACCTTTAAGAACCTGACCACTTTATTGGGTGATTGCTTTTGACTTTGCTAATTACTAACGACTAATGACTAACAACTTAAGTTATTAGCGGTCAGCGGTCAGCTATCAGTAAGGTCAAAACCTTAAAAAACAGCTATTAGCGGTTTGCTATCAGTTGGGTTAAAAGATGAAAGCGTATTTCCTTGTTTTAAACTAAAAACTAGTAGCTAATTTTTGTTTTGATTTTTACTGAGGGCTGAGGGCTGATCGCTGACCGCTAAAAGCTAATCTATAGCTATTTATTTTAATTAAGCTAAAATGCCTTGCTAAGCCTTAATCATTTTTATTAAGGCTTTTTAATTTTGGAAAGAAGATGAAACCGACTGTAGAAGAACAACAAAATAACCCATTGCATGGTTTAAGCACAGAACAATTACTGACTGAACTCGTTGAGCATTACGGTTGGAAGATCCTGTATACCGCAATGCGTTTTCATTGCTTTAAAGTCAATCCTTCTATTGAAGGTAGCCTTAAGTTTTTGAAAAAAACAGAATGGGCGCGTACAAAAATAGAAAACTTCTACTTATCCCGTTTTAAACGCATGCCTAAAGCACGTGATTTTGAATTTGAGTTAGCACCGCGTGAACGTGGCTTTTCATTGCATATTGTGCCACGTGATCCAATGGACTTAACCATTGAATCCATTGAGCTTTCACAAGCAAAAGCAGCATCCGCGCATCAAGAACGTAGTCAACAAAAACGTGATGATAGAGCCTTTAGTCGTCCTTCTCGAGATTCAGGTAAACATCCTTATCGTGATGGTAGTGCTTCTCATGACGAGCGTCCAAAAGACAAGCGCGCGAATAAGAACAAAGATAAACCAGAAGAAGCACCTTACGATCCAAGTAACCCTTGGAATGTATAAAGGTATTTGGCTGTCAGCAATCAGCTTTCAGCCTTTAAGTTCGAAGCTCCGAGCTTGTTAGCTTCAAGTTTGTTAGCTTCGAGC
>TARA_R110001583_G_scaffold67519_1_pt1 | contig 10361 bp, 18 predicted proteins | sample TARA_R110001583 | Tara Oceans TARA_R110001583 (sample SAMEA4398432) | marine metagenome | biome: Polar Biome; feature: [MES] marine water layer (ENVO:01000295) within the mesopelagic zone...; material: water (ENVO:00002006), including particulate matter (ENVO:01000060) such as...... | reverse complement strand
GGTATAGTAGAATGGATTGTATTAGTTGCAGGAATGGAGCAAGGAAAGTTCTTACCATCAGCTACATCAGTAATTGGTGCTAGAACAAACAAAGGATTAGAATTTGGAGTAGGACCTAACTTATCATTATCAGGTATTGGTATGGTATTTGGTGTAGGTTATAATTTCAAATCAGGTAATCTTAATCTACCAGTAAATCTAGTATTTATGCCAGGAAGAAATTTATCAGGTAACATTAATACTTACAATGAAGATACCGGTGTAGAATATAATGAAGATTATGATTACAATTCAGGAGCTAGAATATCTTTAATGATTGGCTTTAATATGACTAAATAATGAAAAAGTTAGTTTTAATTTTAATGTTGTTAACCCCAGTATGGGCATTCACTCAGACTCATACTTTCAGTGAAATTGAAGTAGTAAAAATGGACTCCCTATTCCAAGTGTACGAACAAAATGACAGTCTACAAAAATTAGAGATATCACTTCTAAAAACCCAACTTACAAATTATCAAAAACTTAATGAACAAGATAGTCTCCACTTAAGGTATTTGAATGAAAATATCGTACTATTAAATCAAAGAATTGATTTATATGTAGACTTGACTAAGGAGTTAGAACCAAAATGGTTTAAGAAACCAGTTTTCCAATTTGTACTAGGGGCGGCAACAATAGTTACTTCGTCCTGGGTAGTTTCAAATATAAAGTAATTATCCTTATTTCCATATATTTATATATAAATGAAATAAATTATGGACCCAATTCAAAAAGCCTTAAGAAAAAACCTTCTTGAACGAAGAGTATCTAAAAAAACGCAAACTCCAGAAATAGAGGATGTAAATATTGATTTTACACATCACGATGAGGAAACCACTCTAATGATGCATGAAATAAACGAACTTAATAATAAAATAGGGTACTTAACTAGTCTTAATACCGACATGGTGGAGTTTTTACATAGTCTAGTTAGAGAGTTAGATCATAATAATGATATAGATTTGGGGGACGCTAGAAGAGATTTTACAGTATTACTTAATAGATCAGGTAGACGTAAATTTTACCAACAAACAAAAAGATTGTAATATGAATCTAAGAAATAAAATTAGAGAGGAACTCTTACAAGAAAGAAAATGGTGTTCTAATAGAAAACTAGGTAAATCCTGTGATGGTGGAGATGGACATGGTAATGGTACGTGGACAAACACAGTTAATGGATGTCAATGTAGTTATGGAGGTCAGACTATGGACTGGATGGTTGCACCACCAACTGGTGGAGGTGGAACAGACACTGAAGGTGTATATATGGGAGCGCCAAAAGGTGTAGAACCAATAAAAAGAAAGAAACGTAAAAAAGAACAAACAACTGCAGGAGCTGCTGGGGCTTATTCACAACCTCTTTTTGGTAAACCAATGAAAAGAAAAATTGCAGAAAATAATGTAAAAATTAAAGAGTCTGAGTTAATCTCATTAATAGAAAAATCTATCTATAGTGCACAACATGGAGGAGTTATAAAAGAGGCGTTGACAGATGCGGACGAAAAAAGAATTGGGGTGTTAGCAAGAAAGGAACTAAAAGACTACGAAACCAAACTAGAAAAGAAAATCGATCAACTTATAACAAAAGCATTCAAAGGAAAAGATTTTGAAGATAAGACTCTTAAGATTGCAAGAAACGCGATTGTACAATTATATAAGGCTTTATGGATTAGAAGAAGTTTCTGGACAGACTATCTTAAGAATGTACCTTCATAATGGAAGATATAGTAAAGAAAGATTTAATAAAGGCAATCAAACTAAACGAACAGATTGAGGAACAAACAACATCAAGCGATGCAGGGTCGTATGTAACCCCTCAGGTTTGGGCAAAATCGCCTAGTGATCTTAAATCAGTGAATGATCCAAACTGGCCAAAATATGGGGGTCCAGGAGCTGAATATGTAAGAGTGAAGAAAAAGTGTAAAACATTCCCTTATTGTAATCAAGGAGATATAAATGCACTTGAATTTTATGGACCAACTAAGAAAAAGAGTAAGAAGAGAAAGAGTAAAAAGAAAAGTACAACCCCTTTAGGGAGAAGAAAAAGAAAAATAGCAAAGGATTTAGTTAGAACACAAAGAATAAAAACACCTAGAGGAAAACATTATAACATTGGGAAGTGGATTAATGAAAACAATGGATATTTATATTATAATGACGAACTAACTCTTAAGGAAGTTCAGTCAGCTATGTTAGAAAATACTATGAGAAAAAACATTACAAATAGGTATGCTTCTTTTACTGATTATAGGACTCAGGGACAGAGATTAGAAGAAGCGACAAGACGATCATTAAATAGATACTTATTTGAAGATTGTGCATCTTGTGATGCCACAGGGGGATATTATTGTGGAGATGATGTCAATAACTGGACAGCCTACTCACCTCAAGGATGTGTTCCATGGTATTATATAGGGGACAATATCAATGATTGCCAAGACGGTGCAGACGAAATGCCAGCAAATAGAGATGGTAATACTGGGGCTGGTATAAATAACTGTTCTCAAGCACCACCACAACCAATTCCAGGATGTACTGACCCAACAGCAGATAATTATGACGCAAACGCTACTCAAGATGATGGTAGTTGTACTTTTACTGTTTTAGGTTGTATAGATGTAAATGCCAACAATTTTGACCCATCGGCAACTCAAGACGACGGTTCATGTACATATGATATTTTAGGGTGTATAGATGATACCGCTAATAATTATAATTCGCAGGCAACAGTAGATGACAATAGTTGTGATTATGGAGTTGACGGGTGTATGGATGAAGTTGCATGTAACTTTAACCCATTAGCTACTGTAGATGATGGAAGTTGTTATTATGGAACAGACGCCAAACCTTGTGACCCATCTGCGGTTAAAGGTTGTATGGATCCAAACGCAATGAATTATAATCCAGATGCTAAGATAAATGATGATGATTCTTGTAAGTATGGACTAAAGGGTTGTATGGATGATACAGCAATTAATTATAATCCAGACGCAACAATAGATGACAGTAAATCGTGTAAATACCCACAAGTAAATCCATGTATAGAGTTAGAAAAGTATCTCGAGGGTATTGGTGTAGCTAAAGATGCATTTTGTTCAGGGTGTAAACCAGGTGGTCAATATGAGGATGATAAAATGTGCGAGTGTTGTAAAGCAGAACCCGTAGTTCTATCTTGTGACGAATTTAATTCAGTTGGTAATCAACAAATGAAAGATGAAATTTGTAGTCTTTGTGATTCAGACTATACATATGACGCTTCTAACACCGCAGTAAGTAACAATCCACTAGTAAGTATGTATTGTGAATGTTGCGATTCAGGAATGCCTGTATCAGGAGAGTTTGATTGTAAACTCGACCTCGAAAAGTTCCTCCAAGGACAACCATTTAATGGAGTTTTGTATAATACTCCAATCGACAAACCAGCAGGAACAGATGATGCGAAAATGGAAGGTATTGAGGGATTTTGTAATCAATGTCTCAACTCAGAACAATTCAAAGAAGATTATGGGTTTGCATGTGCATGTTGTGAAGATGACACGGAAACTGTAGGTGGAAAACCACCAAAAGAAAAATGTAGTTTTGAGTGGGATAGTCCTTGTGCACAAAAACATCTTGGGCAACTTACAGGAGGGGTAGAACAATTACAAAGCTGGTTACACAAAAGAATGGATGGTTATAACGCTACGAAATGTAAACATTTACAAAATGTCGTTAACTGGTTAACCAAACAATTAAATGGTGGAGTCGTTGGACCTAACCAACCAAGTGCAGGAAAACCGTTAAGTAAGATAGCCATAAAAAGAAAAATGGCAAAAAGAGAATGGGCAATATGTCAAGCTGCCGAATGTGACTGTACAATTAATATACCAGATTTATTTGATAGTGTTGATCAAAATCCAAACATAGATAATGATGCTGGAGGTGGTATACAAGGTGATGGATCTACACCAACAGGAGTAATACCTTGTTGGGGATGTGTAAATGGTGAAATAGAACAACACGGAGAGGTAGGTGGAACAACAGGATTTATGAACTCCAATATAGAAGGGTGGTGTGGAAGTCATAATGGTAACGATATGTATGATAGTATTGACCACCCACAACTTGATGGTTGTGGAACAACCCTAGAGGAACAACTAATTAACGAATCACTAAGAAAAAAAATAATTAATATGAAACTAACAGAACAAAGTAACAAAAAAGCACAAGGGTATAGAATTTATGCTAAAGCTCACGAAATGAGTGGTAAATCTAACGACGAGGGTTTAGCAATAGCTAAAAAGAAAATAGCAAACTTTATGAAAAATGATGGAGAACCAGAGGTTGAACCAAAAATGTATAGAAATAGTAAAAAACAGGACGAGTTTATTGAAGATGTTTATTACAGTTCGGGACAAACAGGACTTAAGTTTAATCATGAACTTACGGATCAACAGAAAGAAAGAATGGGAAGATATCTGAAAGGGTCGAAGTTGACTGGGAATGCTGTTACTGGAGACGTTGCTAATGTTACAACGACAAATGCAGAAGGAGGCGATAACAAAACAGGTGAGATGTTATCTAAAGCAGCTAAGAGAAGAGCAGAAAAAGAGGATATTGGTATGAGAATGGCCAATAACGATAGAAGATATAGTCCAGATACTCAAGTAACCACTAATGCACCACTTGTAAAATTAAAAGAAGATATAATAGATACCCCAAAACAAATTCTTGAATTAACACCAAAAAGATATAAGAAAGATGGTATAATTTTTGAGATCACTAACGGAACAGAAACTAAAACAGTTAAGTACGAAGCGTTCAGAGGTAAGAAAGGGGGACACATTATTATTTTAGATTCAAGTAATCCTACAAAACTTAATGAACAACTAAGTAGAATGAAAACTTTGATTAATCATAGTTCAAAAACAAGACATGATAAATTTAGATAAACATGTATTATACAAGGGTAAAATTAACTGAGACACAATTAAGAAATGTTGTTATAAAAATAGTTAGTGAGGGTGATGGAGTTAAAGTAGATAAAGGATCAGCAAATCAAGCTTTAATCGATACTAAGGCACCTAATACAGGGAGACATAATTATGGCCCAATACATGCAGATAATGACTACGTAGATACGATACAGGTTGATGGGATACATGATAAACAACCAGTAAGTTTTGACGGACCCAATACATCACCAATCCCTGGACATAAAAATGATAAATCATCAAACCTTAAAATGAAAGGAGACTTTGGAGTTAATGGGGTTAAATTAAAAAGAGGTAAGAAAACTCAAAATGTTAAAATAGGTAACCATTTTGATAAAGACATAAAAAAGAATACTCCTCTTAAAAAGTCTAAGAAAAAACATAGTACTCTTCATCCTAAACGTCATAGTAATTCTTCGCCTATAACCAATGTAGTCCATAGAGACGGAGTAACACGAGGAGGGGTGGTATACGACTCATCATTCAAACCAGGAAAAGGAGGAGACCCTTTTACAATGAAAACATCTTAATTTTTTGGTTTACTTAGAAAGAGGTAAACATATATTTAGGTTATGGATAAAAATAAAGGACCTAATCTCACACCAAAAGAATTTTTTAATTACGTTAGTGCTCCAATAACAGATGACTTTCGGGACATGAGTTTTAAGGTCCATAATATAATACCCGAAAAAACAGAATTATATCATGAGATATTAGTATCTTTATTCGATATATTATTTGACACTTATTTGGGTGGGGAAATAATTGACACAGAAAAGAAAAGTAAGGAACATTTTGAATGGTGTTGGAATAAAAATATAAGTAATTTCAACAAAGAGAAAATATTCTTTAATGAGGAAAAAGAAATATTAGATTATTTTACTCAGTTTGCGTTAGAATCTTTTTATAATGAGGATCTTAATAAGATTGAAGAGATTGAAACGAAAATTAGATGGTTCTGGAGTAAATGTTTTGATTATAGTAGTACTAGAACAAGAAGTGAACTAGATATTCTTGTAGAAGTATATAGATTATTTGAAAAAAGCTTGAAATAACCTTTATTTATTGGGTTTTTTACTATAATTTTCTAAAAAATATTGTTATGAGAATAATGAACGTAGTAGAACTACAGTTATTAACAGATAAGGAAAAGATTGAATATATGTTAGAGGAAACTCTAAATAATAAAAATTTAGATGTTGATGATAAAATAAATAAGGTTATGGGATTAATAAAAGAACAGACTCAGAATATTAACTCTATACAACTATGGGCCTCATATATGAATGGGGTTACAAATAAAAACGAACAAAAAGAAGAATAATTATGAATACTTATTTCGAACTAAAAAAATTAGTGGACTCACTAGAAGAAGACGCTACTAAAGTTTACACAAAAAATAATAAAGCTGCGGCTGTTAGAGTAAGAAAAACTCTACAAGAAGTGAAGAACCTATCACAAACATTAAGAATAGAGATAAATGAGGTTAGAAAACAATGGGACTAATATTAATAAATAAAATATTATGGTTAATACTCTACCTCTCAATCCTGAATATAGGTAAGGAGATAGGAATGTTTGTATGGAATATTTTTGGTAAAGAAGTTCCTACTCCATTAGAAATGAGTAGTAGAAATATTCTATTATTAGGGTTATCAGTATCATATGTTCTATTATCAATATTTAACGGGGTACAATTATGACAGTTAATGATAAAATAAAACCATTACTTCCTTATCTTAAGGAGATAAAATTTAGTGATAAACATGTGGTTGTGGGAGGAATTCTATACCCAAAGTGGATAGTAGAAGAAAAGAAAGGACCAATTAAAACAGTAAAGACAGGAGAAGACGAGTCAGGTAAGGTAATATATCATTTTTATGGACTAACTAATCAAATAGATGTGGATGGTTTACTAGATTATTTTTCATTAATTATAAACGAGAATCTAGATAGAGAAAGAAAGGAAGATTTATTTAAGAAGAAAGTTGAAGAACTAAAAGGAATATTCAAAGGAAGTACACTTACCGATCTTGAAAACCTATCGATGGCTATAACCGAAGATGAAACGGAAGCAAGACCAGGATACACACAATTAGATGATGAATAGCTTAATTTATATATTATTGGCTTATGGCCTAACAAATATTATCGTATACGGGAGTATATTCGAGAAACCAAGAACCTGGTTAAAAAAGAAGTCTAAATGGGTAGATGAGTTACTATCATGTATGATGTGTTCTTCCTTTTGGGTAGGGGTAATTTTAGGATGGTTTGTTAAAAACCCAGTAGATAAACTTATTAATTTTGAAAATGAATTATGGTTTATACCATTAACCGCTTTACTATATGGAGTTTTCACCTCAGGATGTGTGTGGTTAATTCACACAATACAAGAGTATTTCGAAAGATCTAACCCTAGTAATAATTAAAATATTATTATTTAATAATATCATATAAAATGAGAGATATATTATTTATACTCTCATTTTTTTTTAGTAAATATAACACATGGATATTGAAAGAACAATAATACAATTAAAGAACGATCAGAAAAAGATAGATAAGTCAATCAATCGAGACAAACTTAAATTTATTAACGAAATAAAGAATGGTTTAGGGGAGGATATAAAAAAAGGTATTACCAAGACAGAACCAAAAGAAATAAAAGAGGAACCTCAGACTAAGGGACTATTTAGAAATATTAAAGAATGGATATTGAGTCTATCAAAAAAATAGTAGATTTCTTTGGAGAAGAAATCAAAGAAAAGGAGATTAACCTAACTATCCTTTTACATACATTAGTGCATCGAAGTCTACAAAAACAAATTTGGGAGATAGGAAATAAAGAACAACCACTAGAGTACTCAGACGAATTCAATCTTAACATAGAAAAGATTACATTTACTTTCATAATCAAAAAATAAATCACATATGTTTACGTATAAGGTTAGTAAGTCTCATTTAATAGAAGGTCTAAAGGTCAAGGTAAAAGGTGAGAAAGATAATATGTCACATGAGTTTATTACTAGGATAGAATATAGAGAATTAGAGAAAAGAAATTACGAAGACATAGTAGACTCTTTAGTAGAGGCATTAGAAAAAAAGATTGACTTATTAATTATGAATAATATATATTAATATATGACAATACAAGAATATCTTATTAAAATGGAAGAACAACTTGAGAATAGCTTAAGTGACAATCTTAGAAAATACATACCAACAATTCTTGAAAAAATAGGAGACATCTCCCTTAAAAAATTTATAAAAGAAGGAGACCCGGTTCTAGAACTACAACAATTCAAAACAATATTCGATAAGATAATGACAGACTCACTAAATAAGGAACTAGAAAAAAGTAAAAAAATAGTAATAGATGAAGGGATATTTCAAACAGTTATTATTAAAAGTGAGAATGATGATATCATGACCTTTAGTTATTGTCTAAATTAACGTGTCATACCTCGCCATAGATATTCCCTATCTATTTTTAATATATTAGAAAGTTTACTGTATAACCCACTTCTTTTATCTTTTGGAACTTCACCTGAGAATAAAATATTAATTCTTTTCTTTCTTAAATAAAGGTCCTTAATTTTTCCATACAATCTTATGGAGTCAGATTTATTTTTAGCAACTAAAAGTTTAACTTCTCCATCTACTTCTAAACAAATCTTATTTTGAAAACGATATATATGTCCGGTACTTTTAACCGAATCATTTAATAAAGGATTAAAAACTTTTGACATTATATCGATTAAAGTTAGTCGAGTGTCTATACCGTGTACCTTAAAAGTTTCTTCATAGTGAAATGGTTTGTGTTTGATTAATACCCACTCATCATTATTGAAGATAGGTTCTTTTGTCCTACCAACAAAGTCTCGGATTACTATGCTTTTTTCTAATTCAGATGTGCGACGTTTCAACAATAAAATCTCAAAATTAACACTAAGAGGATTTTTATTATTGATATATTTCACTGGGAATAGTACCTTATTATTCTTAACTAAAGTGTTAAAACGCTGAGTTGCGTTCTTTTTTACATTTGTTTCGAAAACAAGCTTTTTTTTCTTGCGATTCTTTGTTATAATTAGACAATATGTTTTCATATTATATAAATATAAATTAATAATAATAAAAATGAATAATTATTACGATATTCTTGGCGTGAGCAAGGATTCTACAACGGAGGAAATTAAGAAGGAGTATAGAAGATTATCCAAAGAACACCATCCTGATAAAGGTGGAGATGAGAATAGGTTCAAAGAAATTTCTGAGGCTTACGGTACTTTAGGAGACCAGAATAAACGAACTCATTATGATAATACTCTTAATAACCCTTTTAGTGGGGGTAATTTCAGTCAAGGTGACGCCTTTAATGATTTTTTTAAGCGAGCAGGGGGAGGAGGGAGAACCAAAGAGACAGAAGACCTTACCGCAAATATACAAGTAACCTTAGAAGAGATTGATACGGGAATAACAAAAAAAATTAGATACAGAAGACGAATATTCGATAGGGTTCAACCTGCTAGCGTATGTCCTACGTGTAATGGATCGGGTACTGTGAGTCTTTTAGGGCCTTTTAGGACAAAATGTCCTAGTTGTGGTGGTAGAGGAAGAATGAATGTCCATAAAATAGTGGAACAAGAAATTTCTTTTGATGTTCCAAAAGGTATAAATGACGGAGAAAGAATATTCTATGCTGGTTTTGGTAATGAGACATCTAATGGTATGGGTAATCTTTTTATTACAATTATGCAGAAACCACACCCTATTTTTACTAGAGAAGGAAATAATCTTATAATAACTAAGGAAATTTCATTCCCAACCTTAATTATAGGAGGATCGATAGAAGTTAAAACTCTAACAGGGTTAATAAAAGTAAGTGTGGTGGAAGGGACCAAACCAATGGAAAGACTAAGGATTGCGGGGAAAGGATTAAATTATGAGATGGGAGTGGGGGATTTAATAGTTGAACTAAAACCAGTTGTTCCTTATAAAATTACGAAAGAAGAAAGAAAATTATTACAATCATTGAAAGAATCAGAAAATTTTAGTAAAATTAAATAAAAATAAAAAACATGGAAGAATCTAAATACTACTTGGTAAAAGTAAAAGAAAAATTTGTTGATGTAGAGACAAATAAAGTTAAGACAACGACTAGACAAAAGTTGGTAGATGCTATGTCTATAACTGAGGCTGAGGTAAAAACAGTTAAGTTATATGAAGGGTGTACTTTTGAATGGAAGATAACAAGTGTCGCTGAAAGCCCAATTGACGAAATTCTAGAGTAATATGTGCTTAAGTTACATAGGAGGTAAGAGTAGAATAGGTAAATGGATATCA
>TARA_R110001583_G_scaffold54567_2_pt1 | contig 10362 bp, 11 predicted proteins | sample TARA_R110001583 | Tara Oceans TARA_R110001583 (sample SAMEA4398432) | marine metagenome | biome: Polar Biome; feature: [MES] marine water layer (ENVO:01000295) within the mesopelagic zone...; material: water (ENVO:00002006), including particulate matter (ENVO:01000060) such as...... | reverse complement strand
TGTGGGAGTTCCCATGTGAGAGTAGGACATTGCTAAGCTTCTATTTAGAAAAGCCCGTTACGCAAGTGACGGGCTTTTTGCTGTGCGCTATTTAACCCTTCGACGAGCTCAGGATGAATGGAGATAGGGGGAAGCTTTTATTTAGAGAAGCCCGATTCGAAAGAGTCGGGCTTTTTGCTGTCTGGGATTTAATCTGAGCTCGTCGAAGGGGCGAAGGTGACAGTATTAATAAGCCCTCGAGTAAAGCAATTTTATACCAAGCACAGAAAGTTAAAAACCAGTGAAATATCTTCACTGGCTTTTATTTACGCATTATCTCTTACGATGCTGTATTTATTCCGTGTTAATGGCTTAGTTGCCAATTAATCCATTAACATGGGCAACAACACTTCTGCCTAAAGCACCTAAGTTATAACCCCCTTCAAGCATTGATACTATTCGCCCTTCTCCGTGTTCGTTTACAATGGCTTTTAACTCATCAGTAATCCAACGATAATCGCCCTCAGTTAAGCTAACCTGAGACATATCATCTTCAATATGTGCATCAAAGCCAGCCGAAATAAGGATCAACTCTGGTTTGAATTTATTTAAAGCAGGTAACCAATGCTCACTGATTGCTTTTCGAAAGTCAGGACCTTTTGTCGTCGCTACTAAGGGTGTATTGATAACCGGTGGTATATCACTCTCTACAATTTCAAATGGATACAGTGGATACTCATAACTTGAACAAAAAAGGTAACCTTTGTCATCTTCGGGAGTTGATTTAAAGTAATTCCTTACAATGTCTTCAGTACCGTTTCCATGATGGACATCAAAATCGACAATCGCTATACGTTTTAAACCATACTTTTGTTTGGCATAAGCTGCTGCGATAGCAATGTTATTGAAAAAACAAAAACCCATGCCTTTATCGTGTTCAGCGTGATGTCCGGGCGGCCTGGTAGTGCAAAATGCAGAGGTTAACGTGCCGTCCATTACTAAATCAACAGCATCAACAGCAGCCCCAGCAGAATACAAAATAGAAGTGAGTGTTTTTGCATTCATCACAGAATCTGGGCCTACGGTAAAGTTTTCTTCATCTTCGCTAGGCGCATTATCAAATACAAAATCAATATGTGCTTGAGTATGTGCCAACGATAGCAAACTTTTATCGATAGGTTTTGAGTCGAATTGTCGTACAACATAATCTAGACCACTTCTAATAAGTTGGTCTGAAATAGCTGTTAAACGTTTTCCATTTTCAGGATGGTGCTCACCCATATCATGTTCACCACAACGATAGTGGCCTATAATTCCAACTGTCATAATTACTCCTTATTTTCTTCTTGTGTATCCGTATCAACCGTTTCAGGCTGGGTTAAGCTGAGTGTTAAACTCACTTCATCAAAATCTTCACTCGGTTGACGTACAAAGCCTACCTTTTCAAATACTTTCAGCATTGACGCATTATCTCTACGGACACAAGCGACTAAGCTATCAAGCTTACGAATTATGGCGATGGCAATCATTTCATTCAACAAGGTAGTTGCCATGCCACGGCCACGCAGACTTTCTTTAATAACAAAAGCAACTTCACCGCTGTTAATGCTCTTAATATAATAATAACGGGCAACTGCTTGTATCACTTCACCCATATGATCATTTACAGTGAAACACAGCGCTAAATCAGTATGTTGATCAACACTCACCAAGTTACACGATTTTTCTCTGGTCATCTGGGTGATATGGTGGTTATAACGCATAATCAGTGTTTCTTTGTTATGAGAATAGAAAAATTCTTGCAGTTTACGTTCATCTGCAGGGCCTAAAGGTCTGAGAATATAATTTGTATAGGCGAAATTAAAGCGCTTCATTTCTACATCGCCCAACTCGGGTACAGAGCTTGGCGAGCTTGCTTGATATTCAGGTACCCAGTAATTTTTACGTACTTCGCTAAGTAATTTATCTCTAAATTTAGGATGAGCAATACGAATTAGCTCTAGTGCGCGCTCACGAATACTTTTACCTTGCAATGAGGCGATACCAAATTCGGTAATAACAAACGCAACATGGCCACGTGAAGTGACAACACCACCGCCTTCAGTGATATGGGCAACTATTCGAGAGGTTTTACCATCTATAGTTGTAGAAGGTAGGGCTATAATCGCCTTGCCGCCTTTACTCAAAGAAGCACCACGAACAAAATCTACTTGTCCACCAATACCACTGTAGAATTGATAGCCAATAGAGTCAGCCACCACTTGTCCTGTTAAATCCACTTCAATAGCGCTATTGATCGACACCATATTGTCATTTCTTGCAATTTTGTCTGGTGAGTTCACATGTTCTGAAGGATAAAACTCAATGTGTGGGTTACCGTCAACAAAGTCATATAATTTTTGGCTACCAATACAGTAAGTGACCACCGCTTTACCTTTATGGTAGGTTTTTCGGCGGTTATTGATAACGCCTTTTAGCATCAAATCAATAACACCATCAGAAATCATTTCTGAGTGAATACCTAAATCTTTATGGTTACCTAAATAACGCAGCACGGCTTCAGGAATTTTACCTATACCTATTTGTAAGGTGGCGCCATTTTCTATCAACATAGCGACATACTGACCAATTTGCTCCGTGCGCTTATCAATTTTAGGGGGAGTGATTTGTGGTAAATCTTGTGGGGTATGCATCCAAGCGTGTATTTGATTTACATGAACAAAACTATGCCCATTGGTGCGTGGCATTTTTGGGTTAACTTGTGCAATAACATATTTTGCAGCTTTTACTGCGGCTGAAACAATATCGACACTCACACCTAATGAACAATAACCGTATTCATCAGGCGGGCTGACCATAATTAATGCGACGTCAAGGGGTAAAATATTTTCATTAAATAAACGTGGAACATCAGAAATAAAACAAGGAGTATAATCACCTCTGCCTTCGGCAATCGCTTCCCTAATATTCTTACCCCCAATAAATAAGCTATTCACTTTAAATAAATCTTTATGTTCAGCTTTGGCCCAAACATTCTCAGATAATGTTAGAATATGGACCGTTTCAATGTCATGCAAATTATTCGAATTAGCAATTAGATTGTCAATTAACGCATTGGGAACGGCGGCATTTGAGCCAATAAAAATACGGTCACCTGATTTTAAATAATCATTCCAATTGATACTGTTATTTTTAGTATCGTGTACTTCATTTTTTGCGGACATACAAACTCCTATTATTTGGCTAATGGACTAGTTTTGGCATGTATTTCATATGGACTATAATTGAATTAAAGCACTTCACGGATACATAAGCTATTAGCTATAAGTATGACTTAATTAACATAATATTCATTGATCATAGTCAATGCTATACTGTTTTTTTTTATTGCGAGTACTAAGTGAAAATTAATAAAATATTCATCATTGGTTTACCTAGAACTGCCACGACTAGTGTGTGTTTAGCTTCACTTGGACTTGGCTTTAAAACGGCACATAATGCTTATACGCAGCATGCTTTTTTTGAAGCAGAAGTGCTGGCTGATACGCCAGTATTTTGTGATTATCAAACCCTTGATAAAGACTTTCCCAATAGTAAATTTATTTATTTAACCCGCGAAGCATCATTGTGGTTACCCTCAATTAGGCAGCTATTACAGCGCATGATGGTAAATTTACAGCGAAGTGACGGTGGTTTCAACCCACACTTGAAGCGTTGTTATAATGATGTTTTTGCACCATTAACCGCCGATAATATCGAACAAGATCAATTTTTACTTGGCTGTTATCAACGTCATCAACAGGGTGTTTTTGATTATTTTAGCGAACGAAAACAGGATTTGTTGACCTTTGATGTAAGTGATGAAAATAGTTATCAAGCCCTGTTAACTTTTTTAAATGTTGAGCAGCTAGATGAAAGTAAAAAAGGTTTTAAACCCATTAATATTGGCGGCAAGGTGAAAGCCTGGCAGGCAATTAATAACAAGCTAAAAATTGAGTCAACGAATAAAGGAAAAATTGATAAAATACTTTATTAACTTTTCTTTTTTGATTGATTCTTAATGATTATTTTAATGACTTTATTATTGTAGATAAACCCTCACGCAGGTAAAATCACGATGAATTTTTCCTCACACTTTTCTTTAGAGAGTAGTATTTATGTTTGAATTAAAACACCACACAGGCCAAGACTGGGTTGACGCAGTAATGGCTGATTTTCCTCACTTTTTACAAGATCATGCTGCGGCGGAGAAAAAAGCATCTGGTATGGCTATGGCCATGTTGTCTCATTACCCAGACAAAGCTAAGTTAGTGCGTGCGATGACAGATCTTGCTATTGAAGAGCTGATTCATTTTAAACAAGTATTAAAATTGCTTGTCGCCCGTGATGTTACCTTAGGTCAAGATAAAAAAGACCCTTATATTACGCAAATCCGCGCTTTATTTCGCAATGGCACCAGTTTATTTTTACTCGATAGATTGCTTGTCGCTGCGGTTATTGAAGCCCGAGGTTATGAAAAGTTTTGGTTGGTTTCACAAGCGCTACCCGAAGGTAAAGATAAAGATCTTTATGTGGCCATTGCCAACTCAGAAGAAAAACATAAAAACCTGTTTGTTGAGCTCTCTTATGAGTACTTTGACAAAAGCGAGGTTGATCAACGTTTAGAAGAAATTTTAATTGCTGAAGCGGAAATTTGTAAAGGGCTAGCTATTAGAGCTGTGCTTCACTAGGGAATGCAATAAAAAATAATGAAAACACGTTTTAACAGTATATCGTCCGAGCTTATCGGCCATAGAAAGTCGGTTCATGAGCTTTGTCGGCAATTTAGTCGTAGTCCAAGTAAAGGGAATTTAAAGCGATTAAAAATGCTATTTCATTCTTGTGGTGAAGAGGTGTTCATTGAACAGGGTTTTCATATGGATTATGGCGATAATATTACTATTGGTGACCGTGTTTTTATTAATGTTAACTGTACCCTTATCGATGGTAAGGGGCCAGCAGTGAACAAAGCTGATGAAGAAGGCTTAATAAACGGTAAAATTAGTATAGGCAACGACTGTTTAATTGGTCCTAATGTGCAACTGCTAGCTATTTCTCATGATGTAGACCCAGATAGCCGATTAGTAAAACATAACTATGTTGATGATATTATTATTGGTAATAATGTCTGGTTGGGTGGCGGCGTCATTATATTAGCCGGGGTTATTATTGGTGATAATGCGGTTGTTGGCGCGGGTAGTGTGGTGACTAAAAATATAGATGAACAGTGTTTTTATGCCGGAAATCCCGCTCGCAAAATCCGAGCTTTATAGTTAAGGTTATAATAGCGTTTTAATAAGGCTCTAATAAAATTGTAATAAAGTTATTGAGTAATTCTCTAGGGTAAACTCACATAAGTCGTTATAGTTTATACTTACTTATTATTCTAACAATCAGATTAATTAATACATCAACCCATAAGGCTTTATATGCACTTTCTTTCACGACGTTTAGTGATGCCCAATGACTTAAATTATGCCAACTCTTTATTTGGTGGTAGAGCTTTAGAGTGGATTGATGAAGAAGCCGCTATTTATGCTATTTGTCAGTTAGAGACTAATTGCTTGGTAACAAAGCATATTGGTGCCATCAGTTTTGATTCGGCTGCTCTGCAAGGTGATGTAGTTGAATTTGGTTTAGCAACAAAAAAAGTAGGTAGAACATCCATTACCATCACCTGTTTAGTACGTAATAAAATCACTAAAAAATCAATCTGCTTGGCGGATGACATTGTTTTTGTGAAAGTTGACTCAGAAACAAGACAACCGATCCCTCACGGAAAAACACTTGAACAGTTAAATAAGCAAGCAGAAACAGAAGTGAACCGTTTGAACGATTAACGCTTTCAACACTAATTATGCTTCTTGAAATTGACAATTTATTATTGCTTATGTTTAAATGAAGTTGCGTGATTAATCAAGTTGAACGATATCAAAGAGCCCCATTTAAAGAAGCTTGTACTTGATTTAATAGCAGCCTTCGTGGACAGCTGCAATTAGCTAAATAACAGTCGAACATTCATATTAATATGCGATTTGAAACACACAAAGCCCCAAACCAACAGCACTTAAAAAACAGACATTGCTAGCAGATGAAAGAGAAGCACTTTCTCACGCTATTGATGAACAGGAAATTCTAGCCAAAAATGGACGATAGGTGAGTTGGGGGAAGTGTTCGATGCTAATGGCGAAGAACTGTTTCAAATAGGTTTTGTTGAAGCGATCCAGAAAGTACTACCGTATAAGTATGCATCGCTATAACAAAAAAATGTTTAAAAAAGAGTTGGAGAAATGAAATTTTCAGGTCCGGATTTATTCAAACAATTGAAAAGACTTTGGCAGAATAAGTTGTAGTAGCTCAAACTCGACCTGATAGTCTCAAAGCCCACCATTGCCGTCTGTCATAATTAAACTAGAGCTACTAACTTCGAAGGCTAACAGCGACAATAACATTACTTCCGTTGATCGCTAAAGACTAACGTTAGGTTTAATGGCAACTTTGGGCGGTAAGCGTTTAAAGGATTGTCGATTTCTTAAAATGTTACGTTATATTTATTGATAAACATTTCCTCTTTTTTACCTTTTATTGATAAGCGCCCTTCATTCCAAATTTTTATAAGTTCTTGTCTTTTTGTTATTGGTATTTTTTTTGAGAAAATAGGCATTTCAATCATTTTATTTTCTAAGCCGGGCTGAACAATCTTAAGCTCATTATTCAAATTCAGTCTATTCATAACGTACTGAAGAACAAGTATATTATCAGCATATAAGTCGACTCTATTTTCTTTGATCATGTGTAAAATTCGTTCAACTACATCATCATTACCAGAGAGTACTTCAACGAAGCTTGAATTATTCAGGTTGTTGATATAACTTTGATAGTCGATACTCACTGAACTGTAATCCCAGCCTGGCCCCGTTGCGATGCGTTTGCCTTCTATAGATTGAATACCATTATAGATCCAGGGATCGTCTTGCCTGACGATAAAGCCTGCTGTGTATGAAAATGTTGCTTCAAAGGCATACTCAAAACCTTTTTCTGCATTTTTTGAAAATAGATATTCTGGTAACATATCGCAATTACCACTTGCTACCATATCTAGTCCTCTTGCCAAAGGAACTTCATAATATTCAATTTCATAGCCTTTTGATGTATATATTTCGTGCAATATATCTATTACAAAACCACGTGCAGAAGAATCTTCTGAAGGAAATATTGTCATCGGGGGCCATTGGTCATAGCAAACTTTTAATATAGCGGCATGACTTATGTTAAATATGCTATTTGCTATTAATAAGGTTATAAGGAACAATAGGTTGTGCATTTTTTTATTTTTCAACACGGTCGCGGCCTTTATCTTTTGCACTATAAAGCTTTAAATCAGCGCGTTTAAACAAATCTTGAATTATATGGTCTTTTGGCTCTGATGACTCAATGCCAAGACTCACAGTATAGGTGATTTTTTTACCATCTATGTCTAAGATAGAACTGCCAATAGCCTTTCTTATTTTATCCGCAATTAGAAAGGCGTCATCAATTCCGGTACCCGAGAGAAATATGGCAAATTCTTCTCCGCCAACTCTCCCTATGAGGTCAGAATTTCTTAAAAAATTTTGAAGTGTCTTTGTGAAATGGATGAGTACTTTGTCACCAATGTAATGCCCATAAGTATCGTTGACTGTTTTAAAGTGATCTAAATCCATCAATACAAAAGATGTGGGCAACTTTTGGCGATGAGACAGATCGAGCAAATGTTGCGCAGCTTCAAAGAAACTTCCCCTATTTAATGTGCCAGTCAAAGAATCCCTTGTGGCTAGAATTTTGAGCTTTTCATTCAATATTTGTAAAGCTTCTGTGCGCTTTGCAACAGCCTTTTCTAACCAATTCCGCTTGGCTTGTTCGTCTTCCAATAATCGTTCTCGATCTTTCTCCATGGCAGAGAGCATATTATTTATATGTTCTTGAAGTTGACTGAGTTCGTTATTTTCAATGTTCGAAAGGTTAATACGTTTACTTATTTTTTGGCTCAATTGAACCTCATCCACTTGCGACATTAATTGTTTCAAGGGACTTGCTAAATAACGTTCGAACGCCCAGATAAACAGCCAAAACAAAATAGATAACTTTATGATTTCCGTAATTGCAATTAAGGAAAAACCGAATAAAACACGATCTAAAACAACTTCTGACGATGAATAAAGGATAACCGTTCCAAGAATTATCTTTTCTTCATTCAGCGTCCAATTTAAGTCTGATGTGGTATCAAAAAGTGATAAGGGGGGCGATGACAGATTGTAGGCTCTTTTAGAAATAATATTTTTGGCATTCTTATCAATAATATCAACACCCTCGATAATTGGCATTTTGACAAGTCCTGCGATGAGTGCATCTAATTGATTATGGTTGTATTGCCACAAACTTGTCGTTATAGGTTTATGAACTGTTTCTTCCAACTGTTTTAATTCATTTAAAATTGAATCCTGCGTTTTTAAATACTCAGTCAAGAACTGCATACTTGTAATTAGACAGGTTACGCTCAAATAGATACAAAAGATAACCCGCATCATTTTTTTTGATAGATTCTTTGGGCGAATAAAACTTGCAAACATTAAAAACCACTTATTGATAAGCTTGAAACTTAGGTTAACATTAAATGACTTCTGCGCTCAATGGAAGAAGAGTAATCTAAATCTGTTGATTGTCTCGTTCATTGTTTAAACTAACTATTATTTAGCCGCTTATAGTACTCAATAGCAAACATAGCTGAAGGTATAACCAAATAAAACTTTAAAGTCTCTAACTAGTTTTCAACAATAGCTTAAAGGCTAACCAGAAGTGTAAATAGAGTTTGAAATAAAGTATCCTAATGTCCGTTGTGTCAAGGAGCTGCCGTTAGTGAAATAGACTCTATCGCCAAAAAACCACATAGAAAATTTATAAAATTAAAAGTTTTATGTACTATGCCACTGGCAGGAATGAGCTTGCAGCGGCCTGTCAAGTTTAGTTAAATCCTGATATTTAGAATCGTAAAATAATGTCTGAACTACTACATATAAGTGGTTAACTAAACTGTTGCGGGTGCAATATGAGCAACCCGCTTCAGTAATCGTAGCTCTACTTTTTTAACATTGCTTTAAGATCAGCAAAAGGATTATGAGTCGCCGTATCTTGGTTATGATCACCAGCGACAACTTCTGTTCGATATTCTGCGTGTTTTGTGTATTTATCATGTTCATTGTCGTGGCAGTAGATGCATAGCAACTCCCAATTGCTACCGTCATTGGGGTTATTAGTATGATCATGATCAACGTGGTGCACAGTTAGTTCTTTTAAGTTGGAATATTCAAAAGCGCGAGCGCAGCGGCCGCAAACCCAAGGAAATAATTTTAAGGCTCGGTCACGATAGCCTTTTTCTTGTTGTTTGTAGTTGGCACTGGTGCCAAAGCGATCTGAGGACATGCTATTCACTTCATAAAAACATTATAATGCTATGTTAAAAGCATTTTCACTTTACTGCAATATATAGTATTAAATGAATATTATAAGCTTACGCTTTATTTTGTGTTTTTAAATATTAAACACAACGCAATGGTTAACCAACACAACTACCTGTTTGGTGCCATAAATCACCTCAATTCACTTAACCCCCAAGCTATGTTAATTAGTGTGTTTTTTTGGGGATATGCTAATTAGCACGCAAAGTATACTGACCATGCGCAATATTCAACCGAAGTGAAGGCCGGTGATATCAATCAAGAGTCGGCAACGTATAATCCTTTTGCCGATCTTAAATTAATATTGAAAAAGTAATAAGTTAGGTTTAGCTAAACGGCCTGAGTTAAGTATTCTTGATAATTGTTAAAGCCAAAATAGCGGAGTGATTTTTTGAACTTTACTTTTTTGGCAATTAATAACTCACCACAATAAATTTTAACTACCTGTTTATCTCCGTTCGAGTCAGTTTCATAACTATGATTGTCATTGTCCCGGAGATTATCAAATTCAGTTTTCATGATTAATTGCATTTGCTTATACTCTATAGGTTGTTGATATCCTTTTGAACTTGATACCCTTCATCAGTTACTATTTTTTCAAGTACTTGTATACGTTCTGTTAATTTTTCAACGTGTTGCTTTAACTGAACACTTTGTTCGTCTGATGTTTTGTTGTGGTTTAATGTTCTTGTTTTGAATTCTAGATGCATTTTATACATTTTGTATATTATGCCAAACACAACACAAACGATAACAACTACCATAGTAGTGCCACTCATAATTGTACTCCTAATACCGATAAATTAATTAGTTAACTATTTTGTACTTGCCGTTTATTTTCATGATGTAT
>TARA_R110001583_G_scaffold22132_21_pt1 | contig 10370 bp, 11 predicted proteins | sample TARA_R110001583 | Tara Oceans TARA_R110001583 (sample SAMEA4398432) | marine metagenome | biome: Polar Biome; feature: [MES] marine water layer (ENVO:01000295) within the mesopelagic zone...; material: water (ENVO:00002006), including particulate matter (ENVO:01000060) such... | reverse complement strand
GTACTTTGGTTTCCCTAGCATCGTAGCAAACTTATATTCTTCTATTGCTGCTTTGCTACTTTTCCAATCCCCTACACATAAAAGGAGATCGGACTCCTCAATTAGCTGCTGTCGTTCGTGAGGAGCTTTATGAAACCCTTCTCTGATGCGAATACTCATAACTTTGTAGTGTTCTTCGGTATCTCGCCTAACCTTATGACCAATTAAAAGATCTAAGCGTGATTGGAGGTACGCTTTACACTCTTTGAGAAGATTTTGTTCGTTTGGATTGCCAATTCCGTAAATATTAACTACGGATCGCATTACATTATTAAATTCTTCATTCATTGGGTGAGGCCAGTGGTTATTTTTGTGATCTCCACCACCTGTTTGACCAATTATGCTGTGCTTTACTAATCGTTTACTCATTTTAGTCCTTAATCTCGATTGGAAGCTCGTTATTTGCGATAAAAGCCTCTCGATTCTTATGCCAGGAGTCTCTTCCTACTAATTCTCCTCTAGAATTGTGAAAAATCTTAAGATCCATCACTTTATTAGTGTATCCTTTAAGGAATGCTTGGGAAGTGTAGTAAATATCGTAAAAATCCCACTCTCCTTCAAAGTACTCTGGCTTTTGGAGCCCTACGTCATCAAGAACTTTACGCTTGGCAGCTAGGAATAGCCCATCCAAAGTTACAACGTCACTTGGGGGTCCATAAGGAGTTGTATATTCTTTTCCTTGAGGGTCTACATGGATAACTGTTCCACTGTGCTTTCTTTGCTGCCATTTCTCCTGGTCCCACCAGACAGCGTTAGGGCCTAATGACTTGGTTCCTGCTGCTCCAACAAACCCCACCTCTGGTGTATCTAATGAGTTTTTTAGTTTTTCTACAAAGTTATTAGGGTTTTCTCTAATTTCAATATCATCATGACAGAAAAGAAGTATGTCTTCCTTGTCAGGGTTAATTTTCTCAAAAGCACCGTAGTATGCAGAAAAGATTGATTTAGCTGCTGACAGCAAGTATACTTTGATACCAGCCGAACATAAAAAGCTAAGTAATTTATCAGTAGTTGAGCTTACCTCGTTTCTATCTCTAGTACATATAATAGCGTAGATGTTCATATACTATAATATATGGAGCCCAAGCTACTTTTATGGAAAAACAAGAATTAATTGAAGAATTTAAGAGGTGTTCATCTGACCCTGAGCATTTCATCTCCCAATACATTAAGGTTACACACCCAGTTCGAGGGCTTGTTCCCTTTAAGTTGTATCCATTCCAGGAAAGAATCTTAGGAGACTTGGAGGAACATAGATTTAACATCCTTCGGAAGTTTAGACAGGCAGGGTGTACGACAATTGCTGCTGCTTATTCTCTATGGATGATTATTTTTCAAAAGCATAAGCAGGTTGTTATTCTTTCTAAAGGTGATGCAGAGTCCACAGAGGTTCTTGATCGGATCAAACTGATGTATGATGAGCTTCCTGAATTCTTAAAACCAGGAATCCAAGAAGATAACAAGCATACGCTTAAGCTAAAGACAGGATCTACTATTAAATCTAGACCTTCTGGTAAGCAGTCAGGTCGATCTCTCGCTGGATCCCTTCTAATCATAGATGAGGCCGCTTTCATTGAAAATATTGATACCATCTGGGCTGCTGTATATCCCATTATCTCTACGGGGGGTCGAGCTTTCGTACTCTCTACGGTTAATGGTATCGGTAATTGGTATCATGAAGTATATCAGAAAGCTTTGACAGGAGATAACTCATTTCACCCCATTGATATTAGATGGAAAGAACATCCTGAGTATAATTACAATAAAGACTTTTCTCATCTCTACAAAGAGATGAAAGAAAAAGGATTAGATATTTATAAATGGGAAGAAACTACTAAGGCTAACATGCCTATGAAACAGTGGTTGCAGGAATATGAATGTTCCTTCTTAGGTACGGGAGATACTTACATTGAGGGGGGTGTTCTTAAGGAAATCTCTGCCCATACCAGCGAGGAGTATTTCACCAAATATAACAATAGAATGCGTGTTTGGCAAGACCCTCACCCTCAGTATGAATATTTAATATCATGTGATACCTCGTTAGGTCGAGATAGGGATTACTCTGCATTTCATGTGATCAACATGTACAATGGACAGCAAGTTGCCGAGTTTTATTCCAATAGAACCCCCATAAATGACTTTGCTAAAATATTATTTAATGAAGGTATGCTATATAATGTAGCGCACATAATCTGTGAGCGAAATACTATTGGAAATAACCTAATTGACTGGCTCTATAATATTTATGAGTACGAGAACTTGTGGGCTGATGACAAAGATGAAATCGGCTTTCAGGTGACCGCAAAGAATAGAGAAAGTATACTAGCTGAACTAGAAGAAGCAATTCGAACAGACTTAATAAAGATTAACTCGACTCGGACTTGTGACGAACTAATGACATTCATTATAAATGATAATGGTAGAGTAGAGGCTGAAAAGAATCATCATGATGATTTAGTAATGAGTCTTGCTCTAGCTGTTCATGCTTATAAGAACTTGTTAGATACTACTCATATTGAGTTTGTATCAAAACTTGAAAAAGAACATAAACCTTTGGCACCTAGTCAAAACTGGAAGCATAGTTTTAAGACTGCATATGGTGGAATGAGCGAGGAAGATTTTAAATGGCTGATGAAGTAAACGACGAACTGAATGAAAGTGGGTATACGACCTTTGGGGGAACTCAAAGTCGAGCAGGGGGGTACTATACTCCTACTGGGCCAATTGGGAGATTCTTCGCCAAATTTTTTGCTACAAAAGCGCAGATCCCTGCGGCGAGAGCAATTGATCAAGGAAAAGTAACACCTGAACAAGGCGATACTGTTGTTAGTACTGACGTTATCAAGGACCAAGAAGTTGATGGTGGCCCCGCCATTGGAGGGGTTCAACGAAACCCCATTCTCCCGCAGCTAGAGCTTAATCGCAGAAGACGGTACAAAGAATACGAAGAGATGGACGAGTACCCAGAGATTGGCGCTGCTTTTGATATCTACGCAGATGATGCTTGTCAAAAAGGAACTAGGGCTGAAAGATGGACGATTAAATCTGATAACTCCATGGTTGTTGATGAGGTTAATCGCCTTTTCGAACAGGTCAACCTTCATAAGTTTCTTTGGGATATTATTAGAAATACAGTTAAGTATGGTGATTGCTTTACTGAGTTAATTCTTGATGTTAACAAACCATCCGAAGGGATTAAGAAGATTAAAATCCTTAATCCTAACTGGATTCTAAGGGTTGAGACTGAATACGGATATCTTAAAAAATTCATACAAGAGATTCCTAACTTGGAATCTTTACAGTATTCAGAAGTCGGCCAATCTGAAGGTGCTAGACCGCAGAAGTATATTGAGCTTGATAAGAATCAAATTATACACTATAGACTGCATACCTCAGACCCAGTATTCTATCCCTATGGTAAATCAATCGCTGCTTTATGCCATCGTGTTTTTCGTTCTCTTAAGATGATGGAAGATGCCATGATGATTTATAGACTTTCTCGCGCACCTGAAAGGCGTATATTTTACGTTGATACGGGTAATCTTCCTACAAGTAAAGCAGAGATGTTCATTGAACGTCTAAAGCAGAAGTTTAAGAAAGAAAAATTCTATAACTCTGGGAAAGGAACAGTTGATTCAAGATTTAATCCTATGTCCATGGATGAAGACTTCTTCGTTCCGACTAAGAATGGTAGAGGCACTAAGATTGATACGCTTCCTGGAGCAACGAACTTGGGAGAGATTGAGGATGTTAGGTACTACAGAGATAAGCTTCTCGCTGCGCTCAAAGTGCCGAAAGATTATATTGTAGAGAAAGACTCATCTCCAGAGAGGAAGGCTAACCTCTCACAGCTAGATGTTAAGTTTGCTAGAACTATTCAAAGAATTCAAGTTGATGTTGAGGCTGGTTTAGAGAATATGGCTAAACGACATCTTCAGTTGAGAGGATACCCTGCTTCGTTTATTAAGAAATTAAGAATTGCTCTTCCTGAGCCTTCAGATATGTCGGCTAAGAGAAAGCTTGATATTGATGAACAGAAAACCAGAGTTATTCAAGCAGTTCAAGGATTGGGGCTTTTCTCTAAAGAATCTATCTATAGAGAGTTCTATGATATGACAGAAGAAGAAATTACTAGAATGGAAAAAGAAATTTCAGCAGACCAGCAAAAAGAAGCAGAGCAGCAAGCAGAGGCAGCCCCTGCTGCTGGTGGGGCTGGACCAGGCTACGGAGAGGCAGGAGGGCAGGAATCTGCCGAGAACGTACCTCCTACAGCGAATGAAGAAAAGGGTTCTGAGTTAGAACACTTGAGAGATTTAGTTCTAGAAGATGACAAAAAAGCTGTTATTTCTAGAATAATTAAAAAACAACAAGAAAAAGCAGAGAGTACAACTAAAAACTAACATATATAAGTTTAGAGTTTGTATAAATGGAGATTAAAAATGTTTTCGAAACTATTTGAAGAAAGAGATAAAACTATTACCCACCTTGTTAAACTAGGTGATTGTGTAGCCCGATCTTTACGAGAGAATGTTAGCTTGTTTGCTATTGATAGCAATAATTCACAAGTATCATACCTCACGGAAAGTGGAAAGGTTATTAGTGGAAAGTATTCCATCGACAAAGATGTTATGATCAAAGGGATTAAAGTTCAAGATTCTTCTGTTTTTGAAGATGGTGAACAGCTTGATTCCTTTGTAAATGAAAAAATTCATTCATTTGTTGAAAGCATTCACTATGCAGAGTACTCATCTGCTGATGACTCCTTCTCTGATGTTTTATCTCTTTGGGAAAATAGGCTTAAACTTTCGACGGTCCAAGCGAAACTATACGAGCAATCAAGTAAGTTGGCTGCCGTTGAGAACATCATCGAAACTGCCGAGTTTCAAAAGGTCGTTGAGATTTCCCCACAACTTCAAGAATTCTTATCTGAGAACTTTGATAAAATTACGAAGGTTCCTGAAGTTAGAAATGCAATTAATCTTTCTAACGCAGTTTCCACCGCGTTTAATTTTCCAAAGTTAACAGTGGAGGAGCTTGAAGAGAATAAGTCTTATACTCTCAAAGACGGAATTACTCCATCTATCTATGATATGGTATGCCGTCAAGAGTTAGTTAAGCGAGAGCTTATTGAGTCCAAAAGAAACTTCGATACCATTTGGGCTGACAACGCATCAATTCAAAAATTAGCTAGTCTTGTTTTTGGAAGTGACGAGCAAATTGTAAATGCGCTTTCGGAAGCATTACAAGAGATTCCATACCTTGCTTTAGCTTCTAAGAAGAGCCTATTCAATACCTTCTCTAACTGTCTGGGCCACAGTAACGGCATCGGAGTTTCTGATAAAGATATTCAAGGATATTCTGCCAGAATCTTCGAATATAAGAAGGAAGTAAAACAATCCTTTATTCAAACTATTAATGAGAAGTACGGTGTGAATATTCAAAATCTTCAGAGTCCTGCTTCTTTTAAAAGTTTAGCTAACACTCAAGTTGTTATTTTTGAAGCACTGTCTCGATTATCTCCTAAAGGGTCGGTTCTCAAAGAAGTCTTGTCTGAAATGGCTCAAAGCTTAAAAACTAAATCAGGTGTCGAATGCATCGACGTTAATGATTATCTCTTAGAGATGTTTGTATCTGTAGGCTATGATAAAATCTTACAGGAGCAAGAAGTAGGCACTATGAAAAAATCTGATTTTAAACGAGTCACAAAAGATATTACAGATCTTAAAGACCTAGTAAAAACTTTGAATACTAAAATTGTCAAAGATCAAGAGTACTCCAGTGATGAAAATCTCGATGATGTTGCCTTAGCTGCTCAGGCTGCTAAGGAAAAAGCGGAACCCGCTCCAACGACACCTCCCGTAGCTGAACAACCCGACATTGACCCAGCAGCAGCCGATATGGCCGCTGGGGCGGAACCAGAAGCCGCTACTCCTGAGGAACAGGAGTCCTTGGGAAATCCTCCTGAGCTTCCCGCTGATGCAGCAGAAGAAGAGGAAGATGGCGAAGACTCTCCGAGGGCTCTTGGATCACAAGAAGATTACGCCAGCGATATTGGCGCTCTTGAGGACATGATTGCTCAGATGGCCGATGAGTTTTCTGATGATGATGATGAAGAGGAGGTTAAGTAATGGAAGCACAATTTAGACCGTTTTCCATGGCTATTACTTTAGCAGGGGACGAAGTATCCCCATCCTCTGTTACTTTACGCGATACAGCGGGAACTGCTCTTAAATCTAACTTTATTTCTGTTGAAGCTTCTGGGGAGAATGGGGACGCATATTTTTCTGTTGCTATCGACCCTGGTGACAACCCTGCGTCGTTAGTGACACCTAAATCTTTAAATGTTGACGCTTCAACTGCTATGGGTAGTACCTTAAGTGGTATTTGCGGAGGATTTGCTAGTGTAAACAAGGGAGTTGTTGAATATTTACTTTCGGACGCTGATAGAGCTAGTATAATTGCTATTCAACTAGATCAAATTGGTGCGTGTAACTTCTTCATTACATATGGACAAGTACAACACGGAAATCCAGGACGAGACAACCTTCGACCTATAGGGGATTAAATGGTTAGACTTAGACCTTTAGGCCCTAAAGGTTCCCTTTCTGGGCCACTAGTTAGTAGAAGTAACGCATATAAGTCAAGGTCTAGCCCTGCTATTTGCGTGATGTATGAAGATCGGACTAACTTTGTTCTTTTTAAGTTAAACCAAAACAGCAGAGCGGGAGGTGCAGCGGGAAACCTGTGGAAGGTTCTTCTGTATAAAGTTAGCAGTGGAAGATTTTCATTTAGACTTGTTAATACAAAAGGAAACATCCTAGTTACTCTTACAAGAACTGGAGGGATGGCTAATCTAATGGCAGCAGTAAATGCAAATGCAACTGTTAACAGACTTGTGAATATGGAAATAGTCGGAGCAATTGATAATGGAACTACGTTTGCTAGTAGTATTACTGACTATTGTAAGTTCTCTGGGGGATCTTAATGGTTGATCGGACACCTATTTTTGTTGAAGTTGATGGTTTAGACCGTCCTACTGGACTAGCAGAGTTTGTCTCAGGTACTGATGTAATTAGTCAGGAGGTTGGGGGAACTGGAGCATCCTCGGTTTCTGGAGTCGTTATCGGCTTAGGTTCTAGTATTCTAATTGATGAATTAGCGTCAGGTGTTTCTGGGGCTGCTCAACAAGCCACAGGGTTAATATTCAATCCAACCACGGGAGCCATCACTCCTGAGGCAGGAATGACTGATATTGATATTACAGGAAAAGAATTTATTACTACCAACTTGACCGTAAAAGCTACAGACTTCACAGTTAATGGAACTCAGTGTCCCATTCCGCTTCCCTTTGCTTATATGCAGATGGATTCGGATGGGACCTCCACAAACGCATCTGCCTTAGTGGGTGCAGGTGCCACTGTAAGTAATATAACATCTGATAGTGACGATATTACCTGGAACGATACTCAAAAACAATTTCATGTTAGTGCTGCTGGAACCTATGAATGTTTAGGTACAATCACATTTGAAGGAGGAGCAACTTTAGTTCTGATAACTATTAATAAGAACGATGTTCCAGTACTATCAGTTACTCCCCGTGTTCATAGCACTGTTGATCCCGTAGAACGAACAGTTAGGGCTATCTTTACAGCCGCTGCTGGAAATTATATAAATATAGCACATGACTCTCAATCTAGTAATACTGTAAAACCCATTACTGGATCTACAATATCTCTAAAGAGACTTAAGTAATGACTACACAAGATAAGAAAATGACAATTTCAAAAGATACTTTAATGCCGCTAGGTATGGTAGTCGCCTTGTGCGGGGGAGTAGTCTGGATTAGCAGTCAGTTAAGTTTAATCCATAACAAACTAGACTTACTTGAAGCAAGCTTAGAAGAGCAATGGACTAAGCGGGATATGGAAAACTGGGGCCTGAAGCTAAAACTACAGAACCCTGATATTGAGATTCCAGGCGTAAACAACTAATCTAGCATGTGATTTTGCTTGGCTGCTCTTAGCATTCTCCACATATAATTCTCTTTAAGAGTTGTTAAGACAGTTATAATATTTGTAAACTTTCTAAGAGTTTCTTCGCTAACTACCTTCTTATCAACTATTTGATTAATATCCTCTACAAGAGAACGTAGATTTGCTCTTTCTTCTTCTGAAATAGTAAACATTTGCTTCTCAATTGATTGTCTTGTTTTCATCTTTGTACCTTTATCTTCTTATCCCAGGAGCTAATACTGAGCCCAATACGAGATTCTTCTTGTTTTATCCCAGTTATAGGCAAAATTGCATGGGGATAATTACTATCAAATAGGACTAACCTATTATACTTATATGGAATTTTGATCCACCCATTATCTAAATTCTTTTTTAAATCATAGATACTATCATAAAATCCTGCTTGGAGTGAGCCTTCATTCGTGTCGATGGCAAGCTCTCCCCCCTCTAAACCCTCATTGCTTCCGAGGTATAGGATTGCTGTCATCTTAGCAGGATTTATTCCTTCTGCTTCTTCGTCACAATCCACATGATGATTTAAGTGGTCTGTATCTTGGTTAAGAACATTAGCCCATGCTTCATACCCCTCTCCTCCAAACTTTGGCTCTGTGACACAAATTCTACGAATTAATGTGCAGATATTTGATTCCATTTCAGTTGATTGCTTATCTTTCCAGACATACTTAGTGGGCATGTAATCGAACTGCCAAGGACCAGAATAATGAAAGTACATATACATTTCATCTAAAAGATCAGTGTTCTTATAAAAGTTATCTACTATTTTTAACATACAGTTACTTGATGTCCTTCTCTTTCGTAATGTCTTTTACGAGATATAGAGTGTTCTCGTAGGTACTTTTCTTTATCCATAAAATCATAGATATAAACAACATCTTTGCTATCGTGCCTACGGAGGGCTCGACCTAGGGCTTGAAGGGTAGCAATTTCAGACTTCATCCCTCTTGCATTTATTAGATGGGTGATTTCCTCAATGTTAACCCCTGTTTGGAGTATTTTAGTACCAATGAGGATGCTAGATTCTCCACATCCTCTGAATCTAGATATAGCTTGATACCTTTCTCCGACCGAATTAGCCCCCTCCAAGAATTCGCATTCTCCTCCAAGTAGGTTTTCCAAGGCTCTTCCATGATCAAGTGATCGGGTAAGAATAAGTATACGGGCGCTTTCGGTAGTCTTTCTAATTTCATTTACTATCTCCTTTATGGTATTGTTTCTTGTTTCGTTATTTACTATGTATTCTTCATATACATCTAAGTAACCTAGATCTTCATCTAAACCACTTGCATTATACGGTCTATCTATTAACTGAATAAGAGGTTTAGTTAGCTTTCCTGACTCAACCAAGTCCGCCGTATCCACTACTTCTAAAACGCTCCCTAAGGCCCCTTCTAGGTTGTACCTAGGCACGGAGTCCCTCGGAGGCGTTGCGGTGAACCCAAGCCGATAGGGGGCGTTAGGGAAGCTTCTAAGAGCAGCTAAGGTGGTCTTGCCATTGCCGAACTCATGGCACTCATCTACCATAAGGACTTCGGCTTCTTCAAGGTGGGTGTCGAGGATTTTTTCAATGCTCTGGACAGTGCAAAGCATAACATCACCGTAAATATAACCCTCACCAAAACAAAGGCCAATATTGTCCATCCCGCAAGTTTCAGTAAGAAAATCATATGTTTGTGTTAGTAGCTGCTTTGCGTTGAAAAGAATTACCATCTTTCTTCCAGCCAAAGCCTTGATGAGCCCAGCCATGATCAAAGTTTTTCCTGAACCAGTGGGAGATTTGATTATACCTCTCTTATAATCAAGACCCTCTTTAATTAAGTCCTTTTGGTATTGATAATAATTAAAGCCCTCTATCTGGTAATCTTGGGGAGAAAACGCATCAGGCACAAGTAGCTTCCAAGTATCGTTTACTATCTCTGGCTCACACTCAATCTTCTTTAAATCAACTAGGAGCCTAGATAATAGTCCTGATTTAAAAACACCTGTTTTAGAAATAAAGTGAGTTTTTCCATCCCACTGCCTTCTTTTGTATGCAGCGGAATATTCTGCTCCTGGAACCTTAAAAGAGTACAACTCATACAAGGCTTGGAGAAGTTTGGGGTTATCGCTCTCTATGCGAGAATTTTGAATGCCTACATGGATCTTCATCACACTATTATAGTTTAGAAATCTTATACAATGGAGATGATATGATAACGAACAACCCAAATAGCGATACCGCAAAGCAAGAGATTATTAATGACCTGTTAAAAGATCTTCCCACTGACACAGCAGTAGAAGTTAATCTTCCTTCTGAATGTA